>Ga0315902_10006989_pt1 | contig 15507 bp, 15 predicted proteins | sample LakEriMetagenome_9_FD_203523 | JGI IMG/M metagenome (GOLD analysis project Ga0315902, IMG submission 203523) | Freshwater fungal communities from buoy surface, Lake Erie, Ohio, United States - Buoy 12 MA117 | ecosystem: Environmental > Aquatic > Freshwater > Lake > Lake biofilm | place: USA... | reverse complement strand
ATGGCGTCCAGCGTCTCCATGACGCTTTCGCGCAGTTCGCCTTCCATGGCGCTGACCGTGGGGCCGGCGCCGTCGTCGAAGTCGTCGTCGTCGTCTTCGCCCTCGGGCTTTTCCTCGCCCTCGACCGCTTCCTTGGGCTCGGCGGGCTCGGCGTCCTCGGTCGGCACCACCACCGGCGCGGCGGGGAACATCACGCCGTAGGTGCCTTCCAGGTCGATGACCTCGCGCAGCAGGATGCGGCCGGTGCCCAGTTCCTCGCGCCAGACCATGATGGCTTCGAAGGTCAGGGCGCTTTCGCACAGACCCCGGATCATGGTGTCGCGGCCGGCCTCGATCCGCTTGGCGATGGCGATCTCGCCCTCGCGGCTCAGCAGCTCGACGCTGCCCATCTCGCGCAGATACATGCGGACGGGATCGTCGGTGCGGTCGTAGGTGGACTTGGTCTCCGCCTCGGTGACGATGGCGGTCTCTTCGCGATTGGCGACCTCGCCGCCCTCGCCCTCGGCGCCGTCTTCCTCGGCCTCGACGACGTTGACGCCCATCTCGCTGAGCATGGCCAGCGTGTCCTCGATGGCCTCGGAGGTCACTTCCTCCGACGGCAGGACCTTGTTGAGCTCGTCCATCGTGACATAGCCGCGGGCCTTGGCCTGCTTGATGAACTTCTTGACCCCGGCGTCGGTGAGGTCAAGGAGCGGGCCGTCCTTCTCCGGAGCTTCGGGGGCTTCGGCCTGCTCGTTGGTCGTCGTGCTCATTGCGTTCTCCGGCGAACCGCCTCTGGGAAGGTGGAACGCTTCAAATTTCTTTTCGGACGCTGACGCGCCTTAGGGAGAGATTTCGCCGTCCGTCCACAGGCTTCCCGAGCGGATCGCGCGCCTCAGCCTGTCCCGTTCGGCCTTCAGGCGCTCCAGCGCCGCCATATCTGAACGACCCCCAAGGCTGGCCTTGGCGGACGTAAGGGCGGTCTCGAGCGCTGCCAATCGGTTCACGGCCTCAAAAGCTAGCGTCCACTGGGACCTGGCGGCGGCGAGGGTGACATCCTGTTTCAGGAAGGGCGCGCCTGCCATTGCAGCGGCCCGGTCGATGTCAGTCAGCAGCCCGGCAAATCCACGTTCCCGCAGATGGCGTGCGAGAGACGCAGAGTCAAGGTGATCGGCGTCAAGTCGCAACCGAATGAACTCCCTCGCCAATTCCGACAGAGCCGGATCACCGAACCCGGATCGCTCCAGCTGTTCGAAATGCTCGTCGAGCCGGTGGGGATCCTCCAGCGCAGCCCTGGCCAGCGCGGCGGCCATGGGATCAAGCGAGACGGCCAGCTTGCGCGCCGCGGCCTTGCCCTCGGGCGTGGGGAAGGCGTCGAACTGCAGCACCTCGCCGCGACGGCCGCGGGCCCGCGGCGTGAACGGCGCCCGGGGTGCGCCCTGGCCGCCGGCGGCCGGCCGGGCGAACAGTGTGTCGAGCCGCGACAGCATCTCCTCGCGATAGGCCTGGGCCAGGTCCTTGTCGGCGATGCTGGCCGCCCGCTCGCGAAGGCGCGCCTTGAGGCCCGCCCTGCGCTCCGGCGTCTCCAGCGGCTCCTGGTCCCGTTCGCGCACGAACAGGGCGTCGACGAAGGGAGTCGTCTCGGCCAGCTGCGCCTTGAGCGCGCCCGGCCCCTGTTCGCGCAGCACGTCGTCGGGGTCCTTGCCGCCGGTGACGATGGCGAACCGGAAGCTCTTGCCGGGCTTGAGCAGCGGCAGGGCGCGATCGATGGCGCGGCTGGCGGCGCGCATGCCCGCCCCGTCGCCGTCGAAGCAGAGGGTCGGTTCCGGGTGCAGGCGCCAGAGGACTTCCATCTGGTCCTCGGTCAGGGCGGTGCCCAGCGGGGCTACGGCGGCGATCCCGGCGCGCTGGCAGGCGATGGCGTCCATATAGCCCTCGACCACGACCAGGGCCGTGTCGTCGCCGCCGGCGTGCAGCAGCTTGCGCGCCTCGGGCAGGCCGTAGAGCAGCCGGCCCTTGGAGAACAGGCTGGTCTCGGGGCCGTTCAGGTACTTGGCGCGGGCCTCCGGATCCATCGCCCGGCCGCCGAAGCTGACGGTCCGCCCGCGCGCATCGGCGATCGGGAAGATGATGCGGTCGCGGAAGCGGTCGTAGGGGGCGGCCCCGCCCTCCTCCGGTGCGATCAGCAGGCCGGCATCGATCAGCTCGGCCGGCCGCGCGCCCTTGGCGATGAGATAGTCCTTCAGCGCCGTCCGCGACGGCGGCGAAAAACCGATGCGGAACCGCTTCCACTCGGTCTCCGGCAGGCCCCGGCGCAGAAGGTAGTCCCGCGCCGCCTTGCCCGACGGCCGGTGAAGCTCGCCCTCGAACCACTGCGCGGCCAGCTCGACCCAGTCGGCCAGGCCCTGGCGCTTCTTCTCCTGCTCGGCGGCCTGGGGGTCGGGCGCCGGCATCGGCATCCCGGCCTCATTGGCCAGCCGCTCGACCGCCTCCATGAAGGTCAGCCGCTCGGTCTCCTGCAGGAAGCTGATCAGGTCGCCATGCTTGCCGCTGGAGAAGTCGTGGAAGAAGCCCTTGTCGTCGTTGACGAAGAAGCTGGGCGACCGCTCCTTGGTGAACGGCGACAGACCGACGAACTCGCGGCCCTGGCGCTTGAGTTTCACGGTCTTGCCGATCACGTCCGACAGCCGGACGCGCGACTTGATCTCCTCCAGGAAGCGGTCGTCGAAGCGCATTCAGCACATATCGCGGATGGAGCGGGTCCGCGCCAGCATCTCCCTCATGGTCATCCCGGCCGAACCCCGGCGGAAGCCGGGGGAAGAGCCGGGACCCGGAGGCGGACGCACGGCATCGGCTGGGTCCCGGATCGCCTGCGGCGTCCGGGATGACAGGGAAGCTCACCCCCTCACATGCGCCAGCTTGTCCGGGTTGCGGATGATGTAGATCGCGCTCAGCAGGCCGTCGGCGTCAGACTCGAAGGCGATGGTCTGCAGGCCGTCGGCCAGGTCCATGATCACGCCGGGCGCGCCGTTGATCATCGCCGGGCGCATGGTCATGGCCCTGACCAACCCGCCCCGCGAGGCAAGGCCGCGCAGCAGCAGCATGACATCGTCGCGCCCCACCATGGGCCGCAGCGCGGCGGGCCGCTTGCCGCCGCCGTCGGAGATCAGCACCGCGTCCCGGGCCAGCAGGCTGGACAGCCCTTCCATATCCTGGGCGGCGGCGGCCCCCATGAAGGCGGCGGCCAGCTCGAGCGTCTTCTCCGGCGACACCGAAAAGCGCGGTCGGGCGTCGCGGACATGGGCGCGGGCCCGGCTGGCCAGCTGGCGTACCGCCGCCTCGCCCCGGTCAAGCGCCCTGCCGACCTCCGCGTAGTCCTGGTCGAAGACGTCGTGCAGCAGGAACACCGCCCGCTCCAGCGGCGACAGCCGCTCCAGCGCCAGCAGGAAGGCGACCGACACGTCCTCGGCCCGCTCGACCGGATCGTCGGCGATCTCCTCGATCAGCGGCTCGGGCAGCCAGGGGCCGACATAGGCCTCGCGGCGGGCCCGGGCCGATTTCATGCGGTCCAGGCACAGGCGGGTGACAGTCTGGACCAACCAGGCCTGGGGATTGTCCGCCGCTGCGCCGGCCCTGTCCCAGCGCAGCCAGGCGTCCTGGACCGCATCCTCCGCCTCCGCCACCGAGCCCAGCATGCGATAGGCCAGCCGCTTGAGGCGCGGACGCTCGGCTTCGAAGACTGCGACGGCGGCGGTCATACCGTGACGGATTCCGGGAAACGGAAGGGAGCGGACACGCCGGCGACCACCACCTTCGAGCAGGCGCGGCCGTGGCCCAATGCGTACTTCACCGTGGGATACATCTGGCCGGTGGTCAGGGCGAGGGCCAGATCGACGACGGCCGCCTCGCCCCAGCGGCGGGCGATCTCGGTCCGGCACTCGTCGGCGTCGAGCAGATTGCGGTCCAGCACCGCCCGGGCGAAGTCGTAGGCCAGCGCCGCCGACTCGCCCATGGCCAGGCGATCACCGGCCAGGATGCCGCGCAGGACCTCCGGCCGCACGCCGCCGGCCGTGGCCATGTCGACGCTGATCTGGGTGCAGGGTCCGCAGTCGCCGGCCAGGGTCCCGACGATCCCGGCAGCGGCCCGCGCCTCCGCCGGCGCGACCTTTCCGTGGCCCAGTGAGGCGACCATCCCGAAGCGGATGAAGGTCCAGCTCCCGCCCTTGTCGAGCAGGTCGCGCATATACCCGGCGCCGTAGTTCCAGGTCTTTTCGATACCGTCGATCTGTCGATGGAGCAGGGTCTTGAGCATGTCAGGTCTCCTTGAGGGGACGGGCGGCCCAGGCGATCCAGGCCGTGATCAGGGCGGGCAGGAAGACGCCTGGAAAGTCCCGGGCCAGGTCGCGCCAGGGATCGCCGCCACAGCTGGCGTCGCCGACGTGGATCGCCGCGTGCAGGCCGAGGAAGGCCGCGGCGCAGACCAGCGCCGGCCAGCCCTGCGCCGGTCGCCAGGCGAACCAGGTGAGGCCGAGGGTCGCGACCAGGTAGGCCATGCCGATGTCGCGCACGAAGTGGGGGTTGAACGGCCCGGTCAGCGTCACGCCCGGCACGGCCTCATACCAGCCCAGCGGTCGCGCCAGCATCACCAGCGCGTTGACCGCGAGGCCTCCACCCAGCACTGCGGCGATCCAGCGACCGATCATGGGGATGTCTCCTTGTTCGTGATGGAGACGAGGCGGCCCGTTCACCTGTGACATCCAATTGAGTTCGTCATCCTCGGGCTCGTCCCGAGGACCCCTCGTTCAGCTTCATTGTGAGAGTGAGGTCACAAGCTCACCTGCGAACCGGAGCAGGGGTCCTCGCCACAAGGGCGAGGATGACGAGGGTAGTTGACCCGCCGCGAATGATCGGACGAACTCCCGCGATGCAGCTGACCCTCCCCGCCGCCCTCTATCGCGACCCCGCCGTGTTCCAGCGCGAGCGCCAGGGCGTGTTCGCGGCGGGCTGGCAGTTCCTCGGCCACGAGCGCGAGGCGGCCGGCGAAGGCGACTACCTGGCCGGTGATGTCGCCGGCTGGCCTGTGCTGGCGGTGCGCGGCAGGGACGGCGTGCTGCGCGGCTTCCACAACGTCTGCCGCCATCGGGCCGGTCCGCTGGTCGGCGACGGTGCGGGGAACTGCGGCGGGGAACTGACCTGCCGCTACCATGGCTGGCGCTACGCGCTGGACGGCCGGCTGCGCAGCGCGGTGGACTTCGGCGCCGCCGAGGGCTTCGACCCGCGTGACTTCGGCCTGCATCCGGTTCGGCTGGAGGTCTGGCGCGGCTTCGTGTTCGTCAACATCGACGGTCAGGCCGGGCCTCTGGAGGACCTCGTCGCGCCGCTTGGCCGGCTGATGGACGAGCGCGGCGTGACCGTCGGCCCGGCGACGCTGCGCCGAAGCCATGACCTGGCCTGCAACTGGAAGGCCTATGTCGAGAACTACCTGGAGGGCTACCACATCGACGTGGTCCATCCGGACCTGGCGGCCGAGGTCGATACGGCCTCGTACAAGGTCCGCATGGACGGCGCGGTGGCGGTGCACGAGGTCCCGACCGCCAGCGGCGTCAACGACGGCCTCTGGGCCTGGCTGTGGCCGAATCTGGCCTTCAACGTCTATCGCCACGGCCTGATGGTCGAGCATATGCAGCCGGTCGGCCACGGTCGCACGCGGCTGGACTATCTCTACTTCTACGACCCTGCGACCGCCGACATGGACGCGGTGCTGGCCGCCTCCGATGCGCTGACGCGCGAGGACAAGGTCATCTGCGAGGCCGTGCAGAAGAACCTCGACGCCGGGGTCTACGACCGGGGCGTGCTGTCGCCCCGGCACGAGGTCGGGGTGGGCTGGTTCCAGAATCGGGTGGCGGAGGTGCTGGGGTAGGCGCCTCCGATCACCGTGATGGCCCGAGGTGTTCGGGCTACTTCTGGACACGGAGTTCCAATCTGGATCGTCATCCTCGGGCTTGTCCCGAGGACCCCTGCTTCAGCTTCCATGTGAGCGTGTTGTCACGCTCCAACCTGCAAGCCGCGGCAGGGGTCCTCGCCACAAGGGCGAGGATGACGTTGATCCAAAGGTCCAATGCATCCGTCATGGGGGGGGCGAACACGCCGGGTCATGACGGATGGGGGGCGGACGGACGCGGTCCCCGCGTTGACTCCATCCCCAAATCCGCCGCCCAATGCTAACCGAACGCGGGGGCGGGCGGTTGAGCAACGAACGGGGCGTGGGCCCGCTGGCGGCGACGGTGCTGGTGGCCGGCAACATGATCGGGTCGGGCGTCTTCATGCTGCCGGCCTCGCTGGCCGCGACGGGCTCCTCGACGATCTTGTCCTGGCTCATCACCTCGGCGGGAGCCCTGGCGCTGGCGGGAGTCTTCGCGGCGCTGGCGACGATCCGGCCGACGCAGGACGCCATCGTCGACTATCCGGCGCGGGGCCTGCATCCCTTCTTCGGCTTCGCCAACTGGTGGCTCTATCTGCTGGCCTGCTGGATCGGGGTGCCGGCGGTGGCGCTGGCGGCGACCGGCTACCTCGCCTACTTCCTTCCCGCCCTGGCCGAGCCGGTCGCCGGCGCCTGGACGACAGTCGCCATTGTCTGGCTGCTGACCGTGGCCAACATCTTCGGCGCGAAGCTGGTCACCCGGCTGAGCGGCCTGACGCTGCTGATCGGGCTGGCGCCGATCATGGTGGCCACCGTGCTGGGGCTACTGGCCTTCGATGGCGAGATATTCGCGGCCGGCTGGAACGTCAGCGGCAAGCCGCTGTCGGTGGCGGTCGGACAGTCGCTGGCGCCGGTCTTCTGGGCCTTCCTCGGCATCGAGAGCGCCAACTTCGCCGCCGCCGTGGTGCGCGATCCGGAGAAGAACGTGGCGCGAGCCTCGCTGGGCGGGGTGGCGCTGGCGGCGGTGATCTACATCGGCGCATCGATGGCGCTGCTCGGCTCCATCCCGACCGAAACGCTGGCGAAATCCACCGCGCCCTTCGCCGACGCCATCCGCATCCTGTGGGGCCCGGCCGCGGCCGGCGTGATCGCGGTCTGCGCCCTGCTCAAGACCCTGGGCACGGTCGGCGGCTGGATGCTGGTCACGGCCGAGGTCTCGCGCAGCGGCGCGGCGGCGGGCTACCTGCCGGGCGTGCTATCGCAAGGCGACGCCACCCGCGCGCCGGTCCGCGACCTGCTGCTGGCGGCGGTGCTGATGTCGGGCGTCCTGCTGGCCAGCGTCTCGCCGACGCTGGGCAAGCAGTTCGGCGTGCTGATCAACATCACCGTCAACTTCACGATGGTGGCCTATGCGCTCTGCTCGCTGGCGCTGGTCCGCATCGCCCGCACGGTCGAGGACGGCGCCCGGCGCTGGATGCTTCGGCTGCTCGGCCTGGGCGCGGCGGCCTTCTCGGTCGCTGTCATCGCGCTGTCGGATCCGCTGATGCTGCCGCCGACCCTCTGGTTCATCGCCGCCACCGTGCCGCTCTACGGGCTGGTGCTGCTGGCGCGGCGGAGGAAGAAATCGGCGTCCTAGTCTCCCTCCCCCTTGTGGGGAGGGTGGATCGGCGAGCGCAGCGAGACGAGACGGGTGGGGCAAGCAGCGATCCTCACCCGGCGCTGAAGGCGGCCATCACTTGCCCCACCCTGGTCCGCTTCGCGGACCTGTCCCTCCCCACAAGGGGGAGGGAGGACGCCTACCAGCCCCAGTCCTTCGCCGACGCCCGGCAGCCGCCGTCCGGCCAGCCCTTCCAGGCGCGGCCGCGCACGAAGCGCCCTGTCGCCAGCCCGGTCGGCTGACCGTTCTTGAGGGCCACGCCGCCGTTGACCAGCACCCAGCTGGCCCCGGTCGCGAACTGCTTGGGGCTCTGGTAGGTGGCCGGGTCGCTGACGCTGGCCGGGTCGAAGATCACCACGTCGGCGTAGTAGCCGGGCTTCAGAGTCCCGCGCTCGCGCAGGCCCAGGTTATGGGCCGGCAGGCTGGTCATCCGGCGGATGGCTTCGGGCAGGGTGATGACCTTCTCCTCGCGCACATACCTGCCGAGCAGCCGGGCGAAGTTGCCGTAAGCGCGGGGGTGGGTGCTGGACTGCAGGAACACGCCCTCGGGCGCCTGGGCCCCGGCGTCGGAGCCGAAGCTCATCCACGGCAGGGCGACCTGCCTGCGGATGTTGTCCTCGCTCATCAGGAAATAGACCACCTGAACCCGGCTGCCGTCCTCGATGACCAGGTCGATGGCCGCGTCCTCGGGGCTGACCTTCCGCTCCGCCGCGACCTGGGCCAGGGTCTTGCCGGTCAGGGGCTTCAGCTTCGGGTTCTGGAAGCCGACCAGCAGCGTCCCCTCGGCCCCGGCGAAGCGGTAGAGGTTCTCGAACACCGGGCTGTCGGTGCGCATCTCGGCGATGACCTCGCGACGGATCTGCGGGTCCTTCAGCCGCTTGATCCAGGCCTCGCGGCCACCGGCCTGGACCCAGGGCGGCATGGCGGCGTCGAGGCCCGTCGAACCGGCGGTATAGGTGTACATGTTGGCGGTGATGCGCAGGCCGCTGGCCCGCGCCGCCTCGATCCTGGCGATGGCGGCGTCGAGTTTGCCCCAGTTCTGCCGGCCGGCCGCCTTCAGATGCCAGATCTCGGCCGGGGCGCCCGACTTTCGGGAGATGTCGATCAGCTCGTCGATGGCCTCCAGCAGCCGGTTGCCCTCGCTGCGCATATGGCTGATGTAGATGCCGCCGCAGCGGCCGGCCTCGGTCGCCAGGGCGGTGAGCTCGCGCGTCTCGGCATAGCTGCCCGGCGCATAGATCAGCGAGGAGCCGACGCCGAGCGCCCCCTCCTCCATGGCCTGGACGACCAGGGCCCGCATGCGCTGCAGCTGGGCCTCGCCCGGCTGGTCGTCGCCCTCGCCCAGCACGTTGGTGCGGACGGTCTCGGCCCCTACGAAGGAGGCGACGTTGGGACTGATCCCCTCCTTCTCGAGATAGGCCAGGTATTCGCCCAGCGTCGTCCAGGCGATGTCGTACCTGATGTCGCCCTGCCGCTGGCGCTCCAGCCGCTTCATCTCGGGGTTCCAGGGGCCCATGGACGAGCCCTCGCCCATGACCTCCAGCGTCACGCCCTGCTTGAGGTCCGACAGGCCGCGGCCGTCGGCGATCAGGCTGTCGGTGGCCCAGCTGAGCATGTTGATGAAACCGGGGGCGACGGCCTGGCCCCTGGCGTCGATCTCCGTCAGCCGCGGTCCTTTCACCTTCGCGCCCATGGCCACGATCCGGTCGCCGCGGATCGCCACCTCGCCCCTGTACGGCGTACCGCCGGTCCCGTCGTGGATCAGGCCGTTGCGGATGACGATGTCGAACGGCGCGCCCTTCGCCGCCTGCCCGGGCAGCGTGGGCAGCTCCGGCATGGCGGTGCAGGAGAGCAGCAGGACGCTGGCGGCCAGGGCGAGGACGGGACGAAGATTCACGGCGGAGACCCCCTGCGTGGTGAAACGCTCACCCGAAAGCTCGCGTCTCACAATGACGAAATTCGGGTCCGACCAACAGCCGTCGCTCTCCCGGTTCGTCATCCTCGCCCTTGTGGCGAGGACCCCTGTGTCGGTGCGCAGGTGAAGGGAAAATCACGCTTTCACCGTAAAACTGAGCGAGGGGTCTTCGCCACAAGGGCGAGGATGACAGCGGGGTATCAGCTCCCCACCGACTGCACCCACGCCGGCAGCTCGCTGATCGAGCCGAGCTCGACATAGCGGTCGTGGGCTTCCGGCGCCTCGGCCGCCTCGTGGGCCCAGACCAGCGGATAGGGGATCAGCGCGCCCCAGGCGCCGGCCGCCAGCGCCGGCAGGATGTCTGATCGCATCGAGTTACCGGCCATCACCGCCTGCGCCGGCCCCGTGCCGTGGCGGGCGAACACCCGGCGGTAGGTGTCGGCGTCCTTCTCGCTGACGATCTCGACGGCGGCGAACAGGTCGCCCAGACCGCTGGCCGCCAGCTTCTGTTCCTGGTGCAGCAGATCGCCCTTGGTGATCAGCACCAGGCGGTAGCGCTCCGACAGCTGGTGCAGGGCCAGGTCGACGCCGGGCAGCGGCTCGACCGGCTCGGTCAGCATCTCGCGGCCGGCGGCGAGGATCTGCTTGATGACGCCGATCGACACCTTGTCCTGGGTCAGCTCCATCGCGGTCTCGATCATCGACAGGGTGAAGCCCTTCACCCCGTAGCCGTAGAGCCTCAGATTGCGCCTCTCGGTCTCGGCCAGCCTCGCCTCCAGCATCGCCTCGTCGGCATAGGGGGCGAGCAGCTCCACGAACCGCTTGTGGGTCAGGCGGAAGATGGTCTCGTTGTGCCAGAGCGTGTCGTCGGCATCGAGGCCGACCGTGGTGATGGTCATCGGACGGGATTAGCGAGGGACGGGGCGGAAGTGAAGCGGTGCCGCAGTCGGGGACATGCACTTCGGTACATGTCCCTGATCGCACCTAAGCCGCCTCGTCGCCCATCGCCTGTCTCGCCGCGCGAGCCAGGAAGCCCGACCGCGTGAATCCCGCCGCCTCGGCGTAGGCGTCGATCGCGCGAAGGGTGTCTTCGGGCAGGGTGATGTTCACACGGACGGATCTGAACGTCTGGACCGGGGCCGGTACGAGAATCGCCACCGCATCGCGGTTCTCGCGGTCAGCCATCACCTCTTCCATCGAGGACGGCTCCGGGATGGCGTCGCCATCCTCGGCCATGCCCTCGATGTGCAGGGCCAGGGCCTCCTCCGCCATGGCGCGGGCCTCATCAAGCGTCACGCCCGCCGATACGCAGCCGGGCAGGTCGGGGAAGCTGACGCCGTAGTCGCTGTCGGCCTCCTTGTGGATCAGGGCGATGTAGGCGCGCATGGAAGTCACCTGAAGCTGACGCCGGACTGGCGCTCGATGCTGCGAAGCGTTCCGATCGGAATATCCCGGCCCGGATGCGGAACCGTCACCCGGCCGGACTTGTCCGGATGACGGAACTGCTTGTGCGAGCGGCGCTGGGCGACTTCGAACCAGCCATCCGCCTCCAGGCGTCGGATCACCTCGCGGCTGTTCACTTGTGTGCACCAATACACATCAAGTGGCAACTATGCAGTGTGGCCTGATACGCACGCGTCGTGCTCCTTCATCACCCGCTCGGCGCTCCCTGGAAACTTCGCCAGCAGCGCCGTCGGCCGCGCGGGCCGCGCTGCCAGACCGCCGCCGCAGTTGGGGCAGACGCCGCCGAACCGCGCCTCCGCGCAGGCCTCGCAGAAGGTGCATTCGAAGGTGCAGATCATCGCGCCGGCCGCGTCGGGCGCCAGGTCGAGGTCGCAACATTCGCAGTTGGGGCGCAGCGCCAGCATGTCGTGATCCCTTCCGGTCCGATAAACGTTTGACCCTGACGGGCCGACTCACTACCAACGCGCCCGTTTGTCCAGCAGGTCAGGAGCACATCAATGGCGAGCAAGGTTCTCCCTGGCGCCACGGGCGTTCTCGCGCTCGCCGACGGCACGGTGCTGCAGGGCATCGGAGTCGGGGCGGTCGGCGAGGCGGTCGGCGAGGTTTGCTTCAACACCGCCATGACCGGGTATCAGGAGATCCTGACCGACCCGTCCTACATGGCGCAGATCGTCGCCTTCACCTTCCCCCACATCGGCAATGTCGGAACCAACGCCGAGGATCTGGAGCAGATCAGCGGCGGGTCGGAGACCTCCGCGAGGGGCGCGATCTTCCGCGACGCCCCGACCGATCCGGCCAACTACCGCTCCGACAGCCCGCTGAACGTCTGGATGGAGCGCCGTGGCGTCATCGGCCTGGCCGGGGTCGACACCCGCGCCCTGACCCGGGTGATCCGCGAGAAGGGCATGCCGCACGCTGTCATCGCCCACAGTCCGACCGGCGAGTTCGACCTCGACGCCCTGGTGGCGAAGGCCAAAGGCTGGGCGGGCCTTGTCGGTCTGGACCTCGCGAAAGACGCCACCACCCGGCAGACCTTCGTCTGGGACGAGCAGCTGTGGGAATGGAACGAGGGCTACGGCAAGCTCGAGAGCCCGAAGTACGAGGTCGTGGTCATCGACTACGGCGTCAAGCGCAACATCCTGCGCTCCCTGGCCTCGATCGGCGCCCGCGCCACCGTGGTTCCGGCCGATACCAAGGCCGAGGACATCCTGGCCCGCAAGCCGGACGGGGTGCTGCTGTCCAACGGTCCGGGCGACCCGGCGGCGACGGGTGAGTACTCGGTGCCCGAGATTCGCAAGCTGGTCGACAGCGGCGTGCCGGTGTTCGGCATCTGCCTGGGCCACCAGATGCTGGCCCTCGCCCTCGGGGCGAAGACGGTGAAGATGGACCAGGGCCATCACGGCGCGAACCATCCGGTGAAGGACCTGACCACCGGCAAGGTGGAGATCGTGTCGATGAACCACGGCTTCACCGTCGACCGCGCCTCGCTGCCCGAGCCGGTGCGGGAAACCCACGTCAGCCTGTTCGACGGCACCAACGCCGGACTGGAGCTGGCCGGCAAGCCGGTGTTCAGCGTCCAGCACCATCCGGAAGCCTCGCCCGGCCCGACCGACAGCCTCTACATCTTCGAGCGCTTCGCCGGCCTGATGGACAGGGCGAAGGGGTAGGCTTCCCGGCTGTCATCCCGGGCGCCGAAGGCGACCCGGGACCCAGCCGATGCCGTTCGCCCGCCTCTGGGTCCCGGCTCGTCGCGCTACGCGCTCCGGCCGGGATGACAGGCAAATGCGGCCTACTGCCGGCCTTCCAGCAGCTGGACCGTGAACGGCCCGCTGGTCCAGCTGTCGCCGACCTTGTGGGCGGACACCGGCGTGCAGATCGTCTCCGGGTAGCCCGCAGGCGGAGCGCTGGTGAAGGTCAGGCAGACCTGCGAGCCCTTCAGAGCCCAGGTCCCGGCCAGTTCCTGGTCGTTGGCCGAGCCGGAGAAGGTGTGGTCGGCCTCGTAGTAGATCTTCGAGGACATGCCGCTGGCGTCGGTGGTGACGGTGGTGTTGCCGATCCGCGAGGCCATGATCTCCTCGCCGCCGGCGAAGGCGGCCGTGGCCGAAAGCAGAAGCGCCGCCGCGGCGGCCAGAACGATACGCATGACATCCTCCCTTGTGTTGTTGACCGGAAGTCGTAGCCCTCGCGTGAATCCGCGACAACGCCCATCTGCTGTCATTGCGGGCGCCGTGAAATCCAGGGATCACGCGCAAACGACATGAATGTCGGCTAGGGTGCCGGGGTGACGCTTTTCCCCGGCCGCCTAGCCGCTCTGCTTGCCCTTCTGCTGCTGGGGGCCTGCGGGACGTTGCCGCGCTACGGATTTGATCCCGCCGCCCCCAGGGTCGCCGCGCCGACCGAGCTGACCGACGTGCGGTTCGCGGCCAGCGACACCGACGCGGCGATGACGACGTCCGGGCCGATCCGGGCGCGGATCGCGGCCGACAAGGGCGACTTCACCGTTCTGGCCCTGTCGGGCGGCGGCGCCAACGGAGCCTATGGCGCCGGCGTCCTGGCCGGCTGGACCCGGGCCGGCAAGCGGCCGCGCTTCGATGTCGTCACCGGCGTGAGCACCGGAGCCCTGACCGCGCCGTTCGCCTTTCTGGGGTCGGACTGGGACGACCGGATGGAGGCCGCCTTCACCGGTGGCGATATCGACGGGCTGGTCAGCTTCGGGGCCCTTGCGCCGCTCCGTAGCCCGTCGCTCTTCAGCGCCGCCCCCATCCGCAGGCTGGTCGAGGCCTATGTCGACGGCGCCATGCTCCAGGCCGTCGCCGTGCAGCACGCCACGGGCCGCCGGCTGCTGGTCGCCACCACCAATCTGGACAGTCAGGATACGACCGTCTGGGACATGGGCGCGATCGCCACCCGGGGCGATGCCAATGCGGTCAAACTGTTCCAGGACATCCTCGTCGCCTCCTCCAGCATCCCGGGAGTGTTCCCGCCGGTGATGATCGGGGGCGGCGGGTCGGGCGGGCGCTTCTCCGAGATGCACGCCGACGGCGGGGTGATGACGCCCTTCTTCACCGTGCCGGAGTCGATGCTGCTGTGGACCGATCCCGGTGGCGGCGTGCACCGGGGCGCGCTCTACATCCTGATCAATGGACAGGTCGGCCCGAGCTTCGGCGTCACCCGCGGTAGCCTGTTCGGCATCATGGCCCGGTCCTGGGACGCAATGAGCAAGGCCTCGACCCGGACCTATCTGGCCGCCACCGTCGGCTTCGCTGATCGCAACGGCCTGACCGTGCTGATCAGCGAGATCCCGGACGAGGTCGAGGCCCCGGGCCTGAACTTCAAGGCCGGTAACATGCGGCGACTTTTCCGCCTGGGCCATGACCGCGCGCTGGCCGGCGAAGCGTGGCACGCGCCGGCCAAGCCGGGGTCATGAGGGCAAGGGTGAACAGAGGGCGCTAGACGCACCTGCGCTGTCATCCCGGACGCCGCAGGCGATCCGGGACCCAGCCGGGGCCGCGCGGGGCCTCTGGGTCCCGGCTCTTCGCTGCGCCAAGGCCGGGATGACAAATGGGGGAGCCCCTTCCCTCAACCGCCGCTCCGCCACTGGAACACCTCGTCCAGCGGCTTTCCGAACACCTCGGCGATGCGGAAGGCGGCTTCGAGGGTCGGCGAGTACTTGCCGGCCTCGATGGCGGCGATGGTCTGGCGGGTGACGCCGATCTTCTGGCCCAGCTCCGCCTGGGACATCTCGCCCGCCAGGAAACGCAGGGTGCGGATCTGGTTGCTGATCGCCCCGCCGCTCATGCCGCGCTCCGGCGATAGCTCCAGGCCGCCAGGCCGTTCTGGGTGATCTCGGCCAGCACGATCGCCAGCAGGCCGGCGTTTACGATCTGCCAGCCGCTGGTCGTGAACGGCATCACCATCCCGACCAGGATCATGCCGGTCATCATCACATAGTAGGCCACCACGATGGAGCGTCGCTCGATATCGCGATCGCGCTCGTCGGCCGGCGCGCGGGCGTCGTCCGGCGCCGCGATCCGCAGGCCGATGCGGCCCAGAATGTGCAGCACCCCGTTGCCGCCCGCCGCCAGCGCCAGAAGCCACAGCTGCGGCAGATTCGGCATGACGCCCGGCGGCGGCGGAGACAGGGCCACAAGGACGAAATAGGGCCCGTAGGTCACCGCGATCCACAACAGCGTCATCCAGGCGATCTTTTCTTTGTGCGGCATGGCCCGCCCCTTTGTGTTCGAAACGTTCGACACAATGTTATCTAAACATAACATGGAGTCAAGTGAAGCGAACCCGACCGCGCTGACGCCCCTCGCGGCTGACAACGAACACTCTCGGTCGCGAGGACGGGGATAGGGGTTGCCCCGACCCGACTCCGCCTCTAAACGACCCGCTTAACCTGATGTTTGTCCGACCCGGGCGCGCAGTTCCTGCGCGACCGCCTTTGCGCGCGAAAAGACCATGCCCAAACGCACCGATATCTCCTCGATCCTGATCATCGGCGCCGGGCCCATCGTCATCGGGCAGGCCTGTGAGTTCGACTACTCAGGCGTCCAGGCCTGCAAGGCG
>Ga0315902_10006987_pt1 | contig 15508 bp, 9 predicted proteins | sample LakEriMetagenome_9_FD_203523 | JGI IMG/M metagenome (GOLD analysis project Ga0315902, IMG submission 203523) | Freshwater fungal communities from buoy surface, Lake Erie, Ohio, United States - Buoy 12 MA117 | ecosystem: Environmental > Aquatic > Freshwater > Lake > Lake biofilm | place: USA... | reverse complement strand
AGAAGGAAACCCTCTCGGTTTGGGCTCTTCCGCTTTCGCTCGCCGCTACTTACGGAATCGATTTTTCTTTCTTTTCCACCAGGTACTTAGATGTTTCACTTCCCTGGGTTGGCCACATACGCCTATGAATTCAGCGTATGTCAATTCGGGAATCTCGGGATCATAACCTGTGTGCCGGCTCCCCCAAGCTTATCGCAGACTTCCACGCCCTTCGTCGCCTCTTGATGCCAAGACATCCCCCGTGCGCCCTTAGTAACTTGATCGACGGAATCTCAAACTCCTCCGCCCCCGCTGAGATTCTTGAAAGGTTTCCCAAATCAAAACTCTCTGCATCAGCAGGCTCGCTCCAGATTCCGTCCCCCTTCTCACTGCTTCTCAGCAGTTGCTGGATCGATCTGCTTTCGCTTCACCATCCAACCGATCGCTCTCGCAATCGCGGGGACTCGCCATTCATCGCGCTCGTTCGAAGAACGGAGAACTCCGATTCCTTTCGGAATCGAATCTCACCATTCCCAAACAATCATCGACAAGTGATTCCCGATCGAGATTTCTCCCTAACGGTAGCACCTGTCGTAAGATGCCATCTACCATTCCAACCAAATTGTCAAAGATCAGTTTCCGCCACTCCACCGGGGCTCATTTCTGAGCGAGGCCGTTTTCGTGGCGGGTCAAGTATTCTGTCGGCTGTCGCGTTTCCGGTCAAGGCCATTCAGAAACTTTTTTTCTCGCTTGGCAGTCGGCTTTCGTCGATGCGTCAGCGAGAGGTGCAAGATCATCCAAATTTCGGAAGCCTTCGCAAGGCCCCTTCGATTTTTTTCCCCGTTTTTTTCCCGAGTGTAGGTTTCACCCAAGAAAACATTGGGAAAGCTTTGTTGATGATCGTTGCCGTTTCGTGTCTGGCGATCGGCTGGGTAGCTGGTCGTGCAGACGTCGAGAGCGGTTGTATCGGAATTTGAGAGCGGAATCTTTGGCTCTCTTTCGAAGATGTTCGGAACGATGGAGCCACTGGGATCCTGCGCTGGCTTTCAATCTGTCGCTGTTCGAACATTGTGGCAGGCACTGGGGGGGGTAGGTGAGTCGAGTGGAAGGAGTTGGCGGGCGATGTTTTTTCTCGGTCTCCAGTTGAGTTCGATCGCCATCGATTCCCTAAGTTCTCCCCCTGTCTATGGTTCGGCGGCTGAACCCTTTTCCGTCAGCGGACTGTCGGCCGTCCGGCAACCGGTTCGTGGCGAGCAGCGGTGGGGGGCCGCGGACCATCGCGTTGGAAGCACAGTTCTTCGACGGTGATTCACCATTTTCCAAGGGATAGAGGCATAAAAAAACCCTGGCCAAAAGACCAGGGTAAGTGGAGCTGGACGGACTTGAACCGACGACCCTCTGCTTGCAAAGCAGATGCTCTCCCAACTGAGCTACAGCCCCAAGTGGACAAAAACCCGAGAAATCAATCGAATCCGCAGGTGGAAATCGGCAGATCCCACCTGTGAAATCGACTTTTTCCTTTCCAAACCAGTGGGCACGCGTGGATTCGAACCACGGACCTCGTCGTTATCAGCGACGCGCTCTAACCAACTGAGCTACGTGCCCAAGTCATCGCCAAAACTTTGACGAGGGACTAATTCGATCCGTTCCTCTAACGAAAAATCGTCGAGAACTTCAAGTAACCAGGCGTTTCGCCGCAATCCATTCGACCCTAAAACAGAGCCGAAAAGATTGCCCTAGGAGCCTAGCCGCTTGATCGGATAGACTCGAAATCCTAGCCCATCAACTTGAGCTGTCAACCACTGATTGCTGCCCTTTTTCTGATCGCCAGAGGCGGAGGGGAGGCAGCCTGAGGATCGCGTCGGTTTTGCTGACGTTTTCCGTTGCGGTGCGGACTGGGACAGAGTGAAGCAGAGCGGGGTAGATCGCCGATGGAGAGCGTGCGGGTAGAAAATCCCTCGCGAGGGAATCTTTGCAAAAGGAGTTGCAGGATGAAGAGCCGAAGGTCCGGATGGTGGATGGCAATGTTGCTCGGATCCTCCAGCTACGCCCTGGCAGCCGATCCCGATCCCCAATTGGTCAAGGCGCTGGCACAGGCTCCCAAGCAAAAGGGGATTACTCCGGAGTCGTTCCCGGCCGATCAATGCCAGGGCAGCCTGGAAAAACGCTCGGGCGTGGAAGGGTATCTGGTCCTCGGTCCCGATCGGCAAGTGCTCCGCTGGTTCGCCGATACCAATGGGGATCGCAACGTCGATCTCTGGTCCTATTTCTCCGGCGGAATCGAGATCTATCGTGACATCGATTCCGACTTCAATGGAAAGGTCGACCAGTTCCGATGGCTGGGCACCTTGGGGACGCGCTGGGGTGTTGATCGCAATGAAGATGGGGCGATGGACCAGTGGAAGTCGATCTCTGCTGAAGAGGTGACGCAGGAGCTGGTGGAGGCTTATCGCGATCGAGATCAGAGCCGCGTGGAGCTGCTGTTGCTTGACGACGATCTGCTCGCAACGCTTGGCCTGGGAGAAGAGCGTCAGTCCCTGCTGGCTCAACGCCTTCTGGCAACTCGTCAAGGGATGGAAGCTTCCTTGGCAGGCCAAAAGTCGATCGATGCCAAGACGCAATGGTCCAATTTTGCTGCTGATCGTCCCGGGATCCTCCCCGCCGGGACGGATGGATCGACATCGGACCTGGTCGTCTACGAAAATGCAGTGGCCGTGGTCGATCATTCGGAAGGAAAGCCCGAGCAGGTGTATGTCGGCTCGATGGTGCAAACTGCCCAGGGGTGGAGGTTGATCGATTTGCCCAAGTTCGCCTCGGGTGGCACTCTGGTGCAAGAGGGCGGATTCTTCCTCGCAGCCACACCGGGACGTCAAGCCGACGGTGGTCAGGATCTTTCCGGCATGAGCGCCGATGTGCAGGCTCTCCTTGCACAGCTCGACAAAATCGACAGTCGCATGGCCGATACGAGTGGCGAAGAGCGACAGAAGCTGCATGGGGATCGAGCGGAACTCTTAGAGAAGCTGATTGGTGCCAGCAACAACGATCAGGAGCTTGAGACTTGGGTTCGTCAGTATGGTGAAACCGTTTCGGCAGCTGCGCAGGCGGGAGAGTTTCCGGAGGGGGCCGAGCGGTTGAGCAAGCTGGAGGAACGATTGGCCGAGCTGCCCAAGGCGAAGGAAGCGCTGAGCGCCGTGGTTTTCGGCAGGATCCGTGCGGAGCATGTCCTGGCGATCAGCAAGCCAGATGCCAACTTCCAGGAGATTGAAGAGAACCACCTGAAGGGGCTCAAGGATTTCGTCGAACGGTTCCCTAAGTCCCCGGAGGCCCCCGAGGCAATGCTGCTGGTGGGGTTATCGGCGGAGTTCGGCGGGCAGTCGGATGAAGCGGTCGAGTGGTATGCCCGCGCCGCCAAGGATTTTCCCGATACCGTGCAAGGAAAAAAGGCCGATGGGGCGACCAAGCGGCTGAAGTTGGCGGGGCAGAAGATGCGCATCACCGGCCGCACGGTCGATGGCAAACCCTTCGACTCGGCCGAACTCGGCAAGCAGGTGATCATCGTCCACTACTGGGCCTCCTGGTGCTCCCCCTGCAAGGCCGACATGAACCGGCTTCGGCAGCTGCAGGCGAAGTTCGCCAAGGGGCGTCAGCTTGCGATCGTTGGAATCAACGTCGATCGCAGCGCCGAAGATGCCATCGCTTTTCTGAAGCAGGAGAAGAACTATCCCTGGATCCATCTCTATGAAGAGGGCGGGATGGAAAGCAACCTTTCGGTCAAGCTGGGAGTGCTTTCCTTGCCGGTCACGCTTGTGATCGATCCCAGTGGCACGGTGGTCGCCAGCGGCACCCACTTCGCAACCGATCTGGAGGAGAAGGTCGAGTCGCTTCTGACGCCAGCCAAGCGATAGGGCCAGCCCTTTGAGCGAAAAGGCCAGCCCGTCAGGCCCACCGCGACGAGAATGCGGTGGGTGATTCGGTGCGGTTCAGTCAGCGAAGGACGGTATCGCTTCTCAGTTTTCCGACCTTTTGGCGCGCACTCCAACCAGCCATAGGATCACCCCCAGCAGGGAAAAGGCAGCCATGGCCGGCCAGGCGGTGGCGAACCACCAAGGTGGAAGGAGTCCCGCGACCAGGCTTCGCCGCGTCGTCGCCGCCTCAGGGGGGGCCGAAAAGTCGACCGCGGCGAGCCATTCCGGTGCGAAGTTGAGGAAGGAGATGAGCACGGCAGCGATCGCACCGCCCGCGATGTACCCAGAGCTCAGCAAAATGGCGGGGCTGGAATCGTCTTCGCCTTCTCCCCTGCCCCGCCATTTATCGACTAGCCATCGGATCAAGCCGCCTGCAAAAATCGGTGTCGATGCAGCCAGGGGCAGGTAGACCCCGACGGCAAATGGAAGGCTGGCAACGCCGCTTAGTTCAAGCGTCACCGCGATCAACACGCCGATCAGCACGAGGCTCCATGGGAGTCTCCGATCGAGAATGCCATCGATGATCAGTTGCATCAATACGGTTTTGGGTGCATCGAATTTCTTGGTGCTTACGTCGTTTCCCTGGTCGTCAACCTGAAGTGATCCATTGATCGCGGGGTCGACCAGGTAGGCGATTTTTCCTTGGTCGTCGACGAGGTATCGTCCGGGCGGAACGCCACGATCTGTCTCGGCGCGGCCCACGTTGAGTACGGCGTAGGAGTTCGAATCCTCTTGGGCGTAGGGCCCTGAGCGGACGCGGTCGCGTGGCAGGCCCGCCGGATCGATCATGACCCCAGAAAGCGGCTCTACGGCTTTTCGGCTGTAGGTGGAGTTCGCTTCGTTGAGCGCCAGCAGCACTAGGCCAACGGCCAGTGCGGAGGTAAGGGCACCGACAAGAATCGCCCACTGCTGGGCTCGCGGGGTAGCTCCCAGGATGTGTCCCACTTTCAGTGCCTGAGCGGTGCTGCCACCGTTGGATGCGGCAATGCAGACCACTCCGGCGATCGTCAGAGCAGTCAATTTGATCTGTTTATCGATCTTGGCGATCCCCAGCTGTTCGAGCCCCAACAGCAGCAGGCAGGTCAGCAGCAGCGTCGCTACCGTCATGCCGGAGATCGGGTTGGAGGAGGATCCGATTTCACCGGTCAGGCGGGAAGAGACAGTGACGAAAAGGAATCCGAAGAGGACGATCATGATGGCCGCCGCAATGCCGGTCCCGGTGAATCCGAGGCCTAATTGAGGGACGGCCATCAATCCGGCGACCAGTAGGAGGCTAGCCAGCAGCACACCAGGAAGCGAGATATCGGTTTCAGTCCGCCTCTTGCCGAGCGCCAAGCGGCTTCCCTTGCTCAAATCGTTCAAGCTGGTCCCGATGGCACCCAGTATGACTGGCAGTGCCTTTAGCATGCTCAGGATCCCCCCTGCGGCAACGGCTCCTGCCCCCACGTAGAGAATGTAGGCACCGCGAATGTCGTTTTCCGACATGTCGCGTATCAGCTTGGTTCCCGGTTCCAGAGGCTGCTGTAGCGACTGCCCGAAGTAGACGATCATCGGGCATAGCACCAGGTAAGCCAGCACCCCGCCGGCCACCATCACGCTGGAGATCTTCGGGCCGATGATGTAGCCGACCCCGAGTAGTGAGGGGGATAGTTCCATGCTGAGCGACGCACCCTTGAGGCCGATTGCTTTGCCAGCGGCATCGATGCCATGGAGCGACATGGAGGCAAAGTCGCGCCAGAGCCTCAGGGCCTGCATGGCGACTTGGTAGAGAAAGCCAAGCCCAAAGCCGCTGAAGACCATGGTGGCGGTCGATCCCCCTTTTTCACCCGCCAGCAGCACCTCGGCGCACGCTTTCCCCTCCGGAAATGTCAGGGTGCCATGCTGTTTGACGATGAATGCCTGCCGCAGCGGAATCATCAGCAAGATGCCCAACAGGCCTCCAAAGACGCTGACCGTCATCACGCGAACCAGATCGATGTCGAAGCCTAGAAGCAATAGCGCCGGCATGATCAAGCCGACACCAAAGGCCAACGATTCTCCCGCAGACCCCGCCGTCTGGACGATGTTGTTTTCCAGGATCGTCGTACGCCGAATTCCAAAGAGTCGTGAAATGTTGCGAAAAAGCGTGATCGAAAGCACCGCGACCGGAATCGATGCCGAGACAGTTAGGCCGACTTTGAGCACCAGATACATCGACGAAGCACCGAAGATGATCCCCAGCAGCGATCCCATCACCAGAGGAAACCAAGTCAGTTCTGGCAGGACCTGTTCGTCCGGAATAAAGGGCCGAAAACTTTCCTTGGGGCTCCCGTCGGCGGCTTGGTCTTTGCGTGGATCGCTGGACATGTTGGACTCCCGATGTCGCTGGAGCTGGAAGTGCCTGATTTATTTCAACAGTAAAGCATGCGGCCTCTGGCAACTACCAGAGGCCGCACGTGGTGAGTCCTCAAGCTACCCGGCTGACTCCGGTTACTTGACGCCGTGCATCAGTTTGTTGATCTGTGGTGCCAGGAAGAAGAAGATGCCCCCGATGATCAGGTTGGTCCACCAGAGGTAGTTGAAGACGGTCGCATACTGCGTCAATGATCCCGCCGTTTCGGAATGGCCTCCTCCCCCCGATGCGATCGATGCGATCACTCCAGCGGCATAGTTGGCCAACGCCGTCGAGAGAAACCAGCCGCCCATCGCCAGCCCGACTTCCTTGGGGGCCGCCAGCTTGGTCACCATCGAAAGGCCGATTGGCGAAAGGCATAGTTCTGCCACGGTGTGGATCAGATAGGTCAGCCCCAGCACGGTCCAGTGAATCTTGGCGGTCGCCGGGTCGATGTTGCCCCCCATTTGCCGGATTGCCAGGACCAGCACGTAAAAGCCAAGGCCCACTGTGACCAAGGCGATCGCGAACTTGCGTGGAATCGAGGGGTTGATGTTGCGGCGGTCCAGCCAGGGCCAAAGCATGGCAAAAACGGGGGCCAAAGCCACGATGAAAAGGGCATTGAAGCTTTGGAAGAGCGTGAAATGGAACGGGGCGTCGACATTCTTCTCGGCCAGGAAATTCAGAGACGAACCGGCTTGTTCAAAGAGCGCCCAGAAGAGAATGTTGGCAAAGAAAAGAATCATCATGGCGATATAACGTTGCATCTGCACGTGGTCGCCGCTGCGCATGCCGCTGGAGATGAAGTAGATGGTCAATGCGGCCATCAACCCGACCAGCACGTAGCCCAAAAGGTCGCTTTTGCTGAGCAGAAAGTAGATCACCGGAACCAGAGCCAGGGAGCCAAGAAAAACCTGGACCGAAGGCCCCCACCCTTCCCTTCCAGCCGGTGCCTTGCCGACCGAACCGAGCATCCCGGTGAAGTAATGGAAAATGATGATCCCGAGAATCATGCCGATACCGGCAGCAAGGAAGCCATACTTCATGCCGTACGTAGCGCCGATCCACGCCGAACAGACGATGGGTGCGAAAAAGGCACCTGCATTGATTCCCATATAGAAAATGGTGAAGCCGGAATCGCGGCGAGCGTCTCCGGGGGCATAAAGCTTGCCCACCATCGAGGAGATATTTGGCTTAAAAAGACCGTTTCCAACGACGATCACCGACAGGCCTACCAAGAACCATGCGAGGTTATTGACCAATAGCATGAACATGCCGATGGCCATCAGAAGTCCACCGACGAGGATCGATCGCTGGTAGCCGAGAAAACGGTCCGCGATGAAGCCTCCCAGCATGCCGGTGGCGTAGACCAGAGACGTATAGCCGCCGTAGGTGAGCGATGCGGCCGATTTGGCTTCTTTCTCTGCGAGGTGTCCGAAGAAGGTTTGAGCGACGTAGACCGCCAGGATGGCTCGCATGCCGTAGTAACAAAACCGCTCCCAGAACTCCGTCGAAAATAGCATCCAAAGCGGTTTGGGATGGCCCAGCAGTTCTCCCTGCGGAGGTGCTACGTAATCGCCCGAGCTGGCCGGTGCGCCCATGAATCTCTCCTCGCCTTTTCGCAGTTGATGGATCGATGGCGTGGCATTTTGCGCTACGCGTCAGGGGGTCATGGTACACCAAAAAAGAGGCGGGTGAAATCATGAGCTATGGGGATCACGGTAGAATGGAAGGGACTTCGGGAGGGTAAGATTCCTCCTGCAAAAACCCCCATCGCAATCCGACCGATAGGAAGATCATGCGCACGCTGATACGCGGAGCTGAATTGGTGTTGGCAGACCGTCTAGAAAAGATGGATCTGGTGATGGAAGGCGGCAAGATCGCTCAGATCGATCCCGCATCTTCCCTTTCCGTCGACGAAACCATCGAGGCTCGCGGGATGCTGCTTTTCCCGGGAGTTGTCGACGACCAGGTGCATTTTCGTGAGCCAGGGCTGACGCACAAGGAAGATCTCACCACGGCCAGTCGCGCCTGTGCGGCCGGTGGGATCACCTCTTACTTGGAGATGCCCAACACCAAGCCGGCGGCGATCACGTGCGATCTGGTCGATGCCAAGTACCGACGCGCGGCGGAGGTCAGTGCGGTCAATTACGGCTTTTATATCGGCGCTACCTGCAACAATATCGACGAACTTTGTCGCGCCAGTCGCTACCCCGGCATCAAAATCTTCATCGGCTCCAGCACCGGGGATCTGCTGGTCGATGAGCAGGAGGCACTGGAGCGAATCTTTGCACTGGCCCGGCTTCCAATCTGCGCGCACTGCGAAGACGAATCGACCGTGCGGGCCAATCAGGCGGCGTTGGGAAGCGATTTGACCGTCGCCGATCACAGCCGAATTCGGGATCATCGCGCGGCGATCATCGCGACGCAACGTGCGATCGATCTGGCGGTCCGACATCGACATCGCTTCCACGTGCTGCACGTCAGCACCGGCGATGAGGTGCCGCTCTTTGCACCCGCTAGGCCGTGGATCACCGCCGAAGCCTGCCCCCACCATCTATTCTTTTCAATCGACGATTACCAGCGGCTGGGCAGCCTCGTGCAGATGAATCCATCGCTCAAAACCAAGCAAGATGCCAAGGCGATCTGGCAGGCCCTTTTGGATGGCGATATCCAGGTCATCGCAACCGATCACGCCCCCCATACGCTCGAAGAAAAAGCTCAGCCCTACCCCGCTTCCCCCAGTGGACTGCCGGCGGTCGAAAACGTCTTGGCACTGATCCTCAACCAGGCCGCGCAAGGAAAGTGCAGCTACACACAGATCGCCAGCTGGATGTGCGATGCGCCGGCTAGAGTCTGGGGACTGGTTGGCAAGGGAAGGATCGCAGAGGGGTACGATGCCGATCTGGTCCTTGTCGATCCTCGCAAAGAGAAGACGATCCGAAACGAAGAGCAGTGGGCCAAGTGCAAGTGGAGCCCATGGGCGGGGGAGACGCTGACGGGCTGGCCGGTCCGCACCTGGGTGGGTGGGAAAACAGTCTACTGCGACGGAGTCGTCGACGAATCGGTGCGCGGGAGCGAATTGCTGTGCGATCACGCCCGAGGCGGGTACTGGGCAACCTCGGAAGGAATCGGAGTTCGATAACGTCTTTTTCGCTCGAACTTGCCCGAAGTTCGAGTTGGGTGGCAGTGCCGATACACGCAACCTTTCTTCAGGCAGGATACCATGAACAGGGAAAACTCGCCGGTCGCCAATTCGGCTGCAAAAGGTCTGATCGGCATATTCGCTCTGCAGGTATTTCTCTGTGCGGCAGTTGCTGTTCTCCAGAATCTGCTCGACGGATTCTTCGACCCCGGTCCCATCCACAGCGCGATTTGGGGTGTGCTCATCGGTCTAATTTTCGTCGGCATGGCTGGCACTGTGTGGCTGGCACTCGCAGCACCGCGACTAGCGATGCGCTGGGCTCAACCTGCGAACGTCGCAGTGCCCTCGGGAGAAGGCTTGGCCTCAGAGGAGGTCGACGCGCTGGCGGTTGCTGCAGCATCCAAAGTGCCATCGCTGAAGAGATTCCTCTACGCGATCGTTGCGGTGCTTGGGCTGATGTGGGCACTACTGGCCAACATGGTTCTGGGGGATCCTCTGCGGGTGATGGAGCGGATCACCAATTTCTTTGTCGACCTCTGGTTGTAAGCTCGACGCTTTGTTCCCCATCCAAAAAAGATCCATCCGACTACTCGCTGGTGCGGTGGGGCGAGTTCAAAGCGCTGCGACATAGCGGTGCCAGGCCGGAATAGCCGACCGATTTTAGCGGCAAGGCGGAAGCCGTCTGGTGCTTTGGTGGCAGCAGATGCTTACCGCGGGGCATGCGTCTGTTCGCAACGACTTGGAAGAAGCCTGTCCGTGCCGCCAGACCTATGCGATGGCCTTCCGTGAGGCCCTCCTGCGGATGGAGGGAATTGACCGCAGCGACAAGAATCCTTCATGGATCCAGAGAAGAGTCGATCAACTCAGCCCTTTCGCCGTCCCCACTTCCGTGCTTCGTCTAGCTCCGTTAGTTCATGGCTCGCAGGGAGCCACGGAGCCAAAGAGAATCGAGCATGTCAGGCGTTAAAAAAACCGGCTCACGGTCGCGGGGGCGTGAGCCGGTTTTGGATTTTGCGGCGGAAGCTACTTTGGTCAGGCAAACTTGTAGGAGCCTGGCTGCAGTACTTTGACTTCCGGAGCCGGTCCGAATTCGTAGGCGGGTGGGGTGAGATCCATCTTGGAGTTCATCGCTTGTTCCCAAGTGATGGCCTGTCCTGAGTAGCAGGCTTCGCGTCCCATGATCGCCATCATCGTGCTGTAGGACATGTACTTTCCATTGTTGATCGGCTTGCCGTCACGGATCGCTTTGAACAGGGCGACGTGCTCCAGGTCGTACATGTTCGGCTGATTGCCCGGCCCCTCGTACTTGTACTTCCATGGGTTGGCCCCCTGGATCTCGTGCGCCAGCACCTTGGCGGTCCCCTTGGTGCCGATCACATAATCTTCCGTCTCATTGAAGCAGCCTTCCATCTGCCGTGTCGCAGCAAAGGTCTTGGTGCCGTCGGCCCATTCGTAGACGACATAGAAGTGATCGTAGACGTCGCCGAATTCGGTCGCCGTGCGGCACTGGCGTCCCCCCATGCCATAGCATCGGGCGGGTGGTTCATCGCGGTGCAGCCACAGCGACTTATCGAGCGAGTGGATGAACTGCTCGTTGATGTGGTCACCGGACAGCCAGCGGAAGTAGAGCCAGTTGTAGATTTGGTAGTGCATGTCGGTCCAGGAATCCCGGCGAGCTCGCTGCCAGAGGGTGCCCGTGAGGTAGTTTTCCTGGATGGCGACGATATCGCCGATGGCCCCATCGAGTAGTTTTTCGATAGTGGCTTTGACACCTAGGTCGTAACGCCAGCAGAGCCCCGAGACGAGGTTGAGGTTTTTCTCTTCGGCGTGCTTTGAGAGTTCCAGCACCTTTCGGACACCCGCCGGATCGCATGCGATGGGCTTCTCGCAGAAGATGTGCTTGCCTGCCTTGATCGCTGCCTCCAGGTGCTGGGGGCGAAAATGGGGTGGGCTGGTCAGCAGGACGACATCGACCCCCGAATCGATCACCTTCTGGTAGGCATCGAAGCCAAAGAATTTGCGATCCGCGACTTGGAAGCGATCCCCTAGCTGGCGGGAAAGAGCTTTTTCTGCCAGTTCCAGGCGGTCCTCGAACATGTCGGCGATGGCTGTTAGGCGGGCTCCCGGGTCGGCGGCCAGGGCATTGGAGGCGGCGCCCATACCGCGTCCACCGCAACCGATCAGGCCGACCTTGATCGTATCGTCAGCGCCTGCATGGACCGATCGCATCGCTAGCGGCAGTGCGACCGCTCCGGCGACTGCTGACTGCTGCAGGAAGCTGCGACGGGAAGGTCCGATATTTTCCTGAGGGGAGGAGACCTGCGGCTGGTTCGATTGGCTCATAGCACTTCTCTTTCTGCTGAAACGAGAGGGAGAGGGGTGATTCAGGTGGGAAACGCCGCTCGATAGGAAGCGGACGCTGGCAAACCGATGGCACAATTCTCCCTCGATCCTCGGATTCGGAGGAAGTCTTGCGCCTCTACTAGCCTAGAAGAGCGGAAGACTGGCTGCAACAGGAGCTAGTTGAGGCTTGGTGATGCGGAAATAGCTTGGTACCTGCTTGGTGCCGTCGACAGCCACCGCAAGCGGGAGAGAAAAAAGGGTGGATCTGGTCGATACCAAGTCGGCATCCTCTGCGTTTGGGAAAGAAGGACCGCAGAGGATGCCGAATCCTCTCTGACTGGCAACTCTTACTTGGTGATTTTCTTAAAAACCAAAATCAGATGGGATTTCCCTTTGGCCTTGATTGGAGGGGCCTCTCCGAATGCGATCTCTGCGGTGTAGCTGATCGATACGGGGCTGCCATCCAAGTGATCGCAGTTTCCATCGGGGCATTGGAGCAGCCAGTTGCCATAGACTTCCAGGGAATTAAACAGCGATCCCTTCGGCGCCGCCGCCTCCATCACCGCCGATCCCTGCAAGTTGTAGGATGCATCTCGATTTGGTGAGATCGGTGCAAACGTCACAGGTTTCAGCGGGCCCTGTTTGCTTTCCATTTTCATCGTAATGGTCGCAGGTACGCCTCCTGGGACTCCCGTTGCGTTGGTGGTGATCTGAGCGATGGGTAGGTCGCAGGGGGCGATTTGAACGATTTGGCAAACTCCATCTTTTTCCTTGTAAAAGAGGTGTACGACCGGGGTGCTGTCCTGCAAGATGGGACTGTTATCGACAGGCGGTGGTGGTGGTGCCGACTGGAGGACCGGAATCAGCAGATGGCCGCTGACGCCATACGGAGTGGCCAAGTGGAGATCGATGTAGCCAGCGTAAGTATCTTCGTCGCTTTCATTCATCCGATTGTCTGTCACGAACGGCAGGTTCTCGGGCAGCCTCACTTCCAGGATTTGGCGGCTGAGCATGCGAATAGAAGAGGAGGGAATCACCTGATTCCCTGCAATCAGTGACGTCTCATGGACACTGAAGTTATCGCCAGCCAAGAAGAAGTGCGCTCCATTTTCGGTGCTGTATCCTGGAGCGCCGTACCATCCCAGCAGCTCGGGGGCCAGTTCTCCAGTGCCGGCGGATAGAATCTCAAATCCGCCGAGGTTGTTCTCGGTGGGAACCGCAAAAGAAAGGGTCTGGGCCGGCAGTTGTTGACTCAGTTGTTCCACACGTGACAGCAACCGGCTGACTTCGCCATCGCGATACAGATCAGGGCATCGAACACATGCCTGGGCGTGATACTTCATCGTCTCGATCGAACGGCTGTACTGTACTGTTTCCTGGTGGGAGAGTGCCGAATGCTTCGGACTGTCGAGGCGGAACCAACTGCTTCGGCTGTCGATGGTCGCGCGGCCAACGAATGAAGGCATCACGATGATCGCCAAGCATTCCCTCATCCCAGGCTCGATTTTCCGGCTTCTCAAAAGCTGCTCATCCGTAGGGCCGCCACCGATCAGGTCCCGGAAAAGAACTTTTGCATTTCCTTCCACCGGGGCGACTTGAAAACGAGGGTAAAAACGCCAACCGAAGGTCTGGTCGCCGTGGGCAAATCCGACAACCGTTCGATTGAGGTCGATGGTCGCCATGTCGCGTTGAATTTTTCGCAGCATTCGAGTTGCCGAGTTGGCATTGACTTTCCCTGAAGCGAATGATGCCGCAACCAGCAACTGCGATTGGCGAAATACCTGAGATGTCGAGTCGATGTTCTGCTCGCTGACAACGGGGTCGACCGTGAAGACCCGAAGAGGCCATCGCACCGAAACGTATCGATTGAACTGAGCGCATGCTTCGGGACTGGGTCTTGGCCCGTAAAATGTCATCGATTCAACGCATTGATCGTCTCCAAGGGAGTTTCGTATCGATTCCTTCAATCGCTCATTCAGTAACATCGATTCAATGAAGATAGCCCATGCGAGGGCACGGGTTGATCGATCTTCGACCTGAAAGCGATCCTTGAACTCGACCACGGCTCCCTCATTCGTTACCAGTGCGTCGTTGCCCGAACCGGAAGAAAGATGTGAGATAAACAAGTTGCGTTCGGTATCGATCGCGCTGTGGTCGCGAAGCCTCACTGCTCTTGCCAGTCGCGATTGCGAAGCTTCTGCTTCCAGCCAAATTTCGGCCGAATCAGTTTGCGCCAGCAGTTCGTAGGCTGCTGTCAGTTCATCACGCAGATACGACTGGACATCGGTCAGGTGGACGATTTTTCGATTGACTATGTCCTGTTCGAAGGCGGTAAAAATGTCTGTGAGAATGGCAGCCATCTCTTCAAATCCGATGTTCCGAATAAGATGCCTTGGTGGATAAGGTAGCGTCGATCGTCTGGAATTGGAGGGGGTTACCGTCAGGTCGGTAAGGGCTAGGCGATTGAGATCGAGAGCGAAGTCGATCAATCCATTCTCGTCTGCAAACGTTAGGACTTTCTCGGAGATTTCCGCCTTTTCCGCATAGGCTTTAAGAGTTTCGCCCACTTGCTGAAGACCTGTCGACGTTTCCGTTAAGGCAGTCTGAAGAGTCTGAGATATGATTTCCCTGTCCTCGGTCGGAGCGAGATGTGGCGCCATTGGTTGCATGTTTCTCGCACTCTGCAGGGCAGATGCGATGTCGGGCCCTAGCTTGAATGGCGATGCATTTTCAGCCGTTCCAACTGGTTCTGCCTGCAGTTCTTGCAGTCCTCGCTGAAGCGTTTCCTCGGCCGCGATTAACTGCTCCTGCTTTCCGAGAGCCTCCGCGCTGATTTTGGACCGCACCGCTTCGATCAGTGCAATTTCATGACAGAATTTCTTCAGTTCGGGATAGTCACGAGGAACTCTAATCTCACCAGTGTCAATCACGTAAAACTGGAATCCTGTGGAGGTACCGAGGTTCTCCTTGATAGATTGAACTTGTTTTGAATCATAAAGATACGGTCGTCTCGATACGAAGTCGCGAATTTGTTCTAGGTACTTCTCGGTATTGATGCTTAAATCAAAGAGTTTTACTACCTGCCGGGCTTTCTTGGTGTCTTGGTTGATGAATTGGGTGACAGGTACAGCGATTTGATCGATGACATCGTTGATGACAAGGTCCCGAAAAGTATTTGCCAGAAGCAGGTCGTCGTATACCGGCTGGACGTTCAGCGTCACTTCTGCCCCGAATCCCTCTCTTGTTCGTTGGCCTGGAAGTATGGAGATTGGTATCCGCACTAAATTCAGGGAGTATCCTGGAGTATCGGAGATATCATCCCCTTCGTTGATCCTACGAAGCTCGTTTAAGTGATCTAGGTATCGCTTCAATTGATCGAGCTGTGTTATCTGCTCAACCTCGACATCCTTGTTATTGACCTGCATCTCGGTAGGGAGATCTAAGGAGATCGGGGAGAACACTCTCGTCGGGTTTGTTTCATTTGCACCGATCGTCAGGTCGCTTTCCAGGGAGGCGATGTCGCGGGTTTCCTGGACTCCGCTGATTCTATCAAATGCAAAAGTTGTCACCTGCTTTTGAAGCTGCTCTTCCACCTCGCGGCGGTACTTGGTCAGCCTCGCATCCCCCCAGATATCCGGAGTCTTTGGGACAACACTTCCCCACTGCTCCAGCTGATGTTCCAGCCAGTCAAGGTTTTTGGCTAAC
>Ga0315902_10006986_pt1 | contig 15509 bp, 15 predicted proteins | sample LakEriMetagenome_9_FD_203523 | JGI IMG/M metagenome (GOLD analysis project Ga0315902, IMG submission 203523) | Freshwater fungal communities from buoy surface, Lake Erie, Ohio, United States - Buoy 12 MA117 | ecosystem: Environmental > Aquatic > Freshwater > Lake > Lake biofilm | place: USA... | reverse complement strand
GGTCTTCCTGAGGTCGTCTTGAGACACGCGGGGCTCCGGCGGGGTCGATGCGGCTCGCCCGGTCTGATGACCTGGCGATTCGCCCCCGCTGTCTTGGAGCCTGAGAGATTTCAGGCCGTCGAAACGACCCTTGCTCCTTCGGCGCACCGCGGATGCGGCGCTTTCCAGCGTTCCTAAGTCGCGCGGTCCGTTTGCCTGAGCGTTTCCGGGGCGGTTGCGCCTTCGGCCTCGGGGGCAAGCCCCGACGTCTCCCGCGAGACAGGTCCGTGTGTGCTGGAGCCGGGGCGGGGAGTCAACTGACGCTTTGAGGTCGCAAAATGCGATCTCAAGAAGCGCTATCTTTGCGATTGCGCCCGGCAGCCGCAAAACTTGAAGTCACAGATTGTGACCTCAAACGGAGAGATTGGTGTTGTCGACCGCCGAGATCGAGTTTGGAGATCCGCCGTCCGTGCTGACCGTGCGGGGCGATGCCGTCGTCCTGGATGCTGACGTTGCAAGGCTTTTCGGAGTTGAGACGCGCCAGTTGAACCAGCAGGTGCGGCGCAACGCCGACAAGTTCGAGGGGTTCGCGTTCCGGCTCTCCGTAGATGAGGTCGCCAACTTGAGATCACAAATTGTGATCTCAAGTCCGAACCATGGCGGCAGCCGCTACCGTCCCTACGCCCTTACCGAGCACGGCGTCGTCATGGCGGCCACGGTTCTCAAGTCCGAGCAGGCCGTCGCCGCGTCGCGGTTCATCATCAAGATCTTCGTGGCCGTGCGCCGCAGGCTGGTGTCCGACGGCCGCAACCTGCCGAGTCTGATCGACGCGCGCGAGCTCCTGCCGCTGCGCGCCGAGGCGCGGACCGGAATGATGGCCAGGCTGGACCTGGCGCTCGGCCGGGTCCTGGACGCCATCGCCGATCCCGTCGCCCAGACCACTGTGCGCGAGGAGGCGCAGGCCATCGCCGCCGAAGGGCTCCACGCGATCAAGGCCTACCTCAGGCGGCCCGGCGTCCAGAACGAGAAGGCCCTGGCGGAGGTGCAGAAGCTGCTCGCCGAGGCCGACGCGCTCGCCGCCGAGACGGCCGTGAAGGTCACCGAGAACCAGCACCGCCAGCTGGCCCTGCTGGCCAAGCAGCTGCGGCTGGTGCTGGTGGCGCAGCAGTACCTCGAGACCGGAAGCGTCGACGCCCTTCTGGCGACCCTGCAGGACCTGGAACGAGCCTGACCTACATCCGCTCCGGCGCTTCGATGCCCAGCAGGTCCAGCGCCAGTTCCAGCTGTTTCAGCGTCGCGGCGGCCAGGGCCAGGCGCGAGGCGGCGACCCTGGCGTCGACCTCCCGGAAGATCGGGCAGGCGGCGTAGAAGCGCGAGAAGGCCTGGGCCAGCTTGAAGGCGTGCTCGGCGATGAAGTTGGGGGCCTTCTTGTCGTAGGCCTCGGTCACCGCCGTGTCGAAGGCGTCGAGCAGCAGGGCCAGCTCGCGCTCGGCCGGGTCGGCGACCTGGATCTGGCCGTCTTCCAGCCGTTCCTCGGCCGCCCGGCGCAGCAGGGATTTGATACGCACCGCCTGGTAGAGCAGGTACGGGCCCGTCTTGCCCTCGAAGCTGGAGAAGCGATCGAGGTCGAAGACGTAGCTGGTGCCGCGGTAGTTGCCGAGGTCGGCGAACTTCAGCGCCGCGACGGCCACCTTGTGGGCGGTGTCCTCGAAGTCGGCGGGCGACAGTTCACTGCCGAGGCCGGCCTCCTTCAGCCGCTCGCGGGCCTTGGCGCGGGTCATCTCGATCAGGTCGTGCAGCTTCAGGACGCCGCCTTCGCGGGTCTTGAACGGCTTGCCGTCGGCGCCGTTCATCGTGCCGAAGCCGATGTGCTCAAGCTCACCTTCGCTGGCGTAGCCGGCCAGGTAGCTGGCGCGGAACACCTGCTCGAAATGGTCGGCCTGGCGCTGGTCCACGCAATAGAGGATCAGGGCCGGATCGAACGACCGGCGGCGATCCAGGATCGTGGCCAGATCGGTCGTCCCGTACATGGCCGAGCCCTCGGAGGACACCACCAGCAGGGGATCGGGGCTCGGGGCCTCGTAGACCGTCCCGTCGGGGGCCTTCTTCTTCTTGGTCTCGCCGGGCCGGGCCAGATGAATGACCCGCGCGCCCTGGTCGTCGGCCAGCAGGCCCTTGCCGTCCAGCTCGCGCACCATCGGCTCGATCAGGGCGTCGACGTCGCTCTCGCCCTTCCAGAGGTCGAAATCGACGCCGAGGGCGTGGAACTCGCGCTCGAGCGAGACGCGGCTGACGTTGACGAAATGCTTCCACAGCAGGCGGTAGCCGAGGCGGCCGCCCTGCAGCTCGGCCGTCGCCTTGCGGGCCCGGTCGCGGTAGTCGGTGTCGGTCTTTGCCCGGGCAGCGGCCTCCGGATACATCTGGTCCAGGTCCGCCAGGCTGATCCGCTCGGCCAGGGCGTCCATGACCTTGCGCTCGTCCTCGGCGCTGACCGGAACCGAGCCGGTCAGCCGCTCCATGAGGGTGGCGATGAACGGGTCCTTGTCGCAGGCCGCGCCGATGAGCAGGCCCATCTGGAAGCCCCAGTCGCCGAAGTGGGCGTCGCCCAGCACCTGGTCGCCCCGGAAGCGGTAGATGCGCTTGACGGACTCGCCGATGATCGAGGCGCGCAGATGGCCCACATGCATGGGCTTTGCGACATTGGGGCCGCCAAAGTCGACGATCACCCGCCGGACGTCGGCGACTTCCGTCGCGCCGGCGCGGGCGTCCGCGGCGATCTCGCGGGCGCGGGTCGACAGGGTGTCGGCGCTGACCCGCATGTTGATGAAGCCCAGCCCCGCGATCTCGACGGACTGCAGCTCGGGGCGACCGGACAGGGCGTCGACCACCGCCGCGGCGATCTCGCGCGGGGGCTTGCGCGCCACCTTGGCGGCGGCCAGGGCGCCATTGCACTGGAAGTCGGCGAGGTCCGGGCGATCCGAAGCGGTCACCCGGCCAAGTTCCTCGGGGAGCCCCTGGGCGACGAAGACGGCGGCGACCGCTTCGCTCAGAGACCGTCTCAGGTCAGTCATTTCGGCGCGGGCGCTCCTGCGGCGGCCTGCGGCGCGCCGGCGGTCACGCGGAAGCGTTTGCCGTCGCGGTTGAACGCGGCCATCTGCGGCGTGACGTCGAAGCCGATCAGGACCTCGAAGTTGGCGCCGCTGGTCTCGATCGAGGCGCGGGGGATCACGATCCCGGCGATCCTCTCGCGCAGCAGGGCCCGATCCGAGCCCGACTCGAAGTTCACCGGCAGATCGAAATACTCCTTGGCGATCACCGACTGATTGCGCGTGGTGACCGCCACCCAGTAGCGATAGGTCTTGCCGTCGCCGGTCGCCTGCGGGCCCTTGCCGAAGGCCATGAGCATCTCGACCTGGACCTGGATCGGCTCGTCGTCCTTGTAGGCGCAGCCGGCCGACAGGCCCTGGATCTCGCCCGTCCACAGCACGTTGCCCGCCGCTTCGCGGCCATCCTTGAACTCGGTGTAGCGGCTGGCGTCGTACAGCACCTTCACATAGGGGCAGGGGCCGGCGTTGCGCAGCTGCGGCAGCGGCGCCGACGGCTGGTTCCACTCCTGGTCACGCTTGCGCTTCTTGGCCGCTTCCTCTTCCTGCCGACGCGCGTCGTCGTCGCCGCCGCGGCGCTGGGCCAGCGCGGGCGTTGCGAAAGCGCTGGCGGCGATCAGGCCGGTAAGCACGAGGGTAAGGGCACGGCGCATGGGACGTCCGGAAAAGCAGGGAAGACCGGCGCGGCGTGCCGGCTGAAAAGCAGATGTAGCGTGATAAAGGCATATGCATGGCCTCGCAACGCGCGTTCACGCGGCGGGCGAGCCGGTCGCCGTGAAACCGGTCTGGCGGGACCGCCGTTCAACGCCTACCTTGTCGCCATGGATGACGCCGCTCTGATCAAACCACCCCTCAAGGTCCTGCTGGCCAGCCCGCGTGGTTTCTGCGCCGGGGTCGACCGGGCCATCCAGATCGTCGAGCGCGCCATCGAGAAGTATGGCGCGCCGGTCTATGTCCGCCACGAGATCGTCCACAACAAGCACGTCGTCGAACGGCTCAAGGCGCTGGGCGCGGTGTTCGTCGAGGAACTGTCCGAGGCGCCCGATGACCGGCCGATGGTGTTCTCGGCCCACGGCGTGCCCAAGTCGGTGCCGGCCGAGGCGGCCCAACGGAAGATGCTCTATCTCGACGCCACCTGCCCGCTGGTCTCGAAGGTGCACGTCGAGGCCGAGCGCCACTACCGTGCCGGCCGCGAGATCGTGTTGATCGGCCACGAAGGCCATCCCGAGGTGGTCGGCACGATGGGCCAGCTGCCGGACGGGGTCGTGCGGCTGATCGAAACCACCGCCGACGCGGAGGTGTTCGAGCCGGTCGATCCGCTCAACGTCGCCTTCGTCACCCAGACCACCCTGTCTGTCGATGACACGGCCGACATCGTCGCCGTCCTGCAACGACGCTTCCCCGGCATCACCGCGCCGTTCAAGGAAGACATCTGCTACGCCACGACCAACCGCCAGGAGGCGGTCAAGCAGCTGGCGGACGCCTGCGACCTGCTGCTGGTGGTCGGTTCGCGCAACTCCTCCAACTCGGTTCGGCTGGTCGAGGTCGGCCTGCGCGGCGGGGCGGCGAAGGGGCATCTGCTCGACGACGCTTCCGGGCTCGACTGGGCCTGGCTTGACGGAGTCCGCACGGTCGGCGTCACGGCCGGCGCCTCGGCCCCGGAGGTGCTGGTCCAGGGCCTGATCGACAAGCTGGCCACCCGCTTCGAGATCACCATCGAGGACGTGGCCCCGACCCGCGAGACGGTGACCTTCAAGCTGCCGAAGCTGCTGACAAGCTAGCTTTCGGCGCTGTTGGCGCGGATCCAGTCCGCGAGCGGTTCGGCGCCCATCTCGCCGGCCGCGACGGCGAGAACAGTCTTGGTGGCGTCAACCCGATCCGCGACAAGTCGCCGCCCGTTCAGCCGCAGGAAAAGCAGCAGGCAAAGGAAGGCCGCGCGCTTGTTGCCGTCGGCGAAAGGGTGGTTGGACGCCACCGCGACGCAGTAGGTCGCGGCCAGATCGACGACATCTTCCACGCCCTCGTAGAAGTAGCGGTTCCTGGGCCGCTCCAGCGCGGACTGGAGCAAACCTTCGTCGCGCAGGCCGGGAAGGCCGCCGTGAAGGGCGATGCTGCGGTCATGCGCCGCCTTTACCGTTTCGATCTCGATCCATTCCGGCTCGGCCATGCCGGTCTACTTCGCGAGCGCCCGGAACGTGTCACGGTACTCGTCCATGACCTCCTCGGCGAGTTCGAGCTGACGCGCGATCCGGGGATCGTAGGCGGACAGGGTCATCGAGGCTTCGGGCGCATCGGTGAGATAGACGACGTCGCCCTTGTCCACGCCCAGCTTGGCGAGAGCTTCTTTCGGAAGCACCAACCCAACCGAGTTGCCGATCCTGGTCAGTTTGAGCGCGAACATGGCAGTCATCCTTGTTATAACGTTCGTATATACACGCGCGGAGTCTTGACCGCCAGCGCGCTGTCGCTCATCCCCGGGCCATGGCCGTATACACCGACATCACCGATGAAGAGCTCGACGCGCTGCTTGCCGACTACGACGTCGGGAGCGCGGTGGCGTTCAAGGGCATCGCCGAGGGCGTCGAGAACTCCAACTTCCTGCTGGAGACCGATCGCGGCCGGTTCATCCTGACCCTCTACGAGCGGCGGGTGAAGGCTGACGAGCTGCCCTATTTCCTGGATCTGCTGACCTGGCTGGCGGACCACGGCTTTCCCAGCGCCCGACCGGTCGCGGATCGTCAGGGACGGGTGCTGAAGTCCGTGCGGGGCAAGCCGGCCGCCATGGTCGAGTTCCTGACCGGCCTGTCGGTCCGCCGGCCCACGGTCGCCCACTGTCGACAGGCCGGCGAGGGGCTGGCGCGGTTGCATCTGGCCGGCGCGGGCTATCCGGCCCGACGGGTGAATGATCTGGGCCAGGCGGCCTGGGCGCCGCTGTTCGCCGGGCTCGGCCAGGCGGCCGAAGACCTCAAGCCGGGTCTGGCCGCGACGGTCGCCGCCGACCTGCAGCATCTGGCGGCGGCCTGGCCGCGCGACCTGCCGTCGGGAACCATTCACGCCGACTTCTTCCCCGACAACGTCTTCTTCCAGGGCGGGGCGTTCGCGGCGGCGATCGACTTCTATTTCGCCTGCGACGACGCCTACGCCTACGACCTGGCGGTCGCGCTGAACGCCTGGTGCTTCGAGTCCGACGGCTCGTTCAACCTGACGGCCGGCCGGGCGATGATCGGTGGCTACGAGGCGCACCGGGCCCTGACGCCGGCCGAGCGCGCCGCCCTGCCGATCCTGGCCCACGGCGCGGCGATGCGCTTCTTCCTGACCCGGCTCAACGACTGGGGCTCGACCCCGGCCGGCGCCCTGGTCCGGCCCCATGATCCGCTGGAATACGAGCGCAAGCTGGCGGTCCACCGCGCGGGTCTGGCCCTGCTGGCCGACACATGACGCCGGCCGTGCTGATCTATACCGACGGGGCCTGCCGCGGGAATCCGGGCCCTGGCGGCTGGGGCGCGGTGATGATCGCCGGCATGCACCGCAAGGAAATCTGCGGCGGCGACCTGGCCACGACCAACAACCGCATGGAGTTGATGGCCGCGATCCAGGCGCTGGAGACCCTGACCAGGCCCTGCAAGGTCGAGCTGCACACCGACAGCCAGTATGTGAAGAACGGCGTCACCACCTGGATCCATGGCTGGAAGGCGCGCGGCTGGAAGACCGCCGACAAGAGTCCGGTCAAGAACGAGGACCTGTGGAAACGCCTCGACGCCGCCCGGTCGCGGCATCAGGTCGACTGGCGCTGGGTCAAGGGCCATGCCGGCCACGAGCTCAACGAGGTGGCTGACGAGCTGGCCCGCAAGGGCATGTTGAAAGAGCTCGGCGAACTGTGAGTCCCAAGGAACTTGACTCGTTCAACATTGAACCATAATTATGGTTCAATGTTGAACGAAGGGCATCGCCATGGATCGTCGTGACTTCATCCGCCTGGTGGGCGGCGGCGTCGTGCTCGCCGCGACCGCGTCCGCCACCGCCTGCGCGCCGACCGGCGCCAACCCGCGCGCGGCCTGGGACAAACCCGGCGCAGGCGAGACGGACGTCCGCCGCAAGGCCTTGGCCTTCGCCATCCTGGCCCCCAACCCGCACAACATGCAGCCCTGGATGGCCGATCTGCGGACGCCGGGCGAGGTCACCTTCTATGTCGACCGCACCCGGCTGCTGCCGGTGACGGACCCCTTCAACCGGCAGATCGTCATCGGGTTCGGCGGCGTGCTCGCCTACTTCCAGATGGCGCTGCGCCAGTTTGGACAGTCCGCCGAACAGACGCTTTTCCCGGACGGTGAACCCTTGCCGTTGCTGGATGACCGGCCCATCGCCCGTCTGACGCTGCTCGACGCGCCCGGCGGTCCCGCCGATCCGCTGTTCCCCCGACTGCTCGACCGGCGCACCGACCGCGGGGCCTATGCCGACAAGCCCGTCGAGGCGGCGGCGTTCGCCGACCTGCTCGCCTCGCCGGGCGTCGAGGGCACGGTGGAGGCGGCCCGCGTCGCGCGGCTGAAGGCGCTGGTCTACGACGGCGCGCGGATCGAGGCCCACACCCCGGCGGCGCACAAGGAAAGCGTCGAGCGCACCTTCATCGGCGCCCGCGACGTCGCCGCCCATCCCTGGGGCATTACGCTCGACCAGCCGTTCATGACGGCGATGAACGCGGCCGGCATCCTGACCAAGGACAAGATGGCCACGCCGGGCACGACGGCCTTCAACGAGGCGCTGAAGTTCCTGAAGACGGGCGCCGACACATCGCGGGGCTTCGTCTGGATCACGACTCCGCAGAACGGGCGGGTCGATCAGATTGCCGCCGGTCAATCCTACGGCCGCCTGTGTCTCGTCGCCGCCTCGCGCGGCCTCGCCATGCATCCCTGGAGCCAGGGCCTGCAGGAGTACGCCACCCAGAAGCCGGTCTTCGACGCCCTGCACAGGGAGCTCGCGCCCGCGGGCGGCCGCATCCAGATGCTCTGCCGCATCGGCTACCCGAAGGCCAAGATCCCGCCCGCGCCGCGCCGCGGCCTCGACGCCCAGATCCTGAAGGCCTGACCATGCAGCCCGACAATCCCCGTCTCGCCCGCGACCGCGCCGATGTTCGGGTGATGACCGAGATCGGCATCATCAGCCAGCTGGCGAACGCCAGGCTGGAGAAGATCGGCGGCATTCCGTCGGCGCAGTTCGGCCTGCTCAGCCACTTCATGCGGCGGGGCGGCGAGCAGAGCCCGGCCCAGCTTGCGGCGGCCTTCCAGGTCGGCAAGAGCGCCATGACACACACGCTTCAGCGGGCCGAAGCAGCCGGTTGGATCAGCATTCGTCCGGATACGGAGGATGGCCGGCGTAAGCTCGTCAGCCTGACGCCGGCTGGGGCCGCCGCCTATGGCGAGGCGCTGAAACGCATGCGACCGCATCTGGAGTCGCTGCGCGAAGCCTTCACCGACCAGGAGTTCGCCCAGGCCCTGCCGTTCCTGACGGCGTTGCGGATCTGGCTGGACGACAACCGTTAGGCGGGCGCAGCTCGTGAAGCCCTCCTCCTCGATGGAGGAGGGTTGGGTTGTGGTGTGGTCGTGGTGGGTCGGGCGATTAGCGCCGGTTGGCGCGGAGCCTGTTTGAGCCCTTCCGGCGAGCCAGTTGCCTCACCACCATCCCCGGCCCTTCCTCCATCGAGGAGGAAGGGAGGCCAGGACGCTAGGCCGGCCGGACCTTCAGCACCGCGCCCTCGGCGGCGACGACCATGACCTTGTCGTCCAGGCGCGGCGCGGCGTCGCTCTCCGCGACGGCCGCCCACTCCTTGCCGTCGACGAACACCCGGCCCTCGCCGTTGCGGAAGGCCTCGACCACGGCGCCCTGATGGCCGACGAGCCGGGCGATGTTGTCGTTGATGTCGGGTCCGGTTCCGCCGGAGACTGTGCGCGGGAAGAGCCTGCGGGCGCTGACGGTGGTGGCGATGGTCAGCCCCGCCCAGACGGCCAGGTGGACCGCCAGACTGTCCGGCAGCACCAGCACCAGCAGGGCCATGAAGGCCGAGCTGGCCGCCGGCCACAGCAACCAGCCGCTGCCGGTCGAGACCTCGCCGGCCAGGAACACCGCCCCGATGGCCAGCCAGATCCAGAACGGATGGGTTCCGTAGAGGTCGATAAGCCAGGTCATGGCCTGTCTCCTGTCCTGTGGTCCCTAGCCCTTGGTGCGCGGAACCGCGCCGCCGGAGCCGCCGCCCGAGGGACGGGGGCCGTCATGGCCGTCGCCCAGGGTCTTCACCAGCTCGCCGATGCCGGCGATCGAGCCGGCGATGCCCGCGAAGTCGGCCGGAACGATGACCGTCTTCTGGTTGGGCGAGGAGGCCAGCAACGCGAAGGCTTCGACGTACTTCTGGGCGATGAAGTAGTTGATGGCGTTGACGTCGCCGCGGGCGATGGCTTCCGACACGAAGGCCGTCGCCTTGGCCTCGGCCTCGGCTTCGCGCTCGCGCGCCTCGGCGTCGCGGAAGGCGGCTTCCCGACGGCCCTCGGCCTGCAGGATGGCGGCCTGTTTGGAGCCCTCGGCCTTGGCGATCGCCGCCTGCTTCTCGCCGTCCGCCTCGGTGATGACCGCGCGGCGTTCGCGCTCGGCCTTCATCTGGCGGGCCATGGCGTTGGTGATGTCGGGCGGCGGGGTGAGATCCTTGATCTCGATCCGCGTCGCCTTGACGCCCCAGGGGTTGGTGGCGTGGTCGATGGTGGTCAGCAGCCGGGTGTTGATCTGGTCACGCTGGCTGAGCACCTCATCCAGCTCCATCGAGCCGACCACCGTGCGCAGGTTGGTCATGCAGAGCTGGCTGATGGCGTAGTTGAGATTGTCGACCCGATAGGCGGCGGCGGCGGCGTCCATCACCTGGATGAAGACGATGCCGTCGACCTTCACCACGGCGTTGTCCTTGGTGATGACCTCCTGCTGGGGCACGTCCAGGACCTGCTCCATCATGTTCACGCGCCGGCCGACCCGCTCGAAGAACGGGATCAGGAAGTGCATGCCGGGCGAGAGGGTGCGGGTGTAACGGCCGAAGTACTCGACCGTGAACTCCCGGCCCTGCGGCACGATCTTGATGACGCTGAACAGCAGCATCAGCGCCAGGATGAACAGGACGATCGCGAAGAAACCGAAGGCCATGCGCCCCCTCCTCAAAACTACCTGGAGGGGAATCTAGCGCGGCGCGGGAGCATCCGCCATGGAATCCGGACCGCGGGTATCCGAATCCGCGGCGGCGGCGCCCTCAGGGCCGACGCCGCGGACCATGCGGGTGATCGTCGACAGCTGGGTGGACAGGCTCTGACCCTTGCGGGCGACCATCAGTTCGGCGCGCTTGCTGGCCGGGCTGCAGGACGGGAACTCGGTCTGGCGCGTGGCGAATCCGCTGTTGAAGGCCTGGGTCATCCGGCCGTTGAAGGCGGCGTCGGCGGCCTCGGTCTCGGTGACCTGCATCATTCGTTCGCGCCAGTACTGGTCGCCGTCCCCGGCGCAGGCCTGGCGCAGGGCGTGGCTTTCGCCCAGGGCATAGGCGAGGTCGATCAGGGTCTGGCGCTCGGCCGGCTCACGCTCCTGCGCCATCGCGGGCGCGGCAAAGGCGGCGATCATGGCCAGGGCGAAGAGGCGACGGTGCATGCGGCTGATGTAACGCCAAGGCGCGGCGGTTGTCATCGACGCTCTAGCGAGGGGCGAGGAGGCGGATTCCCTAGCTCCGCCACTTCAGCGTCGTCGCCTTCACCGGATTGACGAAGGCGCGGCCCTCGGCGCGGGCGGCGGTCCATTCGCGCTTGAGCTGCTGGTACCATTTGGCCTGGGTGTCGCCGTCCTCGAGCCAGAGCATCGGCGGATCATACTTCAGGCCCATGTTCTGCAGGTTCACCATGTCGCCGTCCTGATGCAGGAAGGCGCGCACGAACGGCTTGATCACCGGCGCCAGGGCCAGGACCGGGTGGTCGGACCAGATGATCTGGGTGATCACGGTCTTGTTGTCATTGACGGGCGTCAGGCAGGTCAGGGCCAGCAGCTGGCGCGGGCCGATCTGGATATGCTCCCAGCGCATGCCGGGCAGGCGGAAGGTGATCTCCACCTCCGGCTGGCCGCCGAGGATGTCGTAGATGCGGTTGGCCTTCGACCGGGGGTGGCGGACCATGACGAAGCCGGCGTCGGAGGGGGCGAAGGCCTTGGTCTTCTCGTACTGACGCTTGGCCGACCGCGCCCACCAGGCCTGGTGCACATAAGGTGCGTGGGTCGGGTCCATCAGGCCGACGACCGCGTGGTCCATATGGGTGTCGAAATCCATGCGGTCGACGATCTTCGGCGCGCCGCCGACCACGCCGGGGAAGACCGGCGGCGGTTCGGTCGGTTCGCCCTGGCCGCGCGGGTCGCTGGTGAACCAGACGAAGACCATCCCCTGGCTCTCGGCCGACGGATAGCGCCGCACGCCGATGCGCGAGACCTCGACCCCCTGACCCTCGACCAGCGAGGGGATGGAGGTGCAGCCGCCGTCCGTTCCGAACCGCCAGCCGTGATAGGGACATTCGACCGACTCGCGGCCGTCCGCCTCGGCGACCAGCTTCCCGGCCGACAGCGGCGCGGCGCGGTGCGGGCAGATATCGCGGATTGCGTAGACATCGCCCTTGCGCGTGCGGCCCAGCAGCACCGGCTCGCCCAGCAGTTCATAGCGCTGCAGCTTGCCGGGCTTCAGGTCGCTCGACAGGGCGGCGAAGTACCAGCAGTCGCGCAACAGCCCTGTCCCGAACTTCATCGGGGCGGCGCGGGGCTTGGCGGCGGGTTTGGCGGCGTCGTCGGCGGGCATGGCGGTTACATATAACGCATTGCGTCCTTCGACACGGCCCTTCGGGCCTGCTCAGGATGACGTGGTCAGAAGGCTATCCATACACGTCATGCTGAGCAGCGGCGAAGCCGCGTGTCGAAGCACGCACAGCCTCACCCCGCCGCCGTCGCGATCAGGCGGGTGTAGAAGTCGGTCATGCGCCGCAGGTTCTCGAGCGTCATGTGCTCGTTGGTGCCGTGGATCATGCCGAACTCGTTGATCGAGGCGTGCATGGGGGCGAAGCGGTAGACGTCCTTGGCGACGCCGGTCAGGTAGCGGCTGTCGGTCCCGGCGGTGACCAGGCCGGGCGCGACGGGCACCTTGCCGCCGTCGGCCGCCAGGGCCGCGAGCAGCTTCCAGCCGTCGGAACTGGTCGAGGACACCGGCGAGGGGTCGTTGCCCATGGTCTGCCAGCTCAGTTCGACGTCCAGGCCCTTCGTCGCCGCCTTCGCCCGGGCCATGACGTCCTCGCGGGTCTGGCCGGGCGCGATGCGGTAGTTGATCCAGGCGGTGGCGTCCTGCGGCAGGACGTTCTCCTTGGGGCTGCCCTTGAGCATGGTCGGGGCGATGGTGGTGTGCAGGCCGGCCGCGCCGGCCGGGGTCTTCGCCAGCTGGTCGATGAGCAGCGGCCCGAACAGCCAGGTGTTGGCCACCACGATGCGGGTCATCAGCCCGCCCTGCGGCGCCACGGCCCTGACCATCTCGGCGCCGGGGCCTTCGAACTTCATGGGGAAGGGCTTGCCGGTGATGGCGAGGATGGCCTTCGACAGGGTCTCGACGCCGGTCTCCTTCGGCGGGGCCGAGGAGTGGCCGCCGCTGGCCCGCGCCACGACCTTCAGCGTCGCGTAGCCCTTCTCGCCCAGGCCGATCACGGCCACCGGCTTGCCGGTCAGCGGGAAGTCCTTGACCACCGCCATGCCCTCGTCGAGCACCCATTCGGCCGTCAGGCCGCGCGCCTTCATCAGCGCGGCGGCGGCCATGGCGCCCGTGCCGCCGGCCTCCTCGTCCTGGCCGCTGACGATGATCACCGTGCGCTTCGGCTGGAAGCCGGACGCGGCCAGCGCCTCCAGCGATTCAAAGATGGTGACCAGCGAACCCTTGTCGTCGATCGCGCCGCGGCCCCAGACGGCGCCCTCCGCGATGACGCCCGCGAACGGCGGATGCTTCCAGTCCTTCTCCGTGCCTTCGGTGACCGGCACCACGTCCTGGTGGGCCATCAGTACGATGGGCGCGAGCGCCGGGTCCGACCCCTTCCAGGTGTAGAACAGCGCCTTGTTGGGCAGGATCTCGCGGACCATCGCCTTGTGGGCGGCGGGATAGGTCGCGGCCAGCCAGCCGTGCAGGGCGTCCCACTGGGCCGGGTCGTTCTGCGCCTTGTCCTGGTGGCTGATGGTCAGGAAGCGGATCGAGGCGGCCAGGTTGGCGGCGGCCTTCTGCTGGTCGACCGGAAGCGGCGCGGCCAGCTTCACGGCCGTGATGTCCACCGCCGAGGCGGGTTTGAAGGTCGCGGTGCGGAAAGCGACCACCGCGACCAGAACGGCGACAACCGCCAGCAGGCCGAGCCCGACCTTGCCCAGAAGCTTCATGGGTTCCTCCCCGAACCTGTTTTGCGTCAGCTTGCGGCGGCGGGCGCGTCGCGTCCAGAGCCGCAGCCGGGGACATGCACTTCAGTGCGTGTCCCTATCGGCTTCAGGCTGCCAAACACCGTCATCCTCGCGCTCGTCGCGAGGACCCATGCGTGATGAGTTGCGGGATTTTCCGTGACGGCCAAGTCGAGGCTTTCGATCTTCGCCAGTGTGCATGGGTCGTCGCAACAAGTGCGACGATGACGGATCAGGTCGGGAACACGCACATTCCGGTCAGCTCCCCCTTCAGACCAGCGCCTCGAACTCCTCGACGAGGCGGGCGATGTCGCGCATGCCGGCGGCCCAGAAGTCCTTCCTGCGCGGATCGAGCCCGAACGGGGCCAGGGCCTCGACGTAGGTCTTCGTCCCGCCGGCGGACAGCATCTCCTCGTAGAGGGGCGCGAAGGCGACCGGGTCCTCGCGGCGCTTCTCCATCAGGGCCCGCACCAGCAGGTCGCCGAAGGCGTAGGCGTAGACGTAGAAGGGCGCGTGCACGAAGTGGCTGACATAGGCCCAGTAGTGTTCGTAGCCGTCGTTCAGCCGGATGGCGGGGCCCAGGCTCTCGCCCATCACCTCCAGCCACAGCGCGCCGATCTCGTCGGGCGACAGCTCGCCCTCGCGCCGGGCGTCGTGGAAGCGGGTCTCGAACTGGTGGAAGGCGATCTGGCGCACCACGCTGTTGAGGCCATCCTCGATCTTGCCGGCCAGCAGCGCCTTGCGGTCGGCGGGCGAGGCCTCGGCCAGCAGCCGTTCGAACACCAGTCCCTCGCCGAAGATCGAGGCCGTCTCGGCGAGCGTCAGCGGCGTGTCGGCCAGCAGGGTGCCGAGCGGGCTGCACAGGGTCTGGTGCACCGCGTGGCCCAGCTCGTGGGCCAGGGTCAGCACGTCGCGCCGCTCGCCCATGTAGTTCATGAACACGTACGGATGGCGGGTCGCCGTGACCGGGTGGCTGTAGGCGCCGGACTGCTTGCCGGGGCGCGGGCGGGCGTCGATCCAGGGCTGGGCGAAGAAGGTTCTGGCCTGGTCGGCGAACTTCGGCGCCAGGGCCTGAAAGCTCTCCAGCACCACGGTCTGGGCCTCCCGCCAGTCGTAGGTGCGCGGCGCGGCGGCGTCGAGCGGGGCGTTGCGGTCCCAGTAGTCCAGCGTCTTGCGGCCCATGGCCTTCGCCTTGGCGGCATAATAGCGATGGCTGGTCGCGGCGTAGCTTTCGACCACCGCCTCGGCCATGGCGTTCACCGCCTCGGCGTCGACCTCGTTGGCGATGTGCCGCGACTGGGCCGGGTAGTCGTACCGGCGCCAGCGATCTTCGACCTGCTTTTCGAAGGCCAGGGTGTTCATCACCAGGGCCATGGTCGGGGTGCGGTCGTGCAGCGCCTCGGCCAGCCCGTTGGCGGCCTGCTTGCGGCGCGCCGCCGACGGGTCGGACAGGCGGTTCAGCGCTTCGGGCAGGGTCAGGTACTCGCGGCCGACCTTGGCCGTCAGCTTCGCCAGGGTCTCGTCATAGAGACGGCTCCAGTTGGCGACGGCCGGGGCGCGATCGACCAGCAGCCGCTCCAGATCGGCCGACAGCTCGTGCGGCCGACTCAGCCGCAGGCGGCGCACCCAGGGCGCCCAGCGTCGCGCGACCGGATGGGCGGTGAACGCCGCCTCGATCTCGCTGTCCTCCAGTTCGTTGAGCTCCAGGGTGAAGAACAGGCTGTCGGCGGCGATCTGCGACGACCGGGCCCGCAGGTCGCCCTCGAACTTGGCCCAGGCCGCGTCGTCGCGCGCCGTGGAGGCGGCCAGTGAGGCGTAGGCCCCCACCGACCACAGGCCGTTGGTCGCCTGCTCGTACAGGTTCAGGCCCTGATCGATCAGCGCGCCCAGCCCCGCGGCGTCGGCGCGGCTTTCGACGAACCGGCCCTTGAGCGCGATCAGCGTGTCATTGGCCTGTTT
>Ga0315902_10006984_pt1 | contig 15511 bp, 7 predicted proteins | sample LakEriMetagenome_9_FD_203523 | JGI IMG/M metagenome (GOLD analysis project Ga0315902, IMG submission 203523) | Freshwater fungal communities from buoy surface, Lake Erie, Ohio, United States - Buoy 12 MA117 | ecosystem: Environmental > Aquatic > Freshwater > Lake > Lake biofilm | place: USA... | reverse complement strand
ACAATTGGCAATGCACAAGCAAGATAAGGTAAACAAGATATACGACCCTGCAGCTGGTTCTGGTTCTTTATTGTTGCAAGCAAAAAAACATTTCGACAATCATATTATTGAAGAAGGTTTTTATGGGCAGGAAGTGAATCACACCACTTACAACCTTGCCCGTATGAATATGTTTTTGCATAACATTAATTACGACAAGTTTAATATTGCCCTTGGCAATACACTCATTGACCCACATTATGGAGATGAAAAACCTTTTGACGCTATAGTTTCTAATCCACCATATTCCATAAAATGGATTGGTGACGATGACCCAACGTTAATTAATGATGACCGTTTTGCACCCGCAGGTGTGTTAGCTCCAAAATCAAAAGCAGACTTTGCTTTTGTATTACATGCACTCAGTTATCTATCGAGCAAAGGCAGGGCAGCAATCGTTTGTTTCCCTGGAATCTTTTACCGTGGCGGAGCAGAACAAAAGATTAGAAAGTATTTAGTCGAAAACAACTTCGTTGAAACTATTATCTCCTTAGCACCAAACCTGTTCTATGGAACTCCAATTGCAGTAACCTTACTTGTTTTGTCGAAGCATAAAACAGAAAACAAAACTCAGTTTATTGATGCTAGTGGCGAAAATTTCTTTAAAAAAGTAACCAACAATAATGAGCTTACTGATAAACACATTGAAGCGATTATGGAAATGTTTGACAATAAAAAAGATGTTGAACATATCACAAAAACAATCGACAATTCTATAATAGCCGCCAACGATTATAATCTTTCTGTAAGCTCTTATGTGGAAACAAAAGACCATAGAGAGAAAATAAACATAGCAGAATTAAATATCGCGGTTTCTAAAACTGTAGAGAAGATAGATAAGCTACGAACTGAAATTGACTCAATTATTAAAGCGATTGAAGCATGAGTTATCTTGATAAATTGTTAGAAGGATTTGATATCGAATGGAAACCTTTAGGGGAGCTTGCAGAAATAATTCGAGGAGTGAGAATTACCAAAAAAGAATTGCTTACAAATGGTAAATATCCAGTTGTTAGTGGTGGTACTGGTTACATGGGATATACGGACCAATATAACAGAGAAGAAAATACAATCACAATTGCACAATATGGAACAGCGGGCTATGTAAAATGGCAAACAGAAAAATTTTGGGCGAACGACATATGCTATTCTGTAAACCCTAACATAAGAATAATTAGCAATAGATATTTGTATTTTCACCTAATCAACAAACAACAATATCTTTATGAAATATCGAATCGTTCAGCTATACCATTTAGTATTGAAAGAGAAAAAATATTGAACATTCATATTCCTGTTCCTTGCCCTAATAATCCTAAAAAGTCACTAGAAATGCAAAATAAAATAGTTCGTATTTTGGACAATTTTACGGAGCTTACAGCGGAGCTTACAGCGGAGCTTACAGCGGAGCTTACAGCTCGGAAAAACCAGTATATATTTTACAGAGAACAGTTTTTTAGTTTTAATGAAGTTCAAATCAAGAGAGAGCTATTAGGCGAAATTGGTGAATTTCAAAGAGGCAAAAGATTTGTAAAGGACGATTTGATTTCAGAAGGTGTGCCTTGCATTCACTATGGCGAGATGTACACTCATTATGGAACTTGGGCAAACAATAGCAAGTCATTTCTTAGTCAAGAATTAGTTGAAAGAAAAAATCTAAGAGTTGCTGAGAATAGTGATGTTGTTATTGTGGCTGCTGGAGAGACCATAGAAGATATTGGATTAGGGACGGCTTGGTTAGGCGATGAAGGTGTAGTAATACATGATGCTTGTTTTTCTTTCAGAAGTCAATTAAACCCAAAATACGTTGCATATTTTACAAGGACTAAACAATTCCACGACCAAATAAAAAAACATATTTCATCGGGGAAAATATCTGCCATTAATGCAAGAGGGTTGGAAAAGGTTTTAATTCCAGTTCCTTCACCAGAAGAACAAGAACGTATTGTTACTATCCTCGATAAATTTGACATCCTCACTACCTCAATCATCGAAGGACTGCCAAAGGAAATTGAGTTAAGAAAAAAGCAATACGAATATTACCGTGATTTATTACTAACCTTTCCTAAGAATAATATAGAGTTATAATATGGGTCAGACTTTAAAAGATATAGCACTAAAATTAAAGAATGCTGATAGGAAAGTGAAAGTACAACTAATATACGCTTTCAATGGTTCTGGTAAAACTCGCTTATCACGAGAATTTAAAGAGTTGATAGCTCCAAAAAATTCTGATACTATTGAAGAGGGAAGAAAAATCAAGATAATGTACTACAATGCATTTACCGAAGATTTGTTTTATTGGAATAATGATTTAATTTATGATACAGATAGAAAATTAATAATTCAACCAAATAATTATACAGAGTGGATACTAGTAGATGAAGGCCAAGAACCTAATATAACAAAGCATTTTCAACGCTACACTAACGAAAAATTGACACCAAAATATAATGAAGCCTATACAATTAAAGATAAGAATAATAATGATGTAACAATTCCTGCTTATTCTGAAGTTCGATTTTCATTTGAACGAGGGAACGAAGAACCTTCTGAGTTTGTCAAAATCTCAAAGGGCGAAGAAAGTTGTTTCATATGGTGCATTTTTTACAGCTTACTGGAACAAACTATAAGTGTTTTAAATAAAGCGGAAGAAACCGACAGAGAAACAGACCAATTTAACGATTTGCAATATGTATTTATTGACGACCCTGTTAGTTCATTAGATGACACGCATCTTATCGAATTGGCTGTTAATATAGCTGAGTTGATTAAATCAAGTCAATCTGACCTAAAGTTTATTATTACAACCCATAATCCATTATTCTATAATGTATTATTCAATGAATTCAACAACTCTGACAAGCGTTCTAATTATAAGCCAAGACACTGTATAAAAAGACGGTTGGAGAAAATAGATGATGGTACTTTTAATCTTATTGAACAATCTAAAGATTCACCATTTTCATATCATCTATTCCTATTGGAAGAACTTGAAAAAGTCAGATTATCGGGTGATATTCAAAAATATCACTTTAATTTTCTTCGAAATATATTAGAAAAGACCTCTACTTTTTTAGGGTATTATGAATGGAAAAAACTTTTACCAGAAGATGCTGATGGTGCTAGAGAAGGGTATTATAAAAGAATTATTGAATTATCAAGCCATAGTAAATTTTCAGGCGAAGAAGTTTCAGCATTAACAAATCAAGAAAAGGATGTTTTAAAACATTTGGTAAAACAAATTACAGACTTATACAAGTTTAAACTAAATAACAATCAAGCAGAAACTGAAGAAAATGTCGCAGTATAAAACCATAGCAGAATCAAATAACTTCATCGTACTGGATAAATTCACCAAGCACTTTGAAGTGAATGAGGCTCCTGCTGTTTACCAAACAGAGGCAGCACTGGAAAAGGAATTCATTCAAGACCTAATCAATCAAGGTTATGAAAATCCGATAAACCTAAATACGATAGAAGCGATGTTGGCGAATGTAAGAGTACAAATTCAATCGCTTAACAATGTTGTATTTTCAGATGGAGAATGGACTCGTTTTGTAGAAGAGTATTTAGACAAGCCAAGTGATAACCTTGTCGAGAAAACAAGAAAAATACACGACAACTATATCTATGACTTTGTTTTTGATGATGGGCACATTCAAAATATTTACTTGGTTGACAAAAAGAATATTTCACGAAATAAAGTACAGGTAATTTCTCAATTTGAACAGAAAGGAACACATTCCAATCGTTATGATGTAACCATTCTTGTAAATGGATTGCCACTGGTTCAAGTCGAATTAAAAAAGCGTGGCGTTGCTATCCGTGAAGCATTTAATCAAGTTCATAGATATTCCAAGGAAAGCTATAATAGTAAAACTTCACTTTTTAAATACATTCAAATTTTTGTCATTTCAAACGGCACTGATAGTCGCTATTTTGCAAACACCGTTGAACGAAACAAAAACAGTTTTGACTTTACAATGAATTGGGCAAAGGCTGACAATTCATTGATTAAAGACCTTAAAGATTTTACAACAACATTTTTCGAGAAACGCACACTCTTAAATATTCTTCTTACTTATTCAGTTTTTGACACAAGCGATACGTTACTTGTCATGAGACCTTACCAAATTGCAGCAACAGAAAGAATATTATGGAAGATTGAAAGTTCGTTTTTAGCAAAGAAATGGTCAACCAATGACGGAGGCGGATATATTTGGCACACCACAGGTTCAGGGAAAACGCTTACCAGTTTTAAAGCAGCACGTTTAGCAACTCAATTGGATTTTATTGACAAAGTATTTTTTGTAGTTGACCGTAAAGACTTGGACTTTCAGACCATGAAGGAATATCAGAGATTTTCTCCCGATAGTGTAAATGGTTCTGACAGTACAGCAGGTTTAAAACGAAATATTGAAAAGGACGACAACAAGATTATTGTAACTACGATACAAAAACTAAATAACCTCATGAAAACTGAGGGTGATTTAGCTATTTATCAAAAGCAAGTCGTTTTCATTTTTGATGAAGCACACCGTTCTCAATTTGGTGAAGCACAAAAGAATCTGATTAAGAAGTTTAAAAAATACTATCAATTTGGTTTTACTGGAACACCAATCTTTGTACAAAATGCTTTAGGTGCTGAAACTACTGCAAGCGTTTTCGGACGTGAATTACACTCTTATGTAATTACAGATGCTATTCGTGATGAAAAAGTTCTGAAATTCAAAGTTGACTACAATGATGTTAGACCTCAATTTAAGAGTATTGAAACTGAAATAGATGAGAAAAAATTAAGTGCAGCAGAAAACAAAAAAGCTTTACTTCATCCAGAACGCATCAAAGAAATATCTCAATACATCCTACAAAATTTCAGAATCAAAACACATCGAAACCAAGGAAGCAATAAAGGTTTTAATGCCATGTTTGCCGTAAGTAGTGTTGATGCAGCCAAATGTTATTACGAAGAATTAAACAACCTACAAAAGGACAACGATAAACCTTTAAAAATTGCAACAATCTTCTCTTTTGCAGCAAACGAAGAACAGAGTGCCATTGGTGAAATAGTTGACGAGAGCTTTGAACCTTCCGCAATGGATATTTCTGCCAAAGAGTTTTTAACTAAAGCAATCAATGACTATAACTCAATGTTCAGAACCAGTTATGGTGTTGACAGCAATGAGTTTCAGAATTATTACCGAGACCTTGCCAAACGTGTAAAGAACAAAGACATTGACTTAATTATTGTAGTCGGAATGTTCCTAACAGGTTTTGATGCTCCAACACTCAATACACTTTTTGTTGACAAGAACTTGCGTTACCACGGCTTAATTCAAGCCTTTTCAAGAACAAACAGAATTTATGATGCAACAAAGACTTTTGGAAACATTGTAACATTCCGTGATTTAGAAAAAGCAACTATTGATTCAATTACGCTTTTCGGAGACAGCAACACCAAAAATGTGGTTCTTGAAAAGAGCTACAAAGAATATTTAGAAGGCTTTACAGACATTGTTACAGGTGAGGCACGAAGAGGTTATGTTGAAGTAGTAAAAGAGTTAAATGAGAAATTCCCCAACCCTGACGAAATCGTAAAAGAAAAAGACAAAAAGGAATTTGCGAAACTATTCGGAGAGTATTTGAGAGTAGAAAACATACTCCAGAACTACGATGAATTTAATCACCTCAAAGCACTTCAAGGAATTGAAATCAATAATCCAGAAGCAGTTGAAGAATTTAAAAAAGCTCATTTTGTAACAGATGAGGACATTGCAGCAATGCAAAAAATTGAATTGCTCAAAGAAAGGACAGTTCAGGATTACCGTTCAACTTACAATGATATACGTGACTGGTTAAGACGAGAGAAAAGCGGTAAAGAATCAGAAGAATCTACAATTGACTGGGACGATGTTGTTTTTGAAGTTGACTTATTAAAATCGCAAGAAATAAATCTTGACTACATTCTTGAATTGATTTTTGAGCATAACAAGAAAACCAAAGACAAAGACACTTTAATTACTGAAATACGCAGGGTTATTCGTGCAAGTGTTGGAAACAGAGCAAAAGAGAGTTTAGTTGTTGATTTTATCAATGAGACAGACCTTGACACACTTCAAGACAAAGCGAATGTGATAGACTCATTTTTTGTATTTGCTCAAAACAAACAGAAAGCGGAAGCATTGGAATTAATCACAGAAGAAAATCTAAATGAAGAAGCAGCGAAGCGTTACATAACAAATTCCTTGAAGCGAGAATATGCAAGTGAAAACGGAACTGAACTGAATGCACTCTTACCAAAAATGAGTCCTTTAAATCCTCAGTATTTGACCAAGAAGCAAAGCGTTTTTCAAAAGCTAGTATCGTTTATAGAGAAGTTTAAAGGTGTTGGTGGACAACTGTAAATAATGACAAAGGAAGAAAAAATGAATAGCCAGCCCAACAGCCACACACATTGCCAAGCCGCACAAGCCAAAGCACAGACCAAAGCTTGGCAAAGAGTGTGGCTGTCCCACCCTGACAAAATTGAATTAAAAAAATCTTCCCTCCCTTCTGAAAATAAAAAATACGCAACCACACAAACCGACACGACAAAGACGGTGAAACCTAGTATTGACAATGGTTTGCAAGGACAGACGACAGAACACCAGCCGGTAACAGCGGTTTGGCGTAATGGCGGGTTCAGTGCTTCGTATGACAGTTTTGTGGGTAAACAAACAGTAGTGCTTCGTATCAACATTTGTGGTGAAAATCCGCCACTACGCCAAGCCGCCAAACGTTATGCCCAATTATAAAAGACCCTGCTCGACAGCTTTCTGCTTTGCAATTTCAATTTCTTTGGACAAACTATTGTGTATTTCCATTTTATGACATTGACCCCAATCGCTATACATTTTGAATATAGTCCAATCATCTTTGGTTTCAATTTCAACTTTTGCTTTGGTTGGGCTTTTCTTTCTGTATTCCGCATTTGAAATTGGTATCACAGTAAAGAATGTGCCTTGTAAAGTTTTTTCAGTAAAAAGCCCAACTGAATGGCAGTCAAATTCTCTTATTCCAAAGAATTTGCGACCCTCAAAAATAACTGGGCATAACATCGGTTTGGCAAAATTGCCGTTTTGTGCTTCGTTTGACATTTTATCTAAATTTTAAATTTTGTACTACTATTGAAGTTTTGTGTTCGGCAACTTCGCCAAGCCGAGAACCGTTATAGCCAATGCCAGGACGACACAAACAACATTACAAATTAACAGACATAAAAAATGAAAATAGCGACTAATCCACTTTCACTTGCACAACTTCTAGCCAATACAGGTGAACAGTTTGTTGTTCCATCTTATCAAAGACGATACTCATGGAAATATCAACATACAGCAGCTTTATTTGACGACATAGACCTATTAAAGAATAATGATGGACATTTATTTGGAATGATTATTCTTCACGCAGGTGCATACAATGGTGGTTTTATGACACCAGAGCTTGTAGATGGACAACAACGATTAACAACATTGACTATTTTATTAAAATCACTTGAAAAGGCATTTCGTAAAATAGAAAAAGAAGAGCCAGCAAATGAGATAAGAAAAATGCTACAATGTAAAGGTCCTGACAAAATTATTAAGAACAAATTATTACTTGGCGACCTTGACAACCCTGATTATCTTGTTATCATGGCAGATGGGGACTTTGATGAAATTGAAAATAAAAACCTTCGTGAAGCGATTGATAATTTTGACGATTGGCTTTCAGAATATACTGAAGAAGAATTAGAGCTATTTTATCACAAATTAATAAACGTTGCTGTTATAATTAGGCTTGACGTTACACTTGCACAAGACGCATACAAACTGTTTGAAACCATAAATAATAGAGGATTAAAACTTTCAGCTACAGACATAATCAAAAATTTCTTATTGGGACATGCTTCTAAAATAAATGACGATAACACATTAGAGCAAGTAAAAAATATTTGGGCTCAAATAATAAAGGAATTGGACGGCATAAATACAGACAATTTCTTTAGACAATATTTCTGTTCTATTCTAAAACGTAAAATCACATTTAATGGACTGGTAGAAGAGTTTAAAAACCATTACATGAAGACAATTGAAAATGCGGACTTACTTGGGGAGTATGATGCTTATACGGTAGAAGACGACATTGATACTATAGATGAAGAAGGAAACATTGAAGAAATTGAAACAATAGAAAATGACGAGCCAGAAACAGATGACGAGGAGGAAATAATAAGTAAAATTTCAATTATTGATTTCCTAAAACAAATAAGAAATGCCACAGAAATTTACAGAAAGATATATTGGGTAGAATTTGACGAAAGTTGGAAAAACATGCATATCACAAACCTTTGGCGTGTTCAGTGTTTCCCTTCTTTCATTTTTCTAATGCAGTTTTTTCAAAAAGACTATTCAAAGAAAACTCAAATTGCTGTTCTTAAAATGATTGAAACTCTAATGTTACGCAGACACATATGTGAAAGAAAAACTGGGGAAAATGACCTAATATATGCCTATTCAATGGCATCGTTAGACGAGTTGACCGAAGAAGATATGCTTTATAAATTTAGAGAGACTATTTTAAATTACTATCCATCAGATTCAGACTTTGAAGATAAATTCCCAACATATCAATTTAAAGGTAAAGTAGAAGATAGAGCAAGATATGTTCTTGAAAATATTGAATATGAAAAAAGAGGAAATACAAAAGAAACTCTAATTAGCACATCTGACGATGTGCATTTAGAGCATATTGTTCCTCAGACAATAAATACCAAAAAGGCTATTAGTGAATATGGTGACTGGATTACATATCTTGGGGACAAAGCAATAATCAAACACAAAAAATATGTTGGACGAATTGGCAATTTAACTTTACTGGCTGCTCCATTAAATATACAAGCTTCAAATAATCCATTCACAAGAAAGAAAAGTTCTTACCGACAATCTGACCTTTTAATAACAAAAGACCTTGCTACAAAAAGTGATTTTAAATTTTATCACATAGACCAAAGAAGTGAAGAAATAACAAGCAAAGCCTTACAAATATGGACAATTGACTTCTCTGACATTGAAGAAAACTAAAACATATAGACAAGAAAGCACTGGCTATAACAGCACATTGGCAATAGGCGGGGTTTCGTCTCCGCTTGACAGTTTTGTGGTAGCAGAAAGTTCAGTTCTCCGAACCAACTTTTGTGCTGAAAAGCCCGCCCATCGCCAATCTGCAAAACGTTAGGTGCAAGCGTAGCGGACGACACAACAACCATCGACAGGCAGACAATTTAACAGAAAAAGTAAACCATTTTGACGAGTGACCAAAGACATACAGACCATATTAAAATCGGACATCAAGTAAGCCGTCACTCCTTGCCGACCCTTCTGTATTTTTTATTTTTTCCCACCGCACTTTTTTTTAATTCAATTTTAGCCAAGCGCACAAATGGCACATTTGGTTTTGCCCGACAAACAAGCCAACCCTTCGCAAAACCAAAAGAGCCATTTTTTGCCAACGCACCGAATGACATTAGGACTTTAAATAATTATCTTAGCAACTTGACAATTTAAGAATGGCATTAAGCTGGAACGAAATAAAAGATAGAGCATTAAATTTCTCAAAAGAATGGGCAGACACTTCAAACGAAGAAGCAGACGCTAAACCATTTTTAGTTGAGTTTTTTAACGTGTTTGGTATTAGCAGTAAGCGTGTTTCGACCTTTGAACACAGAGTAAAAAAACTTGACGACAAAGACGGTTACATTGACTTGCTTTGGAAAGGAACAATTTTAATTGAAATGAAAAGTCGGGGCAAAAACCTTGACAAAGCCTACCAACAAGCCAAAGACTATACACACGGACTGAAACAACACGAATTACCGAAGTACATTCTCATATCGGACTTTGAAAATTTTAGACTTTACGACCTTGAAGAAGATAAAACCGTAGATTTTAAACTCAACAACCTTGTAAATAATGTTCAGCATTTCGGTTACATTTTAGGTTATCAAAAAAAGGTTTACAAAGAACAAGACCCTGCAAACATTAAAGCAGCGGAGTTAATGGGCAAACTTCACGACAGACTTGAAGAAATCGGTTACACTGGACACCCATTAGAAGTTTACTTGGTTCGTATTTTATTTTTATTGTTTGCCGAAGACACAACAATTTTCAACAAGCAACAATTTCAAGAATATATAGAACAGCGGACAGCGGAAGACGGAAGCGACCTTGCTTCAAAACTGCAAGAATTATTTCAAGTATTAAATACACCGAAAGAAAACCGTTTTAAAAATCTTGACGAGCAACTTGCCGACTTTCCTTATGTAAACGGAAAACTTTTTGAAGAAAACTTGCCTACGGCAAGTTTCGACACAAAAATGCGTCAAGCCTTGCTTGACTGCTGTTACATTGATTGGAGCAAAATATCGCCAGCGATATTTGGTTCAATGTTTCAAAGTGTTATGAATCCAAAGGAACGCAGAAACTTAGGAGCACATTACACAAGCGAAACCAACATTTTAAAACTAATTAAACCGCTTTTCTTAGACGACCTTTGGAAAGAATTTGAAAGTATCAAAGACAATAAAAATAAACTTCCCGAATTTCATAAAAAGTTAAGCACTCTAAAATTCCTTGACCCTGCTTGTGGTTGCGGAAACTTCCTTGTAATCACTTACCGAGAATTACGTTTGCTTGAATTAGAAATTTTAAGAGCATCAAACAAAACAGGACAACGAGTATTTGACGTTCGAGAAATTATTTGGCTTGATGTTGATATGATGTGCGGAATTGAATATGAAGAATTTCCTGCAAGAATTGCCGAAGTTGCAATGTGGCTTATCGACCACCAAATGAATATGCAAATTAGCAATGAGTTTGGGCAATACTTTGTTCGTTTGCCTTTGAAGAAATCTGCAAAAATTATACACGGAAACGCATTACAAACAGATTGGGAAAGCATAGCGACTAAAAACGAACTTTCTTACATTCTTGGAAATCCTCCATTCATTGGAAAGCAAGTTCAAAAACCTGAACAAAAAGCAGATATGGAAAAAATATTTGCAGGCGTTACAGGTGGCGGAACTTTAGATTATGTAACTGCGTGGTATGTAAAAGCAGCTCAATATATTCAAGACACAAAAATCAAAGTCGCTTTTGTATCAACTAATTCAATTGCACAAGGTGAGCAAGTCGGAATTATTTGGGGTTTGCTTTTTCATAAATATAAAATCAAAATTCACTTTGCTCATAGAACTTTTAAATGGGGCAACGAAGCAAAAGGAAATGCAGCCGTTCACGTAGTCATAATTGGCTTCGCCAATTATGATACTAACGATAAAAGTGTTTTTGAATATGATGATATAAAAGGAGAGGCACACGAAATTAAAGTGAAAAACATCAATCCCTATTTGGTTGAAGGAAAAGATATGTTTATCACGACAAGAACAAAGCCATTATGTAATGTTCCCGAAATCATTAAAGGTAGCGAAACCACAGACGATGGACATTTTATGCTGACTTTAGAAGAAGTAAATGAACTGAAAGCAAAGTATCCTGAAAGTTCAAAATTCATTCGTCCATTTGTCGGTGGTGGTGATTTTATTAACGGAAATGTGAGGTATTGCCTTTGGTTAAAAGATGCTCCGCTAAATGAAATCCGTCATATTCCATTTATCCAAGAGCGAATTGAAAGAGTTAAAAACTTTCGACTGGCAAGCACAAAAGCAAGAACAAGACATTGGGCAAACTTCCCAACTCTATTTTCAGAAGATAGACAGCCAACAACAAGGTATTTGATGTTTCCAAAAGTTTCATCCGAAAGACGGGCTTATATTCCTTTTGCTTATGTTGAACCTGAATTTATCATTAACAATACAGCATCTTTTATTCCTGAAGCAAGTTTATATCTATTCGGAATTTTGGAAAGCAAAATGCATATGGCTTGGATGAGTTATGTATGTGGCAGAATGAAAAGTGATTTTATCTACTCAAATAAAATCGTTTACAACAATTATCCTTGGCCAGAAAATGTAAATGAAAAACAAATAAAGGCAGTTGAAAAAGCCGTAGAAAGTGTTTTATCTGCAAGGAAAGAATTTCCAACTTATTCTCTTGCCGATTTATACGACCCTTTAACAATGCCACCAGTATTGGTAAAGGCACATCAAGAACTTGACAAAGCCGTTGATTTATGTTACAGACCGCAACCATTTATCAATGCTGCAAAAAGAATTGAGTTTTTATTTGAACTCTACGAAAAATATACGGCAGACCTTTTTACAAAAGAGAAAATAAATAAAAGTAAGAAAAAATGATTGAAGTTTTAGGAATAGTTACGTTAGGTAAAATAATCGACAAATTAGCCGATTCATTTTTTGACTATTCATTTGAAAAACTACTTGATAAAGGAATCGAAAAGGTAATATCTAAAGAGTCATATAAAAAAGAACTTACTGGGGTTATTAATAAGACAATTGATGATTTTGAAAATAAAAATTCAATAAAAAAGGAAGGTAAGAAATTTCCATTTTACCATTCACAAATTCTTTTTGAACACTATTCCTTTTATGTTCTATTTGATGAGAAAAAACACTCGGATGATGCCTTACTACAAGAACTAAAAACTAATCCGAATATCATTACACCTAAAAGAGAGGAATTAGAATCATTTTACGAACTTTTCAAAACAAATGCCAATAGCAACGAATATTTGAAAAATCTATTTGTAGAAGAGAATTACAAAAATAGAATTTTCGACATCTCAACAAATCTTCAAGAAATTGATAAGAAAATTGATAGGCTTCAAAATACTTTAGAGAAATTATCAAAAAAAGAAGTTCTATTAACTGTTAAGGAAAAATTTAATAACGAAAAAGAAAAGTTCGTTATCCCATCCATTACTTTATTAGAAGCCAATTATTATTTCTTCTTACCGGAAGAAATCGAGCAAATTAACAATTGTGTTGAAAGATTAAAAACTGATTCTGAAAACTATTTTTTATTAACAGGATATCCATCTACAGGAAAAACAATTTCTACTTTAAAAATAGCTGAGCAATTAACAAATATAGGTTTTGATGTTTTCTATTTAAATATTTCCTCCAATTTAAGTTTTGATAAATTCAAGAGCGACCTTAATAAAATTAGCGACAATAAAAATGTAGTATTCATTATCGAAGATATACACTTGAATCTGACTTTTGGAGCTGAATTACTTACATTGGAGGAGGAATTTCCAACATTCAAGTTTATTATTACTTCACGGTTTTTAAGTGCTGACATAAGAAGAGACGGCCAGAATGATATTGATATTTTTAAACAACTCGAAGGAAGTAATCTAAAACTAGAATCGTTCAATACCCCACAGCATATTTACAATAAAACTTTAGGAGTTATTGAAAATTGCAAATCTTATTTAGAACATCTGGGAATAACTCGAGAAATAGGAGATATTAAAAAAGTTGTCGAAAATTCCAAAAGCAATTTATATAAACTTGCTTGGATGTTGCAATTTTGGTCAGAAAACAATTTGCAACTTTCAGATATTACAGAAAAAACTATTGAAGACTATATTTACAGAAAGTACTTAAAGGATCTTAAACAGAATGAATTAAACAAGATACATCAGTTTGCCACATTGTACGCCTATGAAATTGAATTCTTAGCTGACCCACATCAAATTGAATTATCAAAACAGAATGGGCTTTTATTTAAGAATGAAAACGATTTTCATTCTTTTATGCATTCAATGTTCGCAAGGTTGCTTCTTGATTCAATTTTTAGAGCAAACGCAACCCTAAATACTCGTTATAGAAATGACAGAAATGCTCTTTACTTAAAGAATATTGAGGATTATTTAAATGAGATTATTGGCGACTCTGAGAGCTTTGTGGATAATATATATAGTTTTCTTTACAATATTGGAATTTCCGATAATATTAACCTGTTCAACAAAATTTTATCCAGTGAAATAGTTAAGAAACAATTTTTCAAATACGTTTATGAATCCCAACAAATGGATTCAGACCAATTGGTTAATTTAATTCAACTAATCAGAATTTTTTCCAAGCGTAATTTTGAAGATTATTGCAATAATCTTTATTTCAATAATCATAACCTGATAGAAATATTAAAGCGAGGCACAAAAAATGCTTCGGCTATATCATACATTGAAACTCATAAAAACAATTTCAACGATTTAAAAAACAAAAATGTTTTAGCTCCCTTTAAAACTGATGAATTGAAAGAAGTTCTTGTAAAAGCTTCATTGAACAGTCTTACTTTAACAATTAGATTGCTTCCAAACAACGAATTAAGAACAAAAACGATTAATGTGTTGAGTGTCGAGGAATGGAAGAAAAAATTCAATTCTGATATTCATTTTGGTATTTATGGTAATTCACTTGCAGAACTTAAAAAGGTAAAACCCGAACTTGCTACAGCAATTCTAAAATCGGTTGATATAAAAAGAATTTCAGCAAAAATTAATTATCAAAAGTTTGATTACATCACGAAAACATTGAGTGAGTTAAAAGAGATTGATTTTCCAACAACTTCAAAAATATTGTCTTCGGTTGTTGTTAAAGCCCTCATAAGAAAATCTAAAAAAGCATCTGTAGAGCAAATTGGTATTGGGTTATCTCGTTTGTATGATATTGACCAGTCTATTTCAAAGGAAATATTTAAGGAATTGGATGTTGAATTTTTATCAAACTTATTTGAAGATAAACCTTTAACTGCATTTGGTCATATTCTAAAGGAATTTAAAAAAGTAGATCCATCCAAGACACAAAATTTAATTCTTCACACATTAGAAAAAGAATTTGTTATAAACAAACTAAACTCTGCTAAAATTACGACTGTTGATTTATTTACTTTTTACCTTTTGTTTTCCCAGCTTGATGTCAGAAAAGAAGGACAAGTATTATTAAAGAAGGTCAATCTTGATATTATTGAAGGCAGAGTCAAAAGTTCATACATCAATCATTCGGTTCAACTAGTTAATGCAATAAATGAAATTGACCCTTTCTATGGTAAAAAGTTAGTAAAAGTTATTTCAGACGAAAAACTAATAAAAGTAATCAATGACAGCAACACGGAAATTACGGATTTACCTTCAATTTTCTTGTACTTAAAAAATGTTGATTTTAATAATGCAAAAAGAATTTACAACTTAATTGACAACATCACTATAATTCGGAAATGTCTCGTAAGGAAATTTAGGATTCAACCAATTTTCAACTCTATTAAACCATTATTTAATCTTGACAATGACAAAACAATTGACTTATTGAACAATCTTTTTGCTCATAATGTTTTCAAAAATAAAATTCAAGAATCAGACATAGAAAATTTCATAAATAGCGTGAGTATTGCTTACAACATAAATGAAGAAATAGCAAAAAAAATAATTGCTACATATTCCGAAAACCTTATTAGTTCAAACAACGGAG
>Ga0315902_10006983_pt1 | contig 15511 bp, 11 predicted proteins | sample LakEriMetagenome_9_FD_203523 | JGI IMG/M metagenome (GOLD analysis project Ga0315902, IMG submission 203523) | Freshwater fungal communities from buoy surface, Lake Erie, Ohio, United States - Buoy 12 MA117 | ecosystem: Environmental > Aquatic > Freshwater > Lake > Lake biofilm | place: USA... | reverse complement strand
CCACCTAAACCGAGCGGAGCGGATCCGGGCTGGAGCGAGCTCTGGAACCGATCAACAAGACCCCATCGCGCGCAGCGCGAAAGCCTCCCCTTCCCCGAGGTTCCCGCGAGTGAAGCCCGGACCCGCGGAGCTTGCCACAAACGCCACCCCTGACCTTTGATCGTGCCAAGTCCATGGCTGAATCGATCCAAGCCCGAGTTTCCCGCATCGTCCAGGCCACCCCGGTCCACGACATCCACACCCACCTGTACGACCCGGCCCAGGGCGAACTGCTGCTGTGGGGCATCGACGACCTGCTCGTCTACCACTACCTCGTCAGCGAAGCCTCCCGCCAGATGGAGGTGCGGCTCGAACGCTTCTGGAGTGCATCCAAGGCGGAGCAGGCCGAATTGGTATGGCAGGCGCTCTTCATCGACCACTCCCCGGTCTCCGAGGCCTGCCGTGGCGTGCTCACCACCCTGAACCGGCTCGGCATCGAGCCACGGAAGAACGATCTCGCCAGCCTCCGACAGTGGTACGCGGCGCAGAAACCGGCCGCCTTCATCGATCGGGTGATGCAGACGGCCAATCTGGCCTCCATCTGCATGACCAACTCGCCGTTCGACCCGGTGGAACGGCCCACCTGGGACCGGGGGTTCTCCCGCGATCCCCGCTTCGTAGCGGCCCTCCGGATCGATCCTCTCCTGGTCGCCTGGCCCGAGACCGCCGTCTGGCTGCGCGACCAGGGCTATGCCGTGTCCCGGGAACTGAACGACCAGACCCTGGGCGAAGTCCGCCGATTCCTCGCCGACTGGACGGCGCGCATCGACAGCCGGTACTGCATGGTCTCGCTGCCCCCTTCGTTCGCCTTTCCGGCCGACACCGAGATCGCCCGTTTGATCGAGGGCGCGGTGCTGCCCCATTGCCGCGATCATGGACAGGCCTTCGCCCTGATGATGGGGGTCAAGAGGGCGGTCAATCCCCGCCTGCGCATGGCCGGCGACGGTGTGGGACTGGCCGACCTGACCGCGCTGCAGGCCCTCTGCGCAGCCCATCCCGAGAACCGCTTCCTCGTCACCTGCCTTGCCCGGGAGAACCAGCACGAACTGGTGGTCCTTGCGCGGAAGTTCTCCAACCTCCACCCCTTCGGTTGCTGGTGGTTCACCAACACCCCCCAACTGATCCGCGAGATCACCACGATGCGCCTGGAATTGTTGGGAACATCGTTCACCCCCCAGCACTCCGATGCCCGGGTCCTCGACCAGGTGATCTACAAATGGCATCACTCGCGGGCCATCCTCGCCGAGGCCCTTGCCGAAAAATACACCGCCGTCGCCGATGCCGGCTGGGAGGTCACCGATGCGGAGATCCAACGGGACGTCTCGGAACTCCTCGGCGGAGGATTCCACCGGTTCCTTTCCGGCGCTCGCGTCCGGGCCGATTGACGGTACGATGGGGATGTGCGCCCCACCCTGCTCCTGTTCGTCTGCCTGCTGGGATTGGTCTCGGCCGAGGCCGCGCCGGCGAAATCCACGCCGCGGTCCGCCAGCGCCGACAAACCCTCCTCTTCCCGGAAGGGGAAACCCTCGGCCGAAGCGGCGGCCACCACCGAGCAGTTGGTGGACCGTACCCGGGCCTCCATCGTGCGTATCGACGGTCGGGGTCGTGACGGCAACCAGGAAGGCGTGGGCACCGGGTTCGTCCTCGATGCCGAGGGACTCATCGCCACCAGCCTCCACGTGATCGGCGAGGGGCGACCCATCCAGGTGCGCCTGGCCGACGGCAGCACCCCGGAGGTGGTGGGCATCCACGCCTGGGATCGCCCGCATGACCTGGCCATCGTCCGCGTGCGCGCATCGGGTTTGACCGCCCTGCCGCTCGGCGACAGCGACGCTCTGGCCCAGGGCGCCCCGGTCGTCGCCATCGGCCATCCCCTCGGCCTCAACCACAGCGTCGTCGAGGGCGTCCTCTCCGCGCGCCGCGATCTCGAGGGCCAACCCATGCTCCAACTGGCCATGCCCATCGAGCCCGGCAACAGCGGCGGACCGCTCATCGACCGTGCCGGACGGGTCCATGGCATCGTCAACGCCAAGAGCCTGCTGACCCAGAACCTCGGTTTCGCCACCCCCGCCAATCATCTGAAGGCGTTGCTGAAGCAACCCAATCCGATGTCCTTGGATCGGTGGCTGAGGCTCGGCGCCCTCAATCCCCGACGATGGGAGGCCTTCCTCGGGGCGAATTGGCGGCAGAAGGGCAGCCGGGTGTTGGTCGATGGCGTCGGGGCCGGATTCGGCGGCCGATCCTACCTTTTGAGCCGGGACCCCGCTCCCGAGGGAAGTGAACTGGAGGTCTCGGTGCGTCTCGACGACGACTCCGGTGCCGCCGGACTGGTCTTCGCCGGAGACGAGAACGGCCGCCATTACGGATTCTATCCGACCGGCGGAGAACTGCGGCTGACCGCCTTCGAAGGACCCGATGTCTTCTCGTGGCGCATCCTGGGCACGGTGCCGTCCCCGGCCTATCACGGGGGCGACTGGAACACGCTGAAGGTGCGCCATGCCGACGGGGCCTGGGAATGCTCGGTGAATGGCGCGGTGGTGTTCCGAAGCAAGGACGCGGCCCTCACCGGGAACCGGGTGGGCTTGGCCAAGTTCCGGAACACGTCCGCCGAGTTCCGCGGGTTCCGGCTTGGCTCACCCGCCTCGACACCGCCCGAGTTGCCGCCGGAGGTGGTGGCCGGATTCACCGCCGGCCGCGAGCCGCGCGAAGCCTTGAAGGCGCACCGCGTGGCCGCCGACCGGTTCCTCCAGGAACGGGCCCAACGCCTGGAGAGCGAGGCTCAGCGCCTGCGTCGGCTGGCCAAGGACCTGCACCGCGAAGTCGCCCGGGAGGCCCTGGTCGCGGAATTGGCCAAGCCCGCGGGCGAGATCCGGTTGGCCAAGGCGGCCCTGCTGTTGGCCTGGCACGATCATCCGGAACTCGACCTCGATGAGACCGAGCGGCAGTTGGCGGAGTTGGGATCCGAGGCCCGCTCTCGGGTGTCGGCGACCGCCTCCGGCGAGGATCGCCTCACCTCATTGCGGCGATTCCTGTTCGAGGAGCAGGGCTTCCACGGAAGCCGTGGCGACTATCGCAACCCCGCCAACAGCCACCTGCAGTCGGTGCTCGACGACCGCGAGGGCATCCCCATCACGTTGAGCATCGTCTTCCTGGAGGTCGGCAAGGCCGCCGGCATCGACCACCTCGAGGGACTGCCCCTGCCGGGTCACTTCCTGGTTCGCCATGCCCCCCCGGGTGAGGCCGCCCGGCTCTATGACCCGTTCAATGGCGGCATCCCGATCACCTTCTCCGATGCCGACGATCTGGGCAGCCAGAGCGCCGGCGTCCCCGTGCGCAGCGAATTCCTCGAAGGGGCAACGCCTCGATCCATCCTGATCCGCATGATCAACAATCTGCGCGCCTTCACGATGGAGCGATCCGGGGTGGAATCGGCCCTGCCTTATTCCGACTTGTTGGTGTCACTGGCCCCCGACGCCCGCAGCGCGGCGGCCGAGCGCGTCGATCGGGCCCGGCTCAAGAGCCAACTCGGGGATCGGGAGGGCGCCGCGGCCGACCTGCGTGCCGTGCTCGAAACGGTGCCCACCGGCCCTCAGGAGACGCGGATCCGAGAGGCGCTCAAGGCGCTCGAGGACCGTCCCTGAACCCCGGTGATCCATGGCGGCCCCGAGGTGGCCCCGAGGTGGCCGGGCCATCACCGTCCGGGCGGCGCCTTGGCGAGCTTTCGCTGCAACGATCGTCGGTGGATACCCAACCGACGGGCGGTCGCCGAGATGTTGCCGCGGCATTCCTTGAGCACCCTCTGGATGTGGGCCCATTCGAGTCCGTCCAGCGACGGGTCCACAGGACGGTCCCTCGGCCCCGGTGGACGCATCGCCTCCAAGGCCGCGAGGGCGACCGGCGCATGCGCCGGCTCCACCCACCACACGTCGGCCTCGGAGGCCTCGAGATCGGCAGGGTTGCCCTTGGATCCCAAGCTCTCGACGCGGATCTCTTCCGGCGTCCAGCGCAGCACGCGCAGGCCGCTGGAGGCCAGGGCCTCAAGGATCCGGGTTGCCCGAATCGCATCGCCCCCAATCACCACTGCGGGCAGGCCTACGGAGGCCTCCGGGTTCTTCTTTGCGGTGGTCGGCTTCGTCGCCATGTCAGTGGGTACGATTCATCGGGTCTCCTGGGTCGGGAGGATCGTTGCTTCAGAATCGGATCTCCACGCCTCCGAAGAAGGAACGTCCATCGCCGGGGTTGTACGCGGCGGCGGCGGGCGTGGCCCGATTCAGGACGCCGGTGGTGGCGATGTAGGCCTTGTCGGTGAGGTTGCGCGCGTCGAAGAACAGCGAGAACCCGCGCCGCGTCTGGTAACCGAGCCGAAGTCCCAGGATCGCATAACCCGGAGCATTGGCCGCGTCGGTGTTGGCGAGATCGATGGCGTAGGATTCCGGGGCCCACTCGACATTCGGTCCGAAGTAGAAACCGCACGGGTGATCGTAACGCAACTCACCACGCAGGTAATGCCGCGGGATTCCGGGCAACTGGTTGTCTCCGTAGACGGCATCGCCATCGAATCGGAAGTCGTTCAACAAGTAATTGCCCTGGAGTCGGATGCCGTCTCGTTTGTCGTCCTCGGCCCCGGCCAGGAGACCATCGACGATCCGCCAACCGGCACCGAGTTCGAGGCCGCGGTGGAGGGTCCGTCCCGCGTTCAGGGTCTGGGTGATCGGGGGATTGAAATTGCCCACCTGGAGGCTGAGCAATTCGTCCTCGATCCAGGCCTGGTAGAGCGAGGCATCCCAGTCGAAACGGCCGGCTTTGCCGCGGGTCCCCAGTTCCACCGTGGTGCCCGTCTGGGCATTCAGTTGCACCAGTCCGTTGGTCGCACCGGGGGTGGCCGGGCGGCTGAGTTCTCCGAAGGTCGGCGGCTCGAAATTGCGGCTGACATTGCCGAAGACCTGCACGCCCTGGGCCGCTTCCCAGATCGCCCCCAGCTTGGGATTGAACCCGAGATAGTCCTGGGTGTCGGTCTGGTCGCCATCGCTGAGGAACCGATCGGCGAACTCGCGGCGCGCGTAGGTGACCGAGGTTCCAGCCACCAGGCTCCAACGGTCTCCGAGTTTCAGGGTGTCTTCGACATAGGTGTCGAGATTGACCGAGGTCTGGGTGCTCTCCCCGGTCTTGGCCCCACGTCTAGGCCGGCCAGCGAACGTTCCGTTCACAAATCGGTTGTCTTCGACCCAGCCATGGACCGGAGCGAAACCCACCGTCAGGCGGTTGTCCCGCCCGGCAATCTCACCCGAATGGACCATGCGGGCGTCGAGGCCCAGGTCGTTGGAGTTCTGGTCGATGACCTGGAAGATCGGATGATCGAGGTCCTTGTAGCTCCAGAACCCCGACACCTGCGCCTGGGTCTGTTCCGAGGTCCAGGCCAGACGGTCGCTCAGGCGGTACAGCGCATAGTCCCGCTTCTGATCGCCGGCGACGCTTCCCAGTCGCGGATGGTTCAAGGCGTTGGTCAATGACAGGGATCCCGGCAACTGCGAATCGGTACGCACGGCGGTGAACCACAGGCGATTCTCCAACTGCTCCGAGAGGCGGTAACCGACGTTGGCCATCACCCGATCGGCCTCCTGCGCGGCATGCTGACGGTAGCCGTCCTGGATGAAGTGCGTGAGGCTGGCGTAGTAGTCGGCCGGGCCCGACGAGAACCCGCTACTCACCTGCCCCCGCAGGTAGCCGAAGGAACCGAGCTCGAGGCGCGATTGGAACGGGCTGGCATCCCGGCCAGTCGGGCTCACGAAATGGACCGCGCCACCCAACGTGGTGCCGCCGTAGCGCAGGGCGTTGGCCCCGCGCCACACCTCGATGTAGCGGGTCGCCAACGGTTCGATGGACTGCATGTCCACGCCACCATCGGCCAGATTCAGCGGCACACCGTCCTGGAGGATCTTCAGGCCCCGACCGTGAAAGATCCGCTGCAGGCCGGATCCCCGAATGGAAATCCGGGCCTCCTCGGAGCCGAAGCGCGATTGGACATAGACGCCGGTGGTGAAATCGAGGGCGTCCCGGAGGGTGGAAGCGCGGCCCTGACGGATGGTTTCGCCATCGACGAGCGTGGTTCCGCCGGGCACCTGGGTCAGAGCCGCCGAGGCGGCGGCCACCGACGGCACGGTGAGGGTGGGTTCGGCCTGCCCCTCGATCAGCACCTTGGGCAGGGTTTGGGATTCAGCGGCCTGGAGCACGGAGGCCCCGAGGACGGCAGTGACACAGGACGAGACGGAAACGGCGGAAAACGAACGATTCATGACACGATGCTTCAGACGACTGCGTTGGAGTTTCCGGACAGGGTTCCCGGGAATGAGCCGCACCCTGCCGGAATAAGGGTGCAGCCGACGTCATCGGGAAAAGGCGCGGCAAACCCCAGGAACCGATGGATCCTGCCCAACACCAACCCTCACCGGTTCACGGATCGGAATTGAAGGACGGGCGGCGGAAGGCTCCGGGACGCGACCCGAAACCCCTGGGATGGGCCGAGATCAGGCCTCGCGTGGCGGCAACCAGGGGGGAGGAAACGCCTTGAAGGCGGCATGTTCATCGAGCGGGAGAATACGCCCGACCTGAACCGTCGGAGGTGCAGCCACTTCAAAGGTCTCATCGCCGGCGACCATGTCGGGCTTGGCCAGCGACAGGACCACCGTCTGCTGTTGCTGCTGGGTGTCACGGCCTTTCCGGACCACCTTGCACAACGCGCAAGGATGATGTCCGTCGAAGGTGGTCTCCATGGCCTGGACCCACCCCATTTCGGCACTGCGATCGAGCAGCATCACCGTCCAGGCGACCGATTGGAGCAGGGTCCACTGGAACCCGAGGGAAATCCCCACGAGCCCGATGACCACCCATTGGCAACAACGACGCCTCACTCGGGATTGAAGGGACCACGGACCGTCGCTGGCCGTCAATCGCACGGAGCCGAATCCCCCCGGGAATGCCTGCGGTTTTTTGCCGCAGGATCCCCGGGAACCGAGGCCTCAGCGCGACACCCACGTGGCCGCCAAAGACGGATCGGCCTGGGCCATCCGATGCAACTCCGCCTGCCCCAGAGCGATCAGGCCATCGACATCGCCGTACTTGGCGCCGCCGGGCAGGAAATCGGGAGAGTGCAGGTCGAGGACCTTGCCGAAACGGAAATCCCCCAGATGCAGCGCCACCCGGTCCAACGCCTTGCCGGCCTGGGCCCGCGCCGCGGCGGCGATGGGTGCGGTGGCGTCGAGGGCGACCAGCGACACCTGGCTCGACGGCTTCTCGTGGCCTCGGATGTAGTGCACCGCCGTGAGGACGTCGTGCACCCGGTGGACGAAGACCGCGGGATTGTATCCGAAGGTGTAGGCCGCCGCCTCGCGGGGATTCTTCACCCGGGGCGTGCGCACCAGAGGCTTGCCATCGACCGACGACTCGCCCTGATGCAGCAGATCGACTCCCAACACCGTCGCGCCGCCATCCACCAGCTTCTGCACGGCCGGAATCAGGCTCCCATCGGCGGCGTACAGGCCCGATTTTCCATCGGCCGTCAGCCACACCACCGACTTGCCGTTCCACTGCTTCGGGTGACAGAACACGACGGGGATCTCCTCGCGTCGCGAGGCGTTGCGCAGCAGACCGGCCATCTGGATCCACCCACCGCGGTCCTGCTTGTCCTTCATGCTCCAGACGATGGCACCCGACGGGCCGGCCTCGCGGGCATCGAGCACGACATCCCAGCCGGCTTTCAGGACCTTCTTGTGCTCTTCAGGAGCACTGGACGCCAGCGCGTCGAGTTGGCGTTGGGCATCTTCCGACCACAGCCTCAGCAGGCCGCGCTCGAAGTCGGGATCCGCCGCCTTGGGAGCGGGGTGCTCGGCATCCCAGACACTGAGTTCCTGCCGGGAAGAGAGCGTGTAATCGCGCTCCAGCACCGGTTCCTGCTGGCCGAGTTTGAAATGCCGGTTGATCCAATTGTAGAAGGCGGTCCTGGAAACCGCGTTGTAGTTGTGGGGGAAATGTTCCCCCCGCTGGAGCATCACCTTGTCGGCGGCCCCGAGCATGCCGTAGAGCCGCTTGAGTTCAGGAAACCCCTTGGTGGACATCTCCTTGGTCCAGTCGTCGGCGGTGGTCATCCCCTGCGGCTTCGGCGCGAAGAGTCCGGCGAACTCCACGTTGCCCGTGCCGACCCGCAGCAGGCTGGCGTTCTCACAAGTGCAGCCGCCCTGCATGGCCGTGCTGACCATCACGGCAGGGAAGGACAGCGAGACGCGCGGGTCGATCGCCGCCAGCAGCATGGTCTGGGTGCCGCCACCGCTGGCACCGGTGATGGCGATGCGGTTGGGATCGATCTCGGGAAGATCCAGGAGGAAGTCGAGCGAACGGACGGCATTCCAGGTCTGCAGGCCCATGATGCTCTGGAGGTGCGCCTCGGCCTGAGGACTGAAGAGCCCCCAGTTCTGGGTGGTGTTCATCTCCGGCCGTTGCTTGGCGAAGTTGTGGACGACCTGCCGGGAGATCTGCTGCGAATCGGAGTCGCCAAGCATGTCCCACTGCCAGACGACACAGCCCATCCGCGCGAGCTGGACGCACATCGATTGGAAGCGGCTCTTGCCCCCCTCGACGAAGCGCTCCTGACCGGTGGCGATTTCGTTGCGCAACTCGGCCTCGGTGGCCTGGGACAACCGGGCATCGGCCCAATGACCATGGGCGAACAGGACGCCCGGAGCCTTGCCGCCCGCCGGGTTCTTCGGACGGTAGAGGTTGCCCGTCACGAAGAAGCCCGGGGCGCTCTCGAAGTGGACCTTCTCGATGGTGTACTCACCGCGGTCGATGCGGCCGTGGATCTTGGCGTTGAGGTCCGCCTTGGTGGGCATGGGCCACAATCCTTGGGACACCAGGATCCGCTGCCGGACCTCGGCGGCGCGGCGATCCCAGGCTTCCTTGGATCCGGGCGGTTGGAAGGGGAAATAGCCGTCCAGATCCTTCGGCGGTTGGAGCCGGGCATCCTCCGGGCGTTGGCCCTCGGGAAGGGCCCGGGGACCGGCGGCGATGGCATGGGAATTCAGCGACAGCGCGACGGCCGCGAGCACGATCAGACGGAGGGGGGACATGCGCTCGAGGCTACCCTTCCCCGTTCGGGAGACAATCCCCGGGATGGGGCCGGATGCGACCCGGGGAGGCATCACCCCGGTGACCCGAGCGCCGGTCGGGGGCTCAGAGCGTGGCGAACACGGCTTCGGCGGCGCGGATCGTGGCCGCGATGTCGGCGGAGGTGTGCGCCGTCGAAAGGAACCCGGCCTCGAATTGGGAAGGCGCCAGGTACACGCCCCGATCGAGCATGCCATGGAAGAATCGCGCGAAACGATTCCGGTCGCTCTGGAGGGCGTCGGCGAGGTTCCACACCGGCCGATCGGTGAAGTACCCGCAGAACATGGAACCGATCCGTTGGAACTGGACCGGAATCCCGGCGGCCTTCGCGACGGCCACCATGCCCCGCTCCAGTTCGGATCCGAGGGCCTCGAGGCGACTCCAGGCGTCGGTGGCCTCCAGCGTCTCGAGGGCGGCCCATCCTGCGGCCATCGCCAGGGGATTGCCGCTCAGCGTTCCCGCCTGATAGACCGGCCCGAGGGGAGCCAATCGGTCCATGATCTCGGCCCTCCCTCCGAAGGCGCCGACCGGCAGGCCGCCCCCGATGATCTTGCCGAAGCAGCTGAGGTCGGGCGTGAGTCCGAAGACGCCCTGGGCCCCCGCGGGACCGAGCCGGAATCCGGTCATCACCTCGTCGGCGATGAGCACGGTCCCATGCGTCCGGGTCAAACGCCGCAGATGTTCCAGATAACCGGGCCTGGGCAGGTAGAGCCCCGCGTTGGCCGGGACCAGTTCCAGGATCACCGCCGCCAACTCCGGGCCACGGTCGCGGAAGACCGCATCCAGCGCCTCCGGATCGTTGAACGGCAGCACCACGGTCTGTCGGGCCACATCGGCGGGAACACCGGCGCTGTCGGGGTTTCCCAACGTGAGCGCCCCGGATCCGGCCTTCACCAGCAGGCCGTCCGAATGCCCGTGATAGCAGCCATCGAACTTGACGATGAGGTCGCGTCCGGTGAACCCGCGGGCCAATCGGATGGCCGACATGGTGGCCTCGGTGCCGCTGTTGCAGAAGCGGACCTTCTCCACCGAGGGCACCATCGCCTTCACGCGCCGGGCCAGAGTGGTCTCCTGCTCGTGGGGAATGCCGAAACTGGTGCCTCGCGCGGCCGCGTCCTGGACGGCCCGGACGATCGGGGGAGCGGCATGACCGAGGATGGCCGGCCCCCAAGTCCCCACGTAGTCGATGTAGCTGTTGCCATCCACATCGACGACCCGGGCCCCGGCGGCCGACGCCGCAAAGAACGGCGTTCCGCCGACGGCGCGAAACGCCCGAACCGGGGAATTCACCCCGCCGGGGATGTGACGCAGCGATTCGGCGAACAGCGCCTCGGAGCGGGATCGGATGCTCATGTGTCGGGCGCAGCATGGCTCGACGAGCATCGACTGGAAAGGAGAGTGCCTCCTGACGGCGCTGCCCGATCCCCGGGATGCATGCGGAGTGGGATGCCGGGTTTTGGGTTCCGATGGACCACCACTCCGCCCTACCGTCGAGCCAGGGCCGAGCCTCCGGAACCGGCCCCTGCGTTCAGGCATGCACCCGTCCCGACACTTCCATCACTGTCCGCGTTGCGGTCGTCCCATCGCGACACCCGCCGCCGGAGCCCCGATGCTCTGCGCGGACTGCGGGTTCCGCCTGTACTTCAATCCCGCCGTCGCGGTGGCCGTGTTCATCCGGGGCGACGACGGTCGCATCCTGCTGATCCGTCGCGCCAAGGACCCGGGAGCAGGCCTCCTGGCCCCTCCGGGCGGATTCATCGACATCGGCGAGACCGCCGAAACGGCGGTGCACCGCGAGATCCGTGAGGAAATCGGACTGCGGTTGGAGGCGGTGCGATTCCTCTGCTCGCGCCCCAACGAATACCTGTTCGGCGGGGTGACCTACCCGGTGCTCGACCTGTTCTTCACCGCACGCGCCCTGGGCACGGCGGGCACGACGGACCCGGAGGAGGTCCGTGCCGTGGAATGGCTCGCACCGAGCCGGATCCGCATCGAAGACCTGGCCTTCCCGTCGATGCGGCAGGCATGGCAGGAGTGGCTTCTGGCAAATCCCCCGTTTGCCTCTGCCTCGCCCGGGGATAGCTTGGCCCGGTGATTCGCAACGTGATCTTCGACTGGTCCGGGACGCTGGTGGACGACCTGCCGGCCGTCTGGCGGGCCTCGAACCACGCGCTCGAGCGCGCCGGGGTCGCGGCGATGCCCCTGGATCAGTTCCGGCGGGAGTTCCGGTTGCCGGCCCGCGATTTCTACATCGAGCGGGTGCCGCAGGAGGCACTGCCGGAGCTCGAACGGTGGTTCCTCGACGGCTTCCGTGAGGTGCAGGATACGGTCACCCCGCTGCCGCATGCCCGGGAGTTCCTCGAGTTCTGCCGCGAGCGGGGCCTCAAGACCTTCCTGCTGAGCGCCGTGCACCCGGCCCTCTTCGCCCATCAGGAGCGGGCTTCGGGCTTCGGGCCCTTCCTCGACAAGACCTACCTCGGCGCGCACGACAAGAAGGAACTCATCGGTCGGATCCTCTCCGAGAACGGATTGGACCCGACCCAGACGGTGTTCATCGGGGACATGCAACACGACATCGAGACGGCCCACCATGGCGGCGTGCAGTCGGTGGGGGTGCTCACGGGCTACGACAACCTCGAGAAGCTCAGGCAGGCCAAGCCGCACCTGATCGTCGAGCACCTCTCCGAGTTGCGCCGACATCTCGATTCGAACGGATTGCGCCTCGAGTCCCCGGCCCGAGCGCGGTCGGCCTTCCCGATCCCGACGGTCGGTGCGCTGATCTTCGACGACTCCGGACGGTTGCTGCTCTTCAAGACCGCCAAGTGGTCCGGGCTCTGGGGCATCCCCGGCGGCAAGATCGAATGGGGCGAGGCCTCCGAGACGGCCCTGCGCCGGGAGATCCGCGAGGAGACCGGCCTGGAGATCGACACGATCGAGTTCGTCATGGTGCAGGACTCCATCGCCTCGACCGAGTTCTACCGGGAAGCCCACTTCATCCTGCTGAACTACACGTGTCGTGCCCTGCCCGGCCAGTCGGTGACGCTCAACGAGGAAGCCCAGGACCACGCCTGGGTCGATTGGGGCCAAGCTTTCGCCCTTCCACTCAACACCCCCACCCGCCGATTGCTCGAAACCGTACGATCCGCCAGGAACACCCCCACGCACCATGGACACCATCACGATCCAAGACCTTGAGGTTCACTACCATATCGGCGTCCCCGACGAGGAACGCGTGCAGGCCCAGCGACTGCTGATCACGGTGGCGATGGAGACCGACACCCGGCCGGCGGCGGAAGGCGACGACCTCACCCGGACGATCAACTACTACGAGGTGAGCCGTCGGCTGCTGGGGTTGGGCCGGGGCCGTTCCTGGAAGCTGCTGGAAACCCTTGCCGACGAGATCGCCACCCTGGTGCTGGCCGAATTCGGGGCCCGCCACGTGCAGGTGGAGATCAAGAAATTCATCATCCCGGAAGCCCGTCATGTGTCGGTCGGGATCCGGCGCTCGGCCTGATCGGGAACCTGCTTCAAGAAATGCGACTTGTCAGGGGCCGGTGATTCGTCAATTTCCCGCCCTCGGTCGGCCCCAAGCCAGCCTGGCTCGGAGCCACCTCATGGACACGGTATCGCATGGAAGAACACATCGAGGTTGAGGGCAAGGTGATCGCGGTTCTGGCCGGAACGATGTTCCGCGTCGAACTCGACAACAAACACATCGTCCTGGCGACGATCTCCGGCAAGATGCGCAAGCGGTTCGTGCGCCTGACCCCGGGAGACCGGGTCAAGATGGAGATGTCCCCCTACGACCTCAACAAGGCACGCGTGATCTGGCGGATCGGTTGATCCCTCTTGCCGGTCCGATGACGCGGAGGCCTCCCGCGGAAGCCTCCGGCCGATCGGACCGCTATCAACCGGCCTGCTCCGCGGCGGCGTCCTCCTCCTGGGATTCGCTGATCACCGGTGCGATGGCCTGGAGCTTGTCCTTGTCGGCGAGGTTGATGAGCTTCACGCCCATGGTGTTGCGACCGGCCTCGCGGATGCCCTTCACCGGGATGCGGACCATCTGACCGCCCGAGGTGATGAGCATCAGTTCGTCGGAGTCGCGGACGGTGAGCGCACCCACCACGTTTCCGGTCTTGTCGCCTGTCTTCATGGTGATGATGCCCTTGCCGCCCCTGCTCTGTTGGCGGTACTCCTCGAAGTCGGTGCGTTTGCCGATGCCGTTCTCGCCGGCCACCAACAGCGTGGCGTCCGGATCGACCAGTGCGAGGGCCACGACGGCGTCGCCCTTCTCGAGTTCGATGCCCTTCACGCCGCCCGCGTTGCGGCCCATCGACCGGACCTGATCCTCCTGGAAGCGGATGCTCATGCCCTGCTGGGTGATGAGCACGATCTCGTTGTTGCCGTTGGTGAGGCGCACCTCGACCAGATCGTCGCCCTTCTCGAGGTTGATGGCGATGATGCCGCCCTTGCGGACGTTCTGGAAATCGGACAATTCGGTGCGCTTGACGGTGCCCATCCGGGTCACGAAGAAGAGCTCGTTGGGCTGCTTCCAGGTGAGGTCCTCCTTGTTGGCCCCGTACTTGGAGGTCACACGCACAAGGGTCTGGATCTTCTCCTCGGCGCGCAGTTCCAACAGGTTGGCGATGCTCCGCCCCTTGGCGGCCCGGCCCATGTCGGGGATCTCGTGCACCCGTTCGACATACACGCGGCCCAGGTTCGTGAAGAACATCAGGTAATCATGCGTGCTGCACGTGAACAGGTGCTCGATGAAATCGCTGTCTTCGGCCTTGTCGGTCTCGCGCGTGCTCATGCCGATGACCCCCTTGCCGCCGCGCTTCTGGGCCCGGTAGCTCGAGACGTTCGTGCGCTTGATGAGCCCGTTGTGCGTGAGAGTGACGATCACCCCCTCGTTGGCGATGAGGTCCTCGATGGCCATCTCGCCCTCGTCGGGGATGATCTCGGACATGCGCGGCGTGGCGTGCTTGTCCTTCAGTTCGCGCAACTCCTTCTTGATGATGGAGAGCACGCGGGATTCGCGGGCCAGGATGTCGAGCAGGTCCTTGATCCGCTCGATGAGCTCGGCGTACTCGGCCTTGACCTTGTCGATCTCGAGGCCGGTGAGCTGGTAGAGGCGCAACTCCAGGATGGCGTCCACCTGGCGCTCGGTCAGCGCGTAGCGACCCGAGGCGTTGAGCCGCTCCTCGCTGCGGATGAGGATGCTCCAGCGCTCCACCTGGGCCCGGGTCCACTCGAAGGCCAGGAGCTTGATGCGGGCCTCGTCGCGGCTCTTGGAACCGCGGATGATGCGGATGAACTCGTCGAGGTTGTTGAGGGCGCAGAGATAGCCCTCGAGCAGCTCGGCCCGCTCCTCGGCCTTGCGCAACTCGAAGCGGGTGCGCCGCAGCACCACCTCACGGCGGTGCTCGATGTAGCACTGGATGATCTCCTTGAGGTTCAGCGTCTTGGGCTTGCCGTGGTCGATGGCCAGGGCGTTGACGCTGAAGGTGGTCTCGAGCTGGGTGTGCTTGAAGAGGTTGTTGATGACCACCCGCGGGCTGGCGTCGCGCTTGAGCTCGATGACCAGGCGGCAGTTCTCATCGGACTCGTTCCGCATCGCCGAGATCTCGGTGATGATCTTCTCCTGCACGAGGCCGGCAATCTGCTCCTCGAGGCCGGCCCGGTTGACGTTGTACGGGATCTCGGTGATGACCAGCTGCTCGCGGTTGCCCTTGATCTCCTCGACACCGATGCGGCCGCGCAGCTTGACGCTGCCCCGGCCGGTCTTGAAGTAGTTCTGGATGCCCTCGATGCCGCAGATGAAACCACCGGTCGGGAAGTCGGGCCCCTTGATGAACTTCATCAGCTCCGGGATGGTGATCGCGGGGTTGTCGATCTGGGCGCAGATGCCGTCGATGACCTCGCCCAGATTGTGAGGGGCCATGTTGGTGGCCATGCCCACCGCGATGCCGGTGCCGCCGTTGACCAGCAGGTTCGGGAAGGCCGCCGGCAGGACCGACGGCTCCATGAGGCGCTCGTCGTAGTTCGGGACGAAGTCGACCGTGTCCTTGTCCATGTCGGTCATCAGGGCCGCCCCCAGGTGGGTGAGGCGGGCCTCGGTGTAACGCATGGCCGCGGGAGGGTCGTTCTCCACCGATCCGAAGTTGCCCTTGCCGTCGACGAGCTTCTCGCGCATCGCCCACGGTTGGGCCATGTGGACGAGGGTCGGGTAGATCACGGCCTCGCCGTGCGGATGGTAGTCGCCCGAGGTCTGGCCGCAGATCTTGGCGCACTTCATGTGCTTGCGGCCCGGGAA
>Ga0315902_10006982_pt1 | contig 15512 bp, 14 predicted proteins | sample LakEriMetagenome_9_FD_203523 | JGI IMG/M metagenome (GOLD analysis project Ga0315902, IMG submission 203523) | Freshwater fungal communities from buoy surface, Lake Erie, Ohio, United States - Buoy 12 MA117 | ecosystem: Environmental > Aquatic > Freshwater > Lake > Lake biofilm | place: USA... | reverse complement strand
GTTCGAGGCGGCGGCGAAGCACAAACTTCCCGATCTGGTCAAACTCGAGCAGATCAAAGGCACATTTCACAACCACACCCGCGCCAGCGATGGACGCAACACGCTGGCTGAAATGGCCGCCGCCGCGCAGGACCTCGGGCTTGAATACCTCGGCATCGCCGACCACAGCAAAGCCTCCTTCCAAGCCAACGGTCTCGACGCCGCGCGGCTGAAAAAGCAGATCGCCGAAATCAAGGCTCTGAACAAGGACTTCGACGGCTTCCGCCTTTTCGCAGGAACCGAGTGCGACATCCTCAAGGACGGCACACTCGACTTCAGCGACAGCGTCCTTGCCCAGCTCGACTACGTTGTGGCCAGCGTCCACTCGTCTTTCACTCTCGGTGAGGCGGAAATGACCAAGCGCCTCATCCGCGCGATGGAAAATCCGCATGTCACCATGCTCGGGCACGTGACGGGACGGCTTTTGCTCCGGCGCGAATCCTACGCGGTCAATGTTCCCGCCGTGCTCGACGCCGCGGCCGAGACCGGGACTTTCATCGAGCTCAACGCCGATCCGCATCGCCTCGACATGGATTGGCGCTGGTGGCGGCTGGCCAAGGAAAAGGGCGTCCAATGCGTCATCAATCCTGACGCCCACTCGACCGAAGGTCTGCAGAATCTCTACTTCGGCATCGGTGCCGCGCGCAAAGGATGGCTGACCAAAAACGATGTTGTGAATTGCTTGCCGCTGAAAAAAATCATTCCCGTGCTCGAAGCCAAACGGAAGGGGGCGAAGTGATGACCGCCGCCGAGCTGAAGCGCTGGATCAAGTGCACCCGTGCGCTCGTGGAAAAATCCCTACGATCCTCTGTCCCGAGCGCAGCGACAAAACCGGCGACGATTCATCGCGCCATGCGCTATAGCCTTCTCTCCGGCGGCAAGCGCCTTCGCCCGCTGCTCTGCTGCGCCGCGTCGGAAGCCTGCGGCGGAACCGCCCGCGCGGCTTTGCCCGCCGCCTGCGCGGTCGAGATGGTGCATGCCTACTCGCTCATCCATGATGACCTGCCGTGCATGGACGACGATGATCTCCGCCGCGGAAAACCTACTTCGCACATTGTCTTCGGCGAGGGTATGGCTGTCCTCGCCGGTGACGCATTGCTCACCGAAGCATTCGCCGTTCTCGCCCAAGCCAAGCCTCATGCGCGCCATACCGCATCCGATCTCGTCGCCGAACTGGCCCGCGCCGCCGGATCACGCGGACTCATTGCCGGACAAGTTGCCGACCTTGAAGCCGAAGGACGCAAACCGTCCGAACCGGCACTGCATTTCATCCACGCCGCCAAGACGGGCATGCTCCTGCGCGCGGCCCTCAAACTCGGCGCAATGTGTGCAGGCGGAAGCAAAGCGCAAATCGCGGCCCTCGACCGCTTCGGCTTTGCGCTCGGTTTGGCCTTCCAAATCCAAGACGACATCCTCGACGCAACGCAGAGTGCGAAGAAGCTGGGCAAAACCGCGGGCAAAGATGCCAGCGCGGGCAAGATGACATTCCCGGCGCTTTACGGTCTGGAAAAATCCCGCGCGCTTGCCGCGCAGTGGACTGATGATGCCATCGGCGCCCTGAAAGTTTTCGGATACCGGGGAAAAGCCCTCCGAGCGCTGGCCGAAGGATTGCTTGCGCGCGACAAATAGCGGACGCCGGTCACCAGAATCGGATTCCGAAAACGATGAAGCCCTTCGGCTTGCCTTCGTCCTTCGGATCCCACGAGACCAAATAGCGTCCATCGCCGTAACCCTTGGCCGCCGCGGGGTTGACCAGCTGCCACGGTTCCTTCATCTGGAATGCGGCCGCCACGACACCTTCGACCGTCGAATCCGGATCCAGCGGCGAAACGGCGCGCGGCGGGGCCGGTTCCTCGATCTCGCGGCGCTGTTCGAGCGGGGCAACGAAGTCCTGCGCGAAGCAGGTGCCGGCGGCGGAAGCGGCCATGGCGATGATGGTTTTGCGCATGGGGAACCATTAAGCCGGGCCCGCGCAGGCGGCAACCCCGAAAATCACTCTCGCCATGCCGCCCGTCCGGCGGAATCATTTCGTGCCCATGGATTATCTGTCCAAAGCCCGCCGGGTCATTGGCATCGAGGCGGACGAATTACGACGTCTCTCGGAAAACCTCGACGGCGAAGCTTTTGTCCGCGCCGTCGAGATCCTCAAATCCTGCGCGGAAAATCGCGGCAAGATCGTCGTTTGCGGCGTCGGTAAATCCGGCCATATCGGGGACAAGATCGCGGCCACCCTGACCAGCACCGGTTCCGCCGCCGTGGTGCTCAATTCGCTCAACGCTCTCCACGGGGACCTCGGCCTTGTCGCCGACGGCGATGTCCTGCTTGCCTTCAGCTACGGCGGAGAAACCGACGAACTGCTCAACATTCTGCCGCCGCTCGCCCGATTCGACGTGAAACTCATCGCTGTCACCGGTCGTCCCGACTCCACGCTCGGCCAAGCCGCCGATGTGGTACTCAACACCGCGGTGAGCCAGGAAGCCTGCCCGCTCAACCTTGCGCCGACGTCGAGCACTACCGCCATGCTCGCCCTCGGCGATGCGTTGGCCATGGTGCTGCTCGAGGCGCGCGGCTTCAACCAAGACGACTTTGCGCGCTTCCATCCGGGCGGAAGTCTCGGACGCGTCCTGCTCACCCGCGTGAGCCAGATCATGCGGAAGTCGACGCGTGTGGCCGTGGCCGATCCCGAGACCAACGTTCTCGAAGTGCTGAAAAAAATGACCAAATGCCGCACCGGTGCGGCGGCCATCGTCGATGCCGACGGCAAATTGGCGGGCGTTTTCACCCACGGCGACCTTGCGAGACATTACCAGACGCACGCCGACCTCGGCACGCAGCCGGTCGGCAAGTTCATGACCAAAAATCCGGTGACCATCCGCGGCGACAAGCTTGCCGCCGAGGCTTTGCACGTGCTAAAGACCCATCGCATCGACGATCTGATCGTGGTGGACGAAGACAACCGCCCGGTCGGCATCATCGATTCGCAGGACCTCTCGCGTCTTCAGGGCGTCTGAGCCGCGAAACCGAAATTTCAACCACCAAGCACTATGCCCGCAGCAAACGACCTCCGCAGAGGACAGGCCATCAAATACAACAACGACACGTATGTTGTTCTCGAGGTCCATCACCGCACCCCCGGCAACCTCCGCGCCTTTGTCCAAGCCATCATCCGCAGCATCAAGACGGGCAAATCCAGCGATGTGCGCTTCAGCTCCACGGAAAAAGTGGAACTGGTCGATCTCCAGCGACGTCCGCTCGAGTTCAGCTACAAAGACCATCAGGGCTACCATTTCATGGATCCCGAGAGCTACGAGACGGTTGAACTCGACGAAGTGCTTCTTTCCAGCGCCAAGGACTACCTGGTGGAGAATCTCAAAGTTGAGGTCCTTTACGCCGAGGGCAAGGCCGTCGAAGTGGAAGTGCCCGCCTCGGTCACGATGAAAGTCGTCGAGTCCCCCGAGGGCCTGCGCGGCGACACGGCGAGCAATGTGCAAAAGCCGGCCACTCTCGAATCCGGTCTTGTCGTCAACGTTCCGCTCTTCATCAAGGAAGGCGAGATGGTGAAGATCGACACGCGCAACGGGGCCTACATGGGCCGCGCCTGAAGCCCGGTTCTCATCCATGGCCCGATCGTCCCGCCGCCGCAAAAGCGAGCGGGGCACGCGTCTCAACACGACGCTCGCCGCTCCCGCCGAAGCCACCTTCATGGTGCCGGTGCGTTGGGTGAAGTTCGTCGTCGGTCTTTTCCTCCTTCCGCTTTGCTACATTTTCACCGCCGCGTTCTTCAGTGCGCTGATTGACGCTTTCACCTCGCAAGCGGCCGGACGTCCGCATTTCTGGGCCACGCCGGAATTCTGGTTCTTCACCCTCGGACTGGTCTGCTGGCTGATCATTTACTTCGGGCTGCCCAAGCCGCTCATCGTCTATGTCTTCGGACACGAACTGACCCACGCGCTCATGGTCAAAATCATGGGCGGTCGCGTTTCCGAGTTTCAGGTCGGCAGCGACGGCGGCTACATCGTTTCCTCCAAGATCAACACATGGATCGCCCTCGCGCCGTATTTTGTCCCGATCTACAGCGTCTTCGTCATCATTGTTTACGGCATCGTCTCCGCCTTCTACGAGCTGCAACCGCACGCCGAACTGGCCACCGGAATTCTCTACGGACTGCTCGGCCTCACCTGGGCATTCCACGCGACCTTCACGCTATCTATGATTCCGCGCGGCCAGACCGACCTCGCCTACGGCGGCACGTTCTTTTCACTAACGGTCATCTACCTGATGAACCTGCTTGTTCTCTCGCTCCTTCTTGTCCTCGCCACCCCCTACGTCAGCTTCGCCAGCTTCGGGCGCGAATTGCTGGCCCATGCTGCCACGTTTGCCTCCGAGGCAGCCAAGTTTCTTGATTTGCTCCTGCGCAGTGCGGGGCTTTAGTGCTGCGCTGGTCAGTCTGCCGCGCTTCTGCTTTGCTTCCTCCATGGCCAAGACCGCCTGGCACAAGATCAAGGACTACACCGACCTGAAGTTCGAGAAGACGGACGACGGGATCGCCAAGATCACGATCAACCGTCCCGAAGTCCGCAACGCCTTCCGTCCGCAAACCGTGGAAGAAATGAAGGATGCTTTCGATCATTGTCGCGACGATGCGTCGATCGGCGTGGTCATTCTTACGGGCGAGGGGGACAAAGCCTTCTGCTCCGGCGGCGACCAGAAAGTGCGCGGCGATGGAGGTTACATCGGCGCTGACGGCGTGCCTCGGCTCAACATCCTCGATGTGCAGAAGCAGATCCGCAGCCTGCCGAAACCGGTTGTCGCCATGGTCGCCGGTTATGCCATTGGCGGCGGTCATGTGCTGCACGTGGTCTGCGACCTGACCATTGCCGCGGACAATGCGCGTTTCGGCCAGACCGGTCCGCGGGTCGGCTCCTTCGACGGTGGTCTCGGGGCAAGTTATCTCGCGCGCGTGGTCGGACAAAAGCGCGCCCGCGAAATCTGGTTCCTCTGCCGGCAATACGACGCGCAGCAGGCGATGCAGATGGGGCTGGTCAACACCGTTGTCCCGCTGGCGCAACTCGAAGAGGAAACGCTCAAGTGGTGTCGCGAAATCCTCGAGCTTTCGCCCATGGCTTTGCGCTGCCTAAAGGCCGCGCTCAATGCCGATTGCGACGGACAGATGGGACTGCTCGATCTCGCCGGCAATGCGACCCTCCTCTACTACCTCAGCGAAGAAGCTAAGGAGGGCAAACGGGCCTTCGTCGAGAAGCGGAAGCCGGACTTCGCCAAGTATCCCCGTTTCCCCTGAGAAAATCCTCTGCTATCCGTGGCCCTGTCTTTTCGTTAGTCTCAAGCCATGTCCAGCATCGCCGGCCAACTGTTCCGTATCGCCACGTGGGGTGAGTCCCACGGTGGTGGCGTCGGTGTCGTTATCGACGGCTGCCTGCCTCAGCTTGATCTGACCGAAGCCGATATCCAAAAGGAACTCGACCGTCGCCGGCCGGGTCAGAGCGACATCGTCACTCCTCGCAAAGAGGCGGACCGCTGCGAAATTTTGTCCGGCGTGTTCCAAGGCAAAACACTGGGAACGCCCATCGCTATCCTTGTGCGTAATGAAGACGCGCGACCGGAAGCTTACAGCGAGATGGAAAACACATTCCGTCCTTCGCACGCTGACTTCACCTACCAGGCCAAATACGGCATCCGCAACTGGCAGGGCGGGGGACGCGCCTCCGCGCGCGAAACGATCGGACGCGTCGCTGCCGGCGTCGTCGCCCGCAAAGTGCTCGAGGCGCTTCATCCCGGCATCGATGTGCTCGCTTGGGTCAGCCGCGTGCATCAGATCGAATCCAATGTGGATCCGGCAACAGTGACTTCCGCTGCCATCGAGGCCAACGCGGTGCGCTGTCCCGACGCGGCCGCGGCGGAACAGATGATCGCCCGCATCAAAGAGGCGCGCTCGAACGGCGATTCGGTCGGCGGACTGGTTGAATGCGTGGTGCGCAAATGTCCGCCGGGTCTCGGTGAACCGGCTTTCGACAAACTCGAAGCCGATCTGGCCAAAGCCATGCTCAGCTTGCCGGCAACCAAGGGATTTGAAATCGGTTCCGGTTTCGAGGGAACCAAGCTCACCGGTCTCGAGCACAACGACGCGTTTGAAATGCGCGAAGGCCGCACGCGCACCGTGACCAACCGTTCGGGCGGCATCCAAGGCGGCATCAGCAATGGCGAAGACATCGTGTTCCGCGTCGCCTTCAAGCCAACAGCCACCATTGCCAGCGCGCAACAGACCGTGACCGCGTCCGGCGAAAACACCGAACTCGCCGCGCGCGGACGCCACGATCCGTGCGTCATCCCGCGTGCCGTGCCCATCGTCGAAGCCATGGTTTGGCTCGTCCTCGCCGACCACGCCCTGCGTCAGCGTGCGCAGAGCGCGGTATCATGAGCGGTTGGCTCTGGCTCGTTGCGGGCCTTTATCTTCTTTTCGAAATCTGGCGTGGATGGCGGCGCGGTGTGGTCCGCCACGGAGTGAGTGTGGTCGCGCTGCTCACCGCCGGCGGGATCGGATGGATCTTTGCGTGGATGACGGGATTTGTTTCCGACCGGATCGTTCCTTTGCCATATCCGGCGGGCCGATTGCTTTTCGGTCTCGTCGCGGCCATCGCATTCTACGCTGCGGCGGTGGCTGTTTCTTCCCTTCTCTTCTGCAAGACCTCGCAAAAACCTCCGGGTCCGGTGCGGTTGTTTTACGGCATGGGTGGAGCTTTCTTCGGCTTGATCTTCGGGTTGATGATGCTTTGGGGTGGCGTGACCATTTTTCGCATGCTCGGCGCCGTGGCCGAGGCGCGGCAGGCCGCGCCGGGTGACGCGGAACTGGTTGCGGTCAAAGAATCGCTCGAGGAGGGAACGACCGGAGACATTGTCGATCGGGTCGATATCGTGCCGTCCGACGTTTACGGACTGATCACCAAGCTCCTGCGGGTCACGCAGTCACCCGAGGCCACGGCGCGGTTTTTTGCTTATCCGCAGACGCAGCAATTGCTCTCGCAATCCAAGATCGTGGAACTCTTCACCGACCCGGCGGTGGTCGGGGCTGCGTCCGAGGGGAACTACCTTTCGTTGCTGACCAGTCCCAAGCTGGCCGAGGTTGCCTCCGATCCGTCCGTGCAGGAGATGTTCAAGACCTTCGAACTGGAAAAAGCGCTCGACTATGCCCTGCAGGAATCGGCACCTTCGCCCGTTCCCATGCCATGAGTCAGGAATACATCGCCACCATCGGACTCGAGGTCCACGTGCAGCTGAAAACGCGCAGCAAGATGTTCTGTGCCTGCCCGGTCGAATACGGCGCGACGCCAAACACGCACACTTGCCCAACCTGTCTCGGTTTGCCCGGCGCGTTGCCGGTGATGAACGAGGAGGCGCTCAAGCTGACCATCCTGACCGGCCTCATGCTCGGCTGCAAAATCGCCGAGGTCTGCAAGTTCGACCGCAAAAGTTACTACTACCCGGACATGCCGAAGAACTATCAGATCTCGCAATACGACATGCCGCTCTGCCTCGGCGGTGGGGTGCCGCTGCACGATCTGGCGTATCCGAAGGACGCCCAGAAGAGTATCGCAACAAAGGATAAAGTCATCCGCCTGACTCGCATCCATCTCGAGGAAGACGTGGCCAAGAGTTTCCACCTCGAAAATTCCTCCGGCATCGATTTCAACCGCGCGGGCACACCGCTCATGGAGATCGTTTCCGAGGCGGACATCGCCAATCCCGAGGAAGCCTTTGCCTATCTGACTTCGCTCAAGCAGCACCTTCTTTATGCGGGGGTTTCCGATGCCGACATGGAGAAAGGCCAGATGCGCTGCGACGTGAACGTATCCGTCCGCCCGGTCGGCACGGAGAAATTCGGGACCAAGATCGAACTGAAGAATCTCAATACGATCAGCGGTGTGCGCCGTGCCTTGGCCTACGAGATCGATCGTCAGATCGATGTCCTGCGCAATGGTGGCACCCTGCAGCAGGAGACGCGGCGTTGGGATGACGACCTTGGCGAGACGCAGCTCATGCGCATCAAGGAGTCGGCCCACGATTATCGTTACTTCCCCGATCCGGACCTGATGCCGGTCAAAACCGAGAAGCTCCTTGCTGCGGCGAAAGAGTTGCTCCCGGAGACTCCTGCTCAAAAGCGGGCGCGCTACGAAAAAGATTTCAGCGTCAGCGAATACGACGCCGCCGTGCTGGCCGACAATCTCGAACTGGGCGGCTACTTCGAAAAAGCCGCCACCGGTTCCCCGCGCGGCAAGCAGATCGCCAACTGGATCCTCAACGATCTGCAGAGCGCGCTCTCTTCCGCGGACAAAACCGTCACCGAATGCCCGATCCAGCCGGGGCAACTCGACGCGCTCGTTGCGCTGGTTGCCGGAGGACAAATCAACGGCAAACAAGCCAAAGAGGTGTTCGCCGACATGTTCGCCACCGGACGCGATCCGTCGGTCATCGTCGAAGAGAAGGGTCTCAAGCAGGAAAGCGATGCCGGCGCCATCGGTGCGCTTTGCGACGAAGTCATCGCGGCCAATCCGCAGTCCGTGGCCGACTACAAGGCGGGCAAGGAGGCCGCCCTCAACTTCCTCAAGGGCCAGGTGATGAAGCTTTCCAAGGGCAAAGCGAATCCGGCGATGGTCGGTGATTTGCTGGCGCAAAAACTTGGCTGATCATGGAGTCCCGGCTTTTTCCCAACTGGTCGGTGATCGAGCTCGATTTTCTTCCGATCTACATCGGTTTGCTCGGCGGCATGGTGCTGTCCCTCGCCTTGGGAAACTGGCTCGGACGGCGCCACCAGGCCTCCGGCGAGGTCTCGGTCAAGCAGTGGGTCGGGATCGTCGACGGTCCGATCCTCGCGATCTATGGATTGCTCCTCGCCTTTTCCTTCTACGGTGCGACCCAGCGTTTTGATGATCGGCGCAAGCTGATCATCAAAGAGACTATCGCACTCTCGTCGGCCTTCCGTCAGACCGACCTGCTTGCCGAAGAAAATCGTCCGGACGTGCAAAAGTTACTGCGCGATTACGTAGAGACGCAGGCGGACATGCGCAAGACATCCATCGAGGGAGGAAGGACCGGAGATCTCAAGGCGCGATCCCGCGCGTTGCTCGAGAAGCTGTGGGATGCGGCCGTGGCCGCCACCGCCAACCCTAAAGCGCGCGATGTCTCCGTATCCTTGCTCGCCACCTTGGACGAGATCGGCAGGATTTCGGCGGAAAGCACAACCTCATGTTACCTGCATCCACCGCTTGCCATATACGTCGTGCTGCTATTGCTTTCGCTGGTCTCTGCTTTGTTGCTGGGCTATCAGACCTCGACGATCCGCCGCAAAAGCTGGGTGCATCTCGGGCTGTTTGTCGCCTTTCTCGCCTTGATCACCTATCTCGTGATCGATTTGGAATACCCGCGGCTGGGAGCGATACGCATCGGGGACATGCAGGACTTCATGCGCGAGCGGCACCACATGATGGAGTATTGAAGGAGCGTCACCGGTCGCTGTTTTGTCGGTTGCGGGATTCTCCTGGGCCTCGGCGCGGCTTTCGCTTGGTGAGCGGACGCTGGCCAGATGAGCATTTGCCGCGCTCACCTTTTCAGCCCGAGGAAAACGACGACGGGGTTTTATTCGTTCCGGAATCGAGCGCACTTGGCTCGCGGATACATGGCGTGCAGATCGGACATTTCCCTTTTTCCCTGCCGACCAGACCCGCTCGGAATTTCTCGCCCTTGCCGCTGCGTTCGCCGCTGCCCTAATCTCGAACCATGGATCTTGCCCCCCCCGACTCCCGTCGTCCGGCTGCTGCTCCCAGAGGGCTTCCAATCCACCCGCCGTCGAATTCGGTATTCCTCTTCTGCGCCATGGTATGCCTAATGATTTCAGCGTCCCGGGCCGAACGAACAGACACCGTGACCATGGAGGGAGTTGTCATGCCTGTGGTGACCATGGATATCAAATACGGGTTGGACCAGTTCTATAAAGGCTTCGTCGATTATGTCATGCCGGCGGGAACTTTCTTTTCGGGGCCGGTCTATGACAGCGACGGCAAGGCAATCCGCGAAGGGGACGTCTTGGCAACGATCGACAAGGGCTATACCAAGCTCCAGCACCAGGTGAACATCTCGCGTCTCGAGGCGACCAAAGCCGATCTGCAGGACAGGGAGGCGCAATATCAAAGCAACCTCAAGATTGCACGCGGCAACCCGCAAGCCATCTCCCGTAATGCCCTGATCGCGTCCGAGTCGGAATACCAGAAGGCCAAGGCGGAATACGAGGAAGCCCAGTTGAACGCTGCCATGACCCAGACAATTCTGGACGAAATCTGCACCCTTCGCGCGAGATTCGACGGGCGGGTCAACCAGGTTCTGTTCTCCGGTGGCTGGTCGGAGGGGTTGCCTTCGATTTTGAATGTGTCCCAGATGAACCCCATCTTCATCAGCATCCCGTTGTCCCGGCTGGATCTGGCGAAGTTCGACTATAACACCCCAGTGACGGTCTATCCGTTGCGGAAGGGAGGGCGGCCCGTCGGCTTTTTCCAAGGCAGCTCCGTCTTCCGGGAAAATTCGATGCTTCTGCTCGTGCCCAACACGATGCTTCCCCCGCCTGTGGATCTTTCCCCGGTTGACGGCAAAAAGATTCCCATCGTCAAGACGTGGTGCCCGGTGATGCCCCGTGGCGGTGCCGGTGATCATTTATTGAGCGAGCAGACGATGGTTGTTTCCGCCGACGCTCTTTTCGGAGAGGCCGGCAAATACCACGTTTGGCTGGTCGAAGGGGCGAAAACCGGGCAACCCGGGCAGGGAATGAATTACCTCAACAAGGTCCGTAAAGTTCCTGTGAAATCAGACGGAAAGGTTCTCGGTATACCTTCCTCCGTCCGCAAGGTGACCTTTACTCCCGAGTCGGGCGACGCCGCGGATTACGCCGGCGCGATCCTGCTCTCCAATCGGGATTTTCCGGAGGGAATCGAATCCGGAGACACGGTCTGTCTTTACGCCGGGATGTATGCGTTCATGCCGGGCGAGAAGGTTAGAGTCGAAGTGGGTCCAGCACCCGAAAAAGCAAACTAGCGGCCGATCGGAGACTCAGCTGTCCACACACGGACTTTCCGCAGAATGTCCATGTGCGTAGTTGCGAGTTGGAGGGGTTCGCTGCGGCGTCGTGAAAGCTCTGCGGTCTTAGGCCGTGAAATCGAACGGGGAGAGTGCGCGACGAAAGCTGACTGATTTCCGTGGGCAAAGCCGATCGACCTTGTGATTCGGAGTGCTCGGTGGAGAATGAAGGCCATGAGATTGTGCGGACGATGGTTTGTCGGATTCGGGGTCTTTCTCATCCTTTGCGGATTGGCGGGCTATCTGTCCAATCCTGCCGGGGCCAAAACAGCGCTCATGTCCGGTGGAACATTCGGCGCACTTTCCGCCCTCTGGGGCCTGCTGATGCTGAAGGGTTTTGCTTGGGCGAGGATTGCGGCGTGGGTCAGCACGCTCGTGTTGGTTGCCGCCTTTGCTTGGCGATCGGTTGCCGGATGGATGGCCTATGCCGAGGGACAGCCGAAACTTTTCGCTGCGTCTTTGATTACTTTGATGCTCGCCGCTTCGCTGGCGTCGATCGCGGTGCTAGCGCGGCGGAACGTTTAGCACCACCTGTCTTTTCGTGGCTGTCCGCGGACGGACAGAGTGCTCGGAGCTCGCATTCGAGGCAGTCAGGTTTGCGGGCGGAACAGCGGCGGCGGCCGTGCCAGATAAGGAGATGGCTCCAAAGAGTCCACGCGTCCTGCGGAATGACCTTGATGAGGTCCTTCTCGATTTTGACCGGGTCGGTGTGCTTGGTCAGCCCGAGCCGCTTGCTCAAGCGCGCGACGTGGGTATCGACGACGACACCCGCCTCGATGCCGTAGGCATTGCCGAGGACGACGTTGGCGGTTTTGCGTCCGACGCCCGGAAGATGTGTGAGCGTTTCGAGATCTCTCGGAACTTCGCTGTCATGCTCCCGGACGAGGGCTTTCGCGGCGGCGATGAGGTTCTTGGCTTTGTTGCGGAAGAAGCCGGTGGAACGGATGAGCTCTTCGACATCCTCCTGTTTGGCCGCGGCGAGTGCTTTGGCGTCCGGGTATTTTTTGAAGAGCGCGGGCGTCACCATGTTGACGCGGACGTCGGTGCATTGCGCGGAGAGGATGGTGGCGACGAGGAGTTGGAAGGCGTCGTGGTGGTCCAACTCGCAATGGGCGTCGGGGTAGGTGGTGCGGAGGATGCGGAGCAGCTCGCTGGCGCGAGCGTGGCGAGTGGCGGGTGACGCGTGACGGGTCTTTTTCGTCACGGGGCGCCGAGAGCGGAGAGGCGTTCCTTGGCTTTCGGGGCGAATTCGGATTCGGGGAATTTCTCGGCGAGTTCTTTATACGCGCGGAGGACTTGGGTCTTTTGCTTGGCCGCTTTTTCCGGATCGCTGGTTTGCAACTCGGCGACTTGCAGTTCGAGGAGCTGTCCGCCTTCCCACAGCCCGGTAGCCGCGGCTTCGGGAACGCCTTCGTAGAAGGCGGAGATCTTGATGAAGTAGTCGATGGCCGCATCGCGCTCGCCTTTGTCTTTCTGGATGAGGCCGCCGAGCAGCATGGAGTTGGCGCGGAGTTCGGTCGGTGCGTTGGGCGCGCGGATGATCTGGGTGAGGAGGGCGACGGCTTCGTCGCCCTTGCCCTGTTCGCGGAGCGAGGCGGCGATGCCGTAGTTGGCTTCGAGCACTTTCGGTGACCACGGGTAGAGCGATTTCAATTTTTCGAAGAGCGCGCCGGCGCCGGCGACATCCTTTTGCTCCTGCGCGACGCGGCCGAGTCCGAAGAGCGAAATGGCCTGCGCTTCCTGAATGGCGGGCGTGGCTTTGGCGGGTTCTTGTCCGGCGGGGTTCGGATAGTCGGCGGCGATTTTTTCGAAGACGGCCTTGGCTTCGTCCGCTTTTCCGTTTTCGAGCAGGGCGAGTCCGTAGAGGTCGAGGTCGGACGGCGCGTAAACCAACGACGGGTCGTAGGCTTTGTTCATCTCCTCCAGCGCGCGAGCCGGGTCGTTCTCGCTGATGAAGGCGGCGCGGGCGAAGAGGATTTTGCTTTTTGCAGCGTCGGGCGAGGAGGCGGCAAGGTCTTCGAAATATTTTTCCACCCCGGCAGCGTCGAGGAGTCCGGCGGCAACCTCGGCCTGCTTGACAGTGAGCAGCGAGCGGAGTCCGAGTCCGAGTTGCGGGCTGTCCGGATAGGTGGCGGTCATTTTCTCTGCCGCGGTGACCGAGGCGGTCATGGATGCTTTCCATTTTTCCTGCTCCTCAGGGGTGAGTGCGCCGTAGCGTCCGAGTTTCTCCGCGGCGGCGCGGTGGAGGTCGGCAATTTTCAGCATGGCCTCGGGTGCTTTGGGCGCGCTGGTGTATTTCTCGGCGAAGCGCTGGTAGGCGGCGACGGCCGCCTCGATGTTGCCGCGGTTGGTTTCGGTCTGGCCGATGCTGTCGAAGGCGAAGAAGACTTTGTCGTCGTCGGGATACTTTTCGACGAACTGGTTCATCAGACGCACGACTTCGTCGGAATTTTGTGCCGCGCCGGCGAGTTGGGCGCGCTGGAAGTAGGTGAAGGGAGCAGGTTGGCTCTTGGGGAATTTTTCCGCGATCTCGGCCATGGTGGCGATGGCCTCGTCATTGCGTCCGAGCGCGAGCTTGGCCGCGGCGGCCGAATACATCGCGCTGGGGGTCAGTTGGGTGTCGGGATATTTTTTAACGAACGCGTCGATGAGTGGGAGGGATCCTTCGTTGTCGCCTTTCTGCTGCGTGCCAACAGCGACCCAGAACTCGGCTTCCTCGACTTGAGTGGCTGTCGGGAATTTGGCCACGACTTCTTTGTAAGCGGCGATGGCGTCGTCCCATTTGCCCTGTTCCTTGAAGACATTGCCGATGCCGATTTGTGCCACGGCGCCGACTTCGGGCGGGGGATTGGTGGCGAGGAAGTCGCGGTAGGTTTTGAGCGCGCCTTCGAAGTCGCCCTGCTGCGCGCGGGCGGTGGCTTCGTTGACCACGGACAAACCGAGGAACGGGCTTTTCGGATAAATCTCCGCGGCCTCCTTGAAATACTGGGCCGCTTTTTCCGGATTGCGCACTTTGGGATCGGGATGGGTAAGGAAGAGATTGCCCATGGCCACGGGCAGGTTGGCCGCGATCGAGTCGCCTTTGTGCGCACGCTGGAAGGCGTCGTAGCGGGTCACGGCGGGATCGGCGGCATTTTGCACCGCGTAGGTCATGGCGAGAAAGTAGAGATTGCGTTTTTTATCCGTGTCATCGGTGAGCAGCGGTTCGATATGGACGAGAACGACGCGGGCCTCGTCGTATTTCCCTTGTTGGAAATAGCTCTCGCCGATTTTTTGCAGTGCGGTGACGGTCTGGTCGGGGCGCGATTGCAACTCGGCCAGTTTGCGGCGGTCGCGTTCCGCCTGGCGATCGATGCGCTTGAGTTCTGCCGTGTTGCGAGCGGCGAGGGCAGCGCGGCGGAGGGCGGGGATGCCGTCGATTTTCTTCTGCTGGAGGGCGAGGATAGTATCCTTGGGTAGCACGCCGCGGAAGGCTTGGCGCGCCTCCTCGAGAAGGGCGGCCTTGCGGTCGTCGGGCGCGAAGGCGGCCTCGCTGAGGAGGATTTCGCCGAGTTGGAATTGCGCGGCATTGACCAGCGCGAGGTCCGTTTTCTTGGCAATGATTTCGCGCAAGAGTTCGGCAGATTTCCCATAGAGCGCGAAGGCCGCATTTTTGTCCGCGCCGGTATCGGCGAGCATCTTGCTGCCCTCCGTAGCGTAGATGAGAGCGAGAAGATTTTGGCTCTCGAGGATGCTCGGGCTGTTGGCGAACCGCTTGATGTTCGTCTCGAGGGCCGTCTTGGCTGCGGCGTAATCACCCAGCTGGAACGAAGCGATGGCGCTGCCGAAATTGGCGGATTCGATTTCCGTGGAGCGCGGATACTTCGCAACGAAGGCCGCGTATTTTTTGACCGCCTCCTCGTAATTGGTTTTGCGGGCTGCATCTCCCGCCTTGAGCGAGCTGGCGAGGCCCGAGAGTGCTTGGGGTTCGAGAAAAGCGGCGAGTTCGGTCAGTTCGGCCGGTGCGGGCGGTCCGGAGAAGAATTTTTTGAGGGTGTCGAGAGCCTTTTGGTTTTCGCCGGTGAGGAAGTAGGAAAAGGCAAGCTGGACTTGCGCGTTGGCGACAATCGGCGAGGTCGGGTAATCGGCGAGGAGCTTCTCGTAGGCCGAGACCGCAGCAGCGTAGTCGCCGTTGGCGTAGACGTTGTTGGCGGCCTCGAGGGCTTGTTGCGGGGCGTCTTGGGCGACGGCCTGGACGGAGAGCAGGGACGCGAGAAGCAGGGCACGGGAGAAACTCATGCCTTCCAATTTAGAGGATCAAGCGGCGGAGGGAAAGCCCTCGAGGTTAGCGGCGGGTG
>Ga0315902_10006978_pt1 | contig 15515 bp, 13 predicted proteins | sample LakEriMetagenome_9_FD_203523 | JGI IMG/M metagenome (GOLD analysis project Ga0315902, IMG submission 203523) | Freshwater fungal communities from buoy surface, Lake Erie, Ohio, United States - Buoy 12 MA117 | ecosystem: Environmental > Aquatic > Freshwater > Lake > Lake biofilm | place: USA... | reverse complement strand
TAAAGAAATATTTGAATTTAGTGGTGGCGATTCAGGGATTCGAACCCCGGACCTGCGGATTATGATGAAAATCGCTCCAACTTTCATCAATAAAATCAATGGTTTACGCGGGTCAAACCCCACCGTGTAACAAAACGTGTAATCGGGGTTTGGTGCTCTAGGCGGGCATCGAACCGTCATTTTAAGTAACGCGTGAGAACAACCACAGGAACTTTACGCAAGGTCCGCCGGCGGGCCTGCCTGAGAGCGGATGGGAGCCGCCTCAGAGATCGAGCAGGAGTGACGGCGTGCGTGACCGCGAGCAACAAATGATGATCTCGCGCCTCTTGTCTTCATCTTTAAGGACATAGTCGCGATGGTCGGGCTCACCCTCTAGATATGGTGTTCGACACGTGCCGCAGAGGCCGGCTTCACAAGATGTGAGAACTTCGATGCCGTTCTCCCGTAGGACATCAACAATGGTCTTATCGTCCGGAACATCAAACTCACCACCGGTTCGCGCAAGCCTTACTTTAAAGCCTACTCCGATTGCTCCACTTCCAGTGCTGATCTGTCCTTCCAGCATTACCGGCGAGGGGGTAGTCGTAAAGTGCTCGAAGTGCAAGGCTCCAGGGTCACACCGCGACGCGGCCCGTCGCATTGAACGCATCAGACCATCTGGACCGCAACAGTAGAAGTGTGCTCCTGCAGGCGCGTCACCTACAATCTTTTGAAGGTCCATGCCGCGAGCAGGATCGCCACCATCTACATACACATGTAGACGGGATCCAAGGCCGAGGGACCTAAGTTCCGCAATAAAGGCCAACCTGGACTCAGTACGTGCGCCGTAATGCAGTTCGAAGGAGTCGCCCGTAGCCAGTAGCCGGTGAATCATGGCCACCATAGGGGTTACACCGATTCCTCCAGCAATAAGCACATGGTGGGCTGCATGCTCATCCAAGGGAAAATTGTTTCGCGGTGGCGAAATAGTAAGGATTCGCCCTGCGTGGACTATGTCGTGAATCGCCTTCGAGCCGCCGCGCCCGTTTTCTTCACGCTGAACTGCGAAGACATATCGGTCTTTGTCACCAGGATTGTTGCATAGTGAGTATTGACGCACTCTACCGTCGCGGAAGTAAAGGTCGATATGCGACCCAGCAGTGAAGGTTGGTAAGGAGCGATTATCTGCTGGTATCAACTCGTAGGCGTTAACGCCGACGGATAGATAAACGATGGCGCGAACGCGTACCTGCAGAGCGCCCGCCCGAATTGGGGCCTGCGGGGGGTCCTTGATGGTTGCTTCCATCGTCTTGCTTCCTATGGGAAGTCAGCTTGCACACCGACGTTCAATCTGCTCGTACGCCTCGATAATGAAGCGTTCGCGATCAAATCCCTCGTAAGCGTCTGACTCTGCCGTGATGCGATTCAGTTCTCGACCGATTTGACGGATCAACTTCTCATCCGCAGCAACATCTGCTTGCCTGGGGATCCGCAGGACGGTGTTTTGAGTAGCTGTGTGGAGTATGCGCCCAGCACGCAGCGGTTCATGGAACTGATGCGGTTGGGCGGCTGGGTTGGTGCCCCGCACAGCCTCACGCAGCAGGCGACGAAACAGATAAACACCGAGATCTCCGGCGGTCGGGTTTTCTAGGGCATGAATTGCAATTGGTCGCTGGCTCACTATCGCTTCGTAGTCACCTGGAGCACGTCTTGCAAGTTCATCAGGCCGATTGCCCACCTGACCATCCAGGAAGTCCATGTCATTAATGCCGACGCGTTCCCGCCGGCCCTTGCCGAGCGGATCCGCCTTGGTCCCAAACATCCGCCAGCCAAAAATTATTGTGTTCGTATTGTCGACAGGTACATACCAGCGCACCATGCTCAATCTATGGAAAAGACGGCGCTGGAGCCCGTTTTCGAAAAGATAGGCGTGGTGTGACATGTTTGGTAACGCACACTCATTCATGCGCCACCACACCAGGTCATCTGAAGTCCTGCGACCTGCTACGAATACCATTGCTGTCTTGCTCCGCACCGGGAAGTAGTCGATGACAGGGATCGTGCCGAACGCAGGCAATGTCAGCGACGATAGATTCAGATCTGGTGGTGGTGTTTGCCCTGGAAAAAGCACATGCGGCTGGTGCAGGATGCTTGTATGCATTTGATCTGCGATGTTGTCGAGCACCTGAAGCCAGTTGCAAGGAAAAACATTGGTGAAAGGAACAAGTTCCACGTCCGGATCTGGTTCGAACGCATCCCATTGGGCGAAGGGAGGCTGCCGATCCGGGGGCCCCATGTATGCGAAAACGAGTCCGTCCCGCTCGAGGGCGGGATATGCTCCCTGGCAAACTGTGGCGCGCAATCTCGCGCCTTTGTCCGGTTCCGTAGGCGCTTCAATGAGCAGGCCGTCACAGTCAAAGTGGAATCCGTGGTAGCAGCAGCGTATGCCACGATCCTGAATGACGCCATATTCCAGCGAGGCGCCGCGATGGGCGCAGTGTCTGTGCATTACGGCTACTCGACCTGAGCCATCCCGAAAGGCGATTAGGTCTTCGCCAAGGATTCGAATCGGAAGAGGCACTACTTTTAACTGCTCTGAGAGGCAAACCGGTTGCCAGAAGCCTCGTAAGTATTCGCCAAGCGGTGTTCCGGGCAGCACATGGGTTATCTCGGCATCCTCGTCCGGCCTGTCGCGTCGCAGGTAGCCACTATAGGCAAGGTGTATGTTCTTCAATGGGATTTTTGCTTCATTCATTATTTTAGTAGTCATATATGCAATCATAATGTTAATATTTGAGATCATAATTCCCAATAGGGTAAACACCAATGCTTGTCGGGCAGTCCAAGAGGTTTGGGTGGCGGGCGTGATAGCCTAACAGTCAAGAAAAAGGTGTAAAAACTATGATTCGCAGAAACTCCACTGCTAAGTTAGTAGGGGCGAGAGCCAGGGTGGTTACCGTGGCCGCAAACACGCCGCGCAGAGTTTGCTGTCGACCACGCGTGCGGCCTCAGAAGTGACTAACGATGCGCCATTGGTGCGTGCGCGCCGCGTGCTTGAGGTCGTTTATGAGGCCATCCGTCCATTGACTTCGCTCGAGATTGCACGTCGATGCGATTTGGATCCTAGTAGTGCGCACCGATTGGTTCAAAACCTAGCCGCGAGCGGCTTCCTGTTTCGCGAGGAGGAATCTAAGCGCTACATGCCGCATCCCCGCTTGTTGTTTCCTTTCCCCATCTATCACCCTTGGGAACTTGTTCGGCGCGATGCTGCTGCTGTCGTTCGGCCACTGCGTGATCGCTTACTGATCACGACAGGTTTCGTGGCGTTTTATTTCGGATCGCGAATCCTGCTCGAACTCGCGCCGGGTAGTGATCCTCTGAATCCAAGTTATCGGACGGTACTTACTTCGCCATTGCATGCCTCAGGCTCGGGAAAGTTGCTACTCATGCAGTATCCAGATGCTGAGCGAAGGACATTGCTAGGCCCGGGACCTTTCGAAAGATTTACCCCTCAAACGCTCGTGGATCACGATACCCTAAACGCTGATCTTGATCGGGCTCGAAGATTGGGTTATGTCACCGCCGTAGATGATTACATCGATGGGTTCCGGGTCGTTGGGGCGGCCGTTACCATCGAAAGTCAGATCATTGGCTGTCTTTTCTGTTCCGGTGGCGCGACCGTGCTGCCTGATGCTCGTATCGAGGAGGTCGGCTTAGAGGTACAGCGAGCCGCGTTGCTTTTCTCTCGAGCGACTCCTAACCTTCGGTTGCTCGTCCAGTTGCTCGGCACTGAAGCGGCCGCTCGGTCGCCATAAGTTTTTCCGGCAAACGTAGCTTGAAGCGCAGTCAGTAATCATTCGGCTCAGATCTGACTGCGGCTCGGGACTTCCCGGCCCGGGACTGCCTTAGCTCGGTGCGATCGATATCGGTAGTTCGATTGTGGGCGGCTTGAGCGTTGAGCGAACCTGCTCTGAATCTGAATCGCTCTGCAACCGCTAAGCACTGATGGTTCCACAAAGCGAAGTCGAGATTTGAAGTCGTCAGCCCGTGAGGGTTTGCCGGACGTTAATCATCGTGAAATTCATTGCGTGCGCGTTGTCTCCCGCCATGCTTCGGGGGAGCGCTTTTATGCTCTCAGACTGATGTTGGCAAACCAGGCCGTAGCCTTTGCCAGGATATTGCGCTGCAGCCAAACTTCATAGCTAGTTCCTCAGGCGACCGACTGGCCTTTACCAACTCAATCATCTGCTCACGAAACGCAGCAGCGTATGGGGCTCTCGTTCTTCCAGGCATAACGGATCCCCTCTCGCACAAGCATCGGGGGCTCGTGAAATTGGGTCAACATCAACATCAACCCGCCTCTCCATGTCCGACACCCTCAAGATCGGACTTTTCTAACTCCTCGGTGGCCCGGTTCATCGGGGGCAGGTCATATTGGGCATACGAACGCCGTTAAGGGTTAACCCGAATTTCATTACGATCTTAATAATTCAATGATTACCATTAAGATTGCAAATTACGCAATATAAATTCACTTTAAGTTATTTTTGTTTACCACAACATGCGACGTGAGGCGTAGAAATCAGATGGCTAGAAAGATCACAGGTAGCGAGGCGTTTGTCGAAGCGTTGCGATTAGAAGGAGTCAAGTACATCAGCGGCATCGTGGGCTCTGCGTTCATGGACCCGCTTGATTTGTTTCCTGCAGCAGGAATCCGATTCATTCAGGTTCGGCATGAGCAAAGCGCAGCGCTTTTGGCTGAGGGCTTCGCGCGCGCCACGGGTGTTCCCGGGGTGTGCATTGGACAGAACGGTCCGGGAATCACGAATCTTGTAACCGGAGTGGCAAGCGCAGCGCTCAATCACACGCCACTTGTTGTTATCACGCCTGCAGTCCTGAGTACCGCTAGCGGTACCAAGGCGTTTCAGGAAGTTGACCAGATGCGCATGCTCGCCCCTTTGGTGACATGGCAGACACAAGTCAACCGACCAGAGCGCATGGCCGACGCGATTCGGGGTGCCTTTCGTGCAGCCATTGCCACTCGCGGCCCAGTGCAGGTTGATATCCCTCGCGACGCTTGGTATGGAACGTGGGAAGAGCATGAGCGATTGCCCGAGGCCTACCGCACCGACGGCCGCTTCGGCGGCGCGCCCGTCGCGCAGATACGACGCGCTGCAGACCTTTTGTCGGTTGCAAAACGTCCTTTCATCATCGCGGGACTTGGCGCTATTGATGCTGAGGCGGGGGCGGATATCGCAAGGCTAGCTGAATTGCTTGGTGCCCCAATGGGGACGGTGTACATGCACAACGACGCGATTCCTGGGGGGCATCCACTGGCAGTTGGACCCATCGGATACCAAGGGTCGGAGGCTGCAATGAAGTTGATGGCTGCCGCTGATTTAGTGCTGGCTTTGGGTACCCGCCTGAACAGTTTCGGTACGACGCCGCAGTACGGCATCGATTTTTTTCCGAAAGCGGCTCAGCTGATACACAACTCCATCAACCCCCTTGAGATCGGCGCACTGCGACCGATTGCAGTTGGCCTGTTGGGTGACTGCGGAGAGGTAACGCGGCAACTACTGCAGGAGTTGAAAGGTAGAGTGATTTCGTGCGACCAAGTTGCTTTAGCGCGCGATGTGGCGGCAGAAAAGGAGCTATGGTCACGTAAGCATCATGAGATGTCTGTTGTTGACCAGCAAGTGATACATCCGCGGCGTGCCCTCTGGGAAGTGGCTCGTGCTACGCCCGCCGGAGCGCATGTCATAGCCGATGTTGGCAACGTATCCGGAAGTGCGAACTCCTATTTTCCCAGCTTCGATTCGCCGAGACGATTTTTCGGCGGAGGCAGCCTTGGCGGGATTGGTGTTGCTCTACCTACGGCACTCGGCGTCAGCCTTGCCCGTCCCGCGGAGCCTGTGCTGTGCCTCGTAGGTGACGGTGCATGGAGCATGTGTCTTCAGGAGGTAATGACGGCTGTTAGCGAAAAACTGCACTTCGTGAGTGTCATCTTTAACAACTCGCAATACGGTGCGGAAAAAAGAAATCAGTTTGACTTTTTCAGGGAGCGCTACTTCTTTACGAACCTCGAGAATCCAAACTTTTCCGACATCGCGCGTGATATGGGAGCGTTTGCTGTGCGCGTGACTGATACCGAGGAGATCGGTCCGGCGATACGTGATGCTTTCTCGGCAGGCCGGCCTGCTGTCGTGGAGATCATCGTCGATTCCAAGGCGCTTACTGAACCCTATCGCCGCGACGCATTGAAAATGCCAGTGCGGGAACTGTCGAAGTACATGGCGTAAACAGCATCACGATTTCATGAGAAATTGACTCACGCTTTAAAACGGCTATACGTGCGCTGCAGTGATCTTCTTTAATTACCACTATATATATTAGGAGACGACAATGAATCAAAGATCAGACGAAATCAACAATAACTCCGACGGAATTGATCGCCGCCATTTTCTACAGATGGCTGCGGGTGCAGCCGGTACAGTTATGTATCCGTCGCTCGGTCGTGCACAGTCCAAGTCCTGGTCGGAGTGGGGTTGGCCGATGCCCTATCAGCAGATTAGCAACTCATCAGTGTCTTGGCTGAAATCAAAGGGTTGGTGGCCATTTAAGATCGCGTGGAATCCACTTTGGTCGGACGGCAATGTCTTGCTGTTCACGATGCTCCATTACAAGCTTCTGGAGTCTCGTGGGCTTGAAGTAAACTGGTCCGAGTTGCTCACGGCTGGCCTGACTAACGAGGCCTTCGTACCCGGTCGAATCCAGCTTGGACAAGGCGGGTCTCTCGGGCTGCTGCGTTTGATTGATCTCAAGGTGCCAACAGCAGCGGTGGCCTCTTTTCCTGCGCAACGGCAAGCCTTTATGGTTCCGCCTGACTCCCCACTCAAGGGTGGGTTGACTGAGTTGAAAGAAGCAAGAGTTTTAAAGCGTCCAGCAGTTTGTGGAGTTACGATCGGCAGCACGCCGCACTTGGGGCTACTGATCGCTGCAAAGGTGCTGGGCCTCCAGGAGGGACGAGACTTTGTCATCAAGAATCTTGGTCCGAGCGATATTGTCACGATGCCGAAAGGAATAGACCTTGTCGGAATCTGGGAGCCTAACGTGCTCTTGATGACTGAGTTTCGGAAGAATGCCCGAATCCTTGAACTGATCGACCGTTATCAGGTGTTCAATGGTTACTCATGGGCGCGTGGCGAACTGGAGGAAGGTGCGCCCGATGTCTTGCAGGCATACACCGATGCAATGATCGAAGCCAGACTGATTGCTCGGCATAAACCCCAGGAGGTTCTTGCCGCACTGGTTGCGCATTCATCGCAACGTGGCCGTGATCCGGAGCTCGTTCGTCGCGATCTTGAAATTCATATTCTTGGACCTAAGCCGACAATCAACTACCCACACGAGAACGCAGGCGGATTCTGGATTCCTCTTGAAAGTTTCCAGGCCAACGTCATGGCCGATGCTGGTGTGTTGACGCGGCGTTATTCAGAGGCGGACTTCCAAGCAGTACTGCGGCCCCGTTATATGGCTGCAACTTTTGAGAAGCTTGGGTGGAACGTGCCAGGGAGACCTGTCTTTCTGCCGGCGGGATGGAGCGGTAAAGCGGGTGTTCCGCCATATCCAGCGTACGGAATTGTTCACAACGGACGACAGGAGTTCCCCGCTGCGGGTGATCTCAAGCGCGAGTGGTCATTTTCCGGAAAAGTTTACAAGCCTCGTTGAGGAGTACCTGTTCTAAGTCAATTCGGATCACTCCATGTCAGCTACAGATCAAACTCAGCCTACGAGTCGCAGCGCCGAAGTTGCGGCTCCTGCCCAGCGTAGCAGGGTTACCAAAGTCGCGCGGCTTGCAGCAGTGCAAAGTGCGCTACCTATTGGAATCCTTCTGCTTGTATGGGAGTTAGCGAGCCGCACCATCCCCGATCTTAGAACTCTGCTGCCTGCTCCCACCGACACCTTTGTTGCTGCAGCGGAGCTTGTAAGGACTGGCGTTCTTCAGCGGGATATCCTTGCTAGTCTTTCGCGGGTCTTTATGGCTTTGGTTGTTGCTTCGGTCATCGCTTTCCCCATTGGTCTCTTGATCGGCATGTCAAGATCTGCTGCTTGGTTGCTGGAACCGATATTTGGCTTCTTCAGACCCATACCTCCCCTTGCCTGGATCCCTCTGAGTATCGTTTGGTTTGGGATTTCGGAATCTCAAAACGTATTCATCATTTTTCTTGGTGCATTTTTCCCTATTTTGGTCAATACGGTACAGGGCGTTCGAGAGGTTGATCGTCAGCTTGTGCGTGCTGCAAGAACACTCGGAGCGAGTCGATTTGAGATCGCTCTGACCGTCCTCTTGCCAGCAGCTTTGCCGTCAATGTTCGTGGGTTTTCGGGTCGGCGTTGGAATAGCATGGATGGCGTTGGTCGCAGGTGAGTTAGTCGCTGCAAGTTCCGGACTGGGTTTTCTTATCAGTCAAGGACGTATGCTCTTTAGGCCGGACTACATCATTGTTGGAATGGTAACTATTGGAATGATTGGTTTGATACTGGACGGAATGGTGCGTCTTTTGCAGCGCGTGGTCATGAAGTGGCAGGAGGTGTGATCATGGCGAGTGCTGCGATTTTGATCGACAACGTTAGCAAGATTTATGGTTCTGGAGACGGCCAGGTTACGGCTCTTGATCGGGTCTCACTGCACTGTGGTGCGGAGGAATTCGTTTGTTTACTGGGTCCGAGTGGCTGTGGGAAGACAACGCTTCTCAATATGTTGGCTGGTTTCGAGCACCCTAGTGAAGGGGGGATCTGTACGTTCGGTGAAACGGTAACGGAGCCAGGTGCTGACAGAACGATCGTCTTTCAAGAGTACGCACTTTTCCCTTGGCTGACGGTAGCTCAAAACATCGAGTACGGACTCAGACGAAAAGGTATGTCGAAGTCGGAGTGTGCCAGCATCAGTCGGCATTACGTCGACTTGATTGACCTGCGGGGCTTTGAGTCTAAGTATCCGCGTCAGCTCTCGGGAGGAATGCGGCAACGGGTGGCGTTAGCGCGTGCCCTTGCGGTCAAGCCGAGGGTGCTGCTGATGGACGAACCGTTCGCTGCGCTCGATTCATTCACACGTGAGCGCATGCAAAACGAATTGATCCGGATTTGGCAAGGCGAACGAACTGCGGTGTTTTTTGTGACGCACAGTATTGCGGAGGCGATCAAACTCGCGGATAAAATCGTCGTAATGTCCCCGCGTCCTGGTCGTATCGCTGAAGTAATCGACATGTCTGATTCCCGCCCTCGCGATCCTGAATCAGAAGAAAACATCAAAGTCAGCAGACACATCAAGAAAATTCTTCATCTTACCGAGTAATGACGGTGTTGTTGTCTGATGCTAGGAGTGACGTGGGCCACCAAAAAAAATTGTCGACGTTTGACTACATTGTTGTTGGCGCCGGTTCGGCAGGTTGTGTGGTGGCCAGTCGACTCAGCGAAGATCCAGCGGTCAAGGTGTTGCTGATTGAGGCTGGTCCGCGTAGCGCCGGGATTTGGGGACTTGTTCCGCTCGGAGTTGGCAAGACGCTCAGTCGGCCAGAGTTGCTGTGGTCGATCACTACCGGCCCGGAGCCGGGTCTGGGTAATCGGGGAGTTGATTGGGTGAGTGGTCGGGTTCTCGGTGGTTCGAGTGTTGTGAATGGGATGCTGTTTGTTCGCGGGCATCCCAAGAGGTACGACGATTGGGCAGAGGCCGGGTGCTCAGGTTGGTCTTGGTCCGAGGTGGCGCCTGTTTTTTCTCGCATTGAGGATTGTCAGTTCGAGTTGACGGGTAATCGAGCAAGCGGTGGTCATATTGCTGCGACACGCGTTGCTCCCGATCCACTGTCGGACGCGTTTCTTGAATCTTGTGAGCGCGTTGGTATACCGCGCATCGCCGACTATAACGCTACCGTGCCTGAGGGCTGCAGTTATCTGCAGTTGAGCACACGAAATGGACTGAGGGAGAGCACGACTCGGACTCATCTTGCTGGAACCGAGTTACGGAGGAACCTCACGGTGGTCGCTGAATCCGTAACTACGTCTATTGTTTTTGAAGGTCGTCGAGCGAGAGGCGTCAATTTCGTGCAGGGTGATGTTGAGCGTCGAGCCCTAGCCCGATGTGAGGTAATTCTCTGCGCTGGCGCTGTTCGTACTCCTCAACTTCTTGAGCTATCGGGAATCGGTGATCCGAGACGACTCGGAGATCTTGACATTCCCGTCGTGCACTCGTTGCCTGGTGTGGGAGAGAACCTGCAGGACCATCTCATGGTTCGCCTCGCATACGAAACCAGCTTCAAACGCACCGTTAACGATATGTTGCGAGATCCCCTTCGACTATTGAGCGAGGTCAGCAGGTACGTTGTGTCACGAACAGGCCTGCTGTCAACGTCAGCGCTGACTGCGACTGCATTTGTAAGTAGTGGTTTATCGTCTGGCGAGTGCGATATCAGAGTGCAGTTGGGACAGGTTAGTAGCCAAGGCCGCATTGTTTCGGGTCGAGCTGGGGTCGATCGACACTCTGGCTTCCATCTTGGTTCTTATCCAGTATTCCCTCGTTCACGGGGCCGCGTCCACGTTCGCAGTAGTGATTGGCGCGATCAACCCCAGGTTTTGGCGGGGTATCTTCAGGATCCGCATGACCTTGACGTTGCGGTACGTGGTTTTGAAATTAGTCGAGAGATCGCGGCTGCAGAGCCGCTTAGCCGACTAATCATCAGCGAGATACGGCCGTCAAAGAATGCGTTTGATCGCGCCTCAATCGAGCACTACATCCGACAGACGGGCTCAACTTGTTGGCACCCCGTTGGTACTTGCAGGATGGGCAAAGACGAGCTTGCTGTCGTGGACGAGCAATTACTCGTCCATGGTGTGGAGGGCCTACGAGTGGTCGACGCTTCAGTTATGCCGAGTCTTCCATCGAGTAATACGAATGTTCCGGTAGTAATGATCGCCGAGAAGGCTTCGAGTCTCATTACAGGTAAGCGGATCGCTTGAATCGGTAGGCTGAATACGATCGTGAATTCAATTCAATCAGGAGAAGAATATGCCGAGACCCGAGACTGAAGGTGAATACATTCATGGGTGGCCTGATCGTGCTCGCTCACGTTCACTTGTGAGCACCGACGCCGAAGGCAGGACGATCTATGCGAGATCCCCTCTGCTCGATATGCAGGGGCTTGTCACACCGACTGATGCTACATACATCGTAGCCCAGCTAAGTATGTGTGATCCGATCTATCCAGATGACTACACGTTTCGCATTACCGGGATGATTGATAGACCTTGCGAATTGTCTCTGCGGGATTTGCAACTGCTCCCTTCTCGTACGGTACGGTGTGTCATGGAGTGCGCGGGTGACGATGGTGAGTACTTTCTCTGGCAGCGAGGAAAGGTGAATAAACCCAGTCGGCTAACTGTCCAAAGCGGCAAAGGCGGATGGAATCAAATGCAAAGTACCGACCAAAAGGCGAAAATTGAAGACATCCTTGACGCAATCCCTACAACTTGTCTTGTGAGCGGTGGGGAGTGGACCGGGGTGTCGTTAAGAGATGTTCTCGAGATGATCGGAATCAGGGAGGGAGTTGAGTCCGTCTATGTAAAGGGGCATGATACGGGTCGACCAGATCCAACGGCGCAGTATCTCTCCACTGGTCGAACCGATATCGAAGTCGTAGACCCTGGTGTCATCCACTATGACAAGGCGTTGCCCCTCGAAAAAGCGTTGGATCCGGACACACTCTTGGTCTGGGCCCATAACGGCGAGTACCTGAGGCACGTTCACGGGGCTCCTCTTCGCTTGATCGTGCCTGGGTGGTCCGGTAATTGGTCAGTCAAATGGATTCAGGAGATATCACTGCTTCCATCAACGCCTCCATGCTATTACCAGACGCATTACTTCGTGCTCGCCGACACCCCAGAGAGTAAAGATCGCAGACCCTGCATGGAACTTGGCTGCAAAAGTGTCATTTTGAGTCCTATTGATGAGGATTCTCCCTTGCCTGAAGGAGATCACTTGATTAGAGGGCTCGCCTGGAGTGGTCTCGGGGCAGTGACGTCAGTTGACGTTAGTTTCGATGACGGCGCGACGTGGCATCCAGCCCGAGTCGAGGAGCATGCAGACCGTTGGCTGTGGAGAAGGTGGACTTTTGTTTGGCGGGATGCAAAGGCTGGGAAGCACCGTGTTATCTCACGAGCGCGCGATCAGGCTGGCCGAGTACAACCGCAAACGCGACCAAATTTCCAGAATAAGCACTTTGATGGATTCGCACCTGTAGACGTCGAGATCCGCTAGATAAACGTTGGGAGTCAAGGCATGCATATTGTTGTCTGTGTGAAAGACATACCGAATCCTGAAGCTCCGGCAGCCCTTTTCTCGATCGACAGAGAGACCTTGCGGATGGTGCCGGTTTCAGGTTTGTCGAACGTCACTAGTCCCTTTGATGAGCAGGCGCTTGAGCTCGCACTACGCGAAAAAGATCGTCATGCGGATATTCGTGTTACCGCAGTATGCCTTGGGCCTAAGAGTTCACTCCAAGCTGTGAAAAGGGCGCTGGCGATGGGCGCAGACGATGGTCTGCATATTCATGATCCTCATACAAAAGCCGAGTCAAGTATGGTGGCTGCTCATGTGCTTGCCAACGCGATACGGGACCTCGGTAGTGCCGACATGGTGATTACGGGGAGGCAAGCTGCGGACTGGGATGTCGGAATTGTTGGATGCGGAATTGCAGAAATTCTCGGTTGGCCGGTTGTCTGCGTTGCTGGGCGTACGCAGGTGGAAGGACGGCTTGTTGAGGTGGATCGTAGCCTGGAAGATGGCAATGAGACGGTTCGTAGCCCGTTACCCTGTGTCGTGACGGCATCCAATGAGGTGGGAGCGCCGAGAAAGCCTTCGCTGCGGGAAACAATGAAGTCAGCCAAGAAGCAGATCCTTGTCCGAGAGTTAGAAGAGCTATGGTCTGTTGACCAGTTGAAAGCTGCCGGATTAATGTTACCCCGTCGCGTCGGGCTATCCGCTCGTAGTTCAAGTGTCGAGTGTACGTACTTGGCAGATGACGTGAAGACAGCTGCACAGGAGATATTCAAGCTCCTACGAGCAGATGTCCTCGGACGAGGAGGAAGTCATGCTTGAACAGGGCGCCCAATCTCAAGCCGGATGGCAATTCGGTACGAAAGTGCTCGTCGTTGTGGAGACCTGCCGAGGAGGTCCTACTCGTCAGTCGTTGGACCTTATTGCTGCAGCGGCAGGGTCAGGGCTGGCTAATCATGGTCCCATTATTGCTGTCAGTCTTCATCGATTCTCTGACGCAGTGCAGGAAATGCTGCGCTCGCGGGGCTGTGGACACCTGCTGGTGCCTGCGCGCGAGAGAGTCTCGAGCATTCATGCGCCGGATGCGTGGACGCACTTTCTAAGTATGCTGGTGCCGCAATGTGAGCGGGCTCTGGTCTTGCTTCCTCACTCCCTTCTGGGCTGCGAAGTTGGAGCACGTGTTGCATTTCGCATTGGCTGCCCCGTTTTGATCAACTGCGAAAGCGTTACGCTCAGAAGCGATGATGTAACTGTATCGCGAGCTTGTTTTGGCGCTCGGCTGGAAGAAGAGGTCAAGATCCACGCACCGCTCACCGTGCTAACCGTTGCGGGTAATGCATCTTTTTCGGCTGAAGCCGTCGATGTTCGTAACTGTGACGACAACTGGATAGTCGAAGAGGTGGAGCATGAGCTTGCTAATTCTCCCAACAAGATTGAATGCATCCGCCGAGAAGTTGAATCTGAACCTCCAGGACCAAGTTTGGAAACTGCGAACGTCGTTGTTGGAGGCGGCAGGGGTCTTGAGGGGCCGCAAGGATTTGCCGATTTGTCTAGGCTTGCGGCGAAGTTGGGGGGTGCACCTGGTGCCAGTCGGGTTGCCTGTGACCTCGCCTGGTGCCCAAAATCGTGGCAGATTGGTTTGTCGGGTAGGTCGATTCGTGCGGATTGGTACATCGCCTTCGGCATCTCGGGGGCAAGCCATCATATGGCGGGCTGTGCACGGGTAGTCAATTTGGTGGCAGTGAATTGCGATAGCTCTGCCGAGATATTTCGTCATGCAAATTATGGTGTTGTTGCTAACGCGCGTTTGGTTCTTCAAGAGTTGATCCGCTTGTTTGAAGAGGTAGGGGGCGTTACGCCCCGGCACAACTCTTAAAAAAGCTGACTGAAGCATACTAGGCGCGGGTTAAGGGGTAATTTTGTTTGGTGCCGATTTGAACTACAGACAGCCAAAAATGGGAAACTCCCGGGATTGACAATGATTCCGGGGGTTGACTTCGACTACTTCGACAACAGGCATAACGCTCGAATTGGATCTAGCTGACGCCTTGCTAATTCGCCCGTCGCCTTCCGAGTGTAATGCCGCAAGACTGCCACTGGACAAGGAGGCCACTAGGGCCATGAATGATGCTTTGAGTAAGAGTCTCATGCAGGGAATTGATTCAAATTTCCTATGGCTGTAGGAAAACTCAAAGGTACTACCTAACCAGAATTCCCTCAATAGGGGGAGTTAAATGGAGCCAGCGGTCGCCTTTGGGCCGGTTCTCAGGCGATTACGGAGGAAGAAAGGGTTCACCCAAGAGGAATTACGGTTCGACGCAGACCTCAGGCGAGCCTTCGTAAGCGTATTGGAATTGGGGCAGCAGCAACCATCGCTCACCACCATCCTAAAACTAGCTCGAGTACTCGACACCCGACCTGGGAAAATCTTAGATTTAGTAGAACAGGAAATTCAGGAATTTTCTGGTGGCGGGGAAAGATAAGGGGCACACAAAACCGATTCTGAAACCCCATCGACTCGCCAGCCTCTTGCTACCGAAAGGCAATTAGCAGCCAAGACAACTCGACACTCTGCTGCTCTAAGGCCGAGGTGTGGTAACACTTGTGGTAACCCGCCAAAAAAAGTCAAAAAAATGGCTTAAAACCTATTGACTTGGCGGCCCAGCAGGGGTCGCTTCGCTAACTTTCTGAGGTCAAAATAAATCAAGTTTTGATGGTATCAGGGATTCGAACTCAGCTATTGATCATGCAAAAAACCGCCAGTTTGTTGCCGTCTAAGTCACGAAAATAAGCGCCATAAAACCCATGACCCCGGGGCCCGGGGGCACCTTTGTTCGTTCCGCCCAGTGCCAGTGCTTTGGCGTGTAGCGCTTGAACGTGCTCTGGGTTGTCAGCCGCTAAGGCCACCATTGTGCCGTTGCCCACCGTGGCGGGCTGGCCATCAAAGGGTTTCGTGACGCTCAGCATGGGCTTGCCGGGACTGATGCCATAGCCCACCCCTCGCTCTGTTTGAAAGAGGGGCTTGGCCCCCAATAGACTCAACAGCTCGCTGTAAAAGCGCACGGCGTTGTCGAGGTGGTTGGTGCCGACACAGGTGTAGCCAATCATGATGGGGATCCTTTGCAACGGGATGGTTAGTCGATTGTTGCAGAACGCGAGAGTAAAGCCTGACTAGAATATTGGATACAGCTGATACAAGCTGTACT
>Ga0315902_10006976_pt1 | contig 15520 bp, 12 predicted proteins | sample LakEriMetagenome_9_FD_203523 | JGI IMG/M metagenome (GOLD analysis project Ga0315902, IMG submission 203523) | Freshwater fungal communities from buoy surface, Lake Erie, Ohio, United States - Buoy 12 MA117 | ecosystem: Environmental > Aquatic > Freshwater > Lake > Lake biofilm | place: USA... | reverse complement strand
CCGTGCTCCTCGCCGATCGCGAGACCGTGCATCGGCGCACCCGCGAGGTGCTCGCCCGGGCGGCGGGCCGGCCCGGCCACATCTTCAATCTCGGGCATGGCGTCCTCCCGCAGACGCCGGTCGAGAACGTGCTGGAACTGATCGCCACCGTGAAGGGTTTTTGACGGCGCCGGGCCGGTGGCGTGCGGGCGACGATGCACCCCCTCGCCACGCCGGCCCCCGGCGGGGTACAACAGCGTGTTGCGCCGCCGCGATTCCGCCGGTCGATCCGCGCAACCCCTCCCCGCGCGACCGGCAGCATGAAGACATTCGAGCAACGCCTGTTCCACCGCTTCGCACCGGCCGACGTCGCCCGGGCGCGGACCATCACGCCCACAGCCGTCTCCTGTCCACGGGTCGGGGAGGTCCGGGCGACGGTGCGGGACGAGGCGGGCGAGGAGCACGAGGTGACGCTCGAGCTCTCCGCCCAGCGGCGCGGCGGGATGACGCTCGAGACCCGCTGCTCGTCCCCCGCGGGCCAGGCGGGTGAGCCGTGCGCGCTGCTCGCCGCCGTGCTCCTCGAAGTCGATAGGCGCGGGCTGCTCTCCGGGGTGCACGATCAGACGCCGGTGGTGCTGGAGGTCATTCCCGGTGACGAGGCGGTCGCGGCCGCGCCCCCGCGCGGCGGGCCGCGGCCGGCGCCGCGGGCCGTGGTTCCCACCCGACCCGAGATCACACCCCCGGTCGCGGGCTCGGCCGATCCACCGCCGGCGCGGACCGGCTCCGGTCGCGTGCCGACCTGGGCGGCGGAACTCGAGGAGCGGCGCCGGCTGGTCGAGCCCGCCGTGCGCGCGGCGGAGCTCTCGATTCCCGAGGGGCGTCGCGGCGCTGGCACGCTCATGTTCCTGCTCGATCTGGCCGCCTCCGCCGACGCCCGGGCCGTCGTGCTCCTCCCCTGCCTGATGGGCGGCGACGCCGACGGTTTCGTCGGCCGACCACGGTCGATCGTCATCGGGCCGGACGAGATCGAACTCGGCGAACTTCCCGCCGAGGAGCGCCGGATCATCGAACAACTCGCCGGCGCCGCCGCCGTCGGCGAAGGTGTCGGCGTCGAGCCGCTCGATCGCAGGCGGATCTCACGGGTCGTCGTCGGCGCCCATGCCGCGGCCGCGCACGTCGCGCTGCTCTGCGAGACGGGCCGGCTCGTGCTTCAGCCGGAGCCGCGCCGGCAGCCGGAGCACGTCGTGGCGCTCACCTGGGACGGCTCCCGGCCGTGGGAGTTCGCCTTCGTCCTCGAGCCCGACGACGAGGACGTTCGGCCGGCCCGTGGCCTGTCCGGCACCGGCGAGGACGACGTCCTGCCGCGGCCCGCCAAGGCCACGCTCAGTGGCATGCTCGTCCGTGGCAGCCAACGCAAGGGGCTCGACGCGCCGCGGGCCATCCTGCGCTGCGGGCTCGTCGTATTCGCCGACCGCATCGCCCGGCTCGCCCTTCCCGACCCCGGCACTGCCGGGGCGTCCGTCACCGGCTGGATCGACCAGTTCGAGCGGCGCGGGCCGATCCCGCTGGCGGGCGGCCAGGTGGACGGCCTCATCGAACGGCTCGCCGGGCTGGCCGACGTTCCCGCCGTCGTGCTTCCCGCGTGGACAGGCTGGCGGATCGAATCGGGCGCGCCCGTGCCCAAACTGGTGCTCGACGATTCGCCCACGATCGTCAGCGACGAGGAGCCGGGGCCCGCCGCCCGGCCGGCGCGCCGCCGGAGCCAGCCCCGGGTGCAGCTTGCCGGCCGGATCTGGTTCGACTACGCCGGCATCCAGATCGCCGCCGACGATCCCGCCGGCGGCGCGGCCGATCCGGCCCGGCGGATCTTCGTCCGTCGCGACCGGTCCGCCGAGCGTGAGGCGCTCGCCGTCCTGCCGCGGCACGGCGTCACGCCGCCGCGGGGCACGCCCCTCGACGAGGCCGCCCCGTCGCACCACGTGGAGATCGCCCGCGGCCGGCTCGACGGTTCGGTGGCCCAGCTCGCGGCCGCCGGCTGGGCCGTCGAGGTGGCCGGCCGGCGGTACCGTCCGGCGGGGAGCGTGGCCTGGAACGTGACCAGCGGCATCGACTGGTTCGAGCTCTCGGCGGAGGTGGACTTCGGCGGCGTGGGAGCCGATTTTCCCGCGCTCCTCGAGGCGCTGGCCCGCGGCGACCGGGCGGTCGAACTCGCCGACGGCTCGGTCGGCATCATCCCCGACGCGCTCGCCGCGCAGTTCGCGCCGCTGGCCGCGCTCGCCCAGCGGCACGACGGCCGGCTGCGATACGGCCGCATCCAGGTGGCGCTGCTCGACGCCCTGCTCGCCGGCCAGCCGCGAACCCACGTGGACGAGGCGTTCGAGAAGCTGCGGGCGGAACTCGCCCGCGGGGAGCGGCCCGAGGCCGAGGACGAGCCCGCCGGTTTCCGGGGCACGCTCCGTCACTACCAGCGCGAGGGGCTCGGCTGGCTCACCTTCCTCGAGCGGCTGGGGCTCGGCGGCTGCCTCGCCGACGACATGGGCCTCGGCAAGACGATCCAGGTGCTGGCGATGTTCGTCCGCCGGCAGGCGGTCGTTCGCGAGACGGGGATCGCGCACCGGCCGTCGCTCGTGGTCGTGCCCAAGAGCCTCGTCTTCAACTGGATCGAGGAGGCGAAGCGGTTCGCGCCGGAATTGCGGGTCGTGAACCTGACCGGCACCGCGCGGACGGAGGTCCTCGACGACCTCGCCGGCCAGGACCTGGTGATCACGACCTACGGCACGCTGCGGCGCGACATCGTCCGCCACCGGGAGATCGAGTTCGACTACGTCGTCCTCGACGAGGCGCAGTCGATCAAGAACGCCGCCAGCCAGGCGGCCAAGGCCTGCCGGCTGCTCCGGGCCCGACACCGGCTGGCGCTCACCGGCACGCCGGTGGAGAACCACATCGGCGAATTGTGGAGCATCTTCGAGTTCCTCAACCCCGGGCAGCTCGGCAGTGCCACCCGCCTGCGCCGCTTCCTCGCCGACGGCCGGGGGAGCGCCGAGGTCGTGGCCCGCGCGGTCCGCCCCTACCTGCTGCGGCGGACGAAGGCCCAGGTGCTCTCCGACCTCCCGGAGAAGACCGAGCAGACGCTGTTCGTGGAGCTGGGCGAGGAGCAGCGCAAGGCCTACGACGAGCTGCGCGAGCACTACCGCCGGGAGCTCACCGGCCGCATCGGCCGGATGGGGATCGGTCGGTCGCGGATCGCCGTCCTCGAGGCGCTCCTCCGGCTCCGGCAGACGGCCTGCCATCCGGGCCTCGTGGACCACGCCCGCGGCGGCGATCCGGCGGCCAAGCTGGAGACGCTGCTCGAGCAACTCGACGAGGTGCTCGACGAGGGGCACAAGGTGCTGGTGTTCAGCCAGTTCACCAGCTTCCTGGCGATCCTGCGGCGGCAGCTCGACGAGCGCGGGATCGTCTACGAGTATCTCGACGGCCGGACCACCGACCGCCAGGCGCGGGTGACGCGGTTTCAGGAGGACCCGGACTGTCGGCTGTTTCTCATCAGCCTCAAGGCCGGCGGCCAGGGGCTCAATCTCACCGCGGCCGACTACATCTACATCCTCGACCCGTGGTGGAACCCGGCGGTGGAGGCCCAGGCCGTGGACCGGGCCCACCGCATCGGCCAGACCCGCCGGGTGTTCGCCTACCGGCTCATCGCCCGCGACACCGTCGAGGAGAAGATCGTGGCCCTCCAGGATCGGAAGCGCGACCTCGCCGAGTCGATCGTCCGGGCCGACGAGGGGATGATCGCCAGCCTGACGGCTGAGGACGTCGAACTGCTCCTCTCCTGACGCCGGCGGGCGGCGCCCTCATTCGAGGAGGAAGACGACGCTGACGCTGGAGGTGACGCTGATCATCCCCGCCGCCAGCATCTGATCGTCCGGATCCGCGGCCGGGCCGGCGGCCGACTGGACGACGTTTTGCGACACTCCCTGATCGAACCGTCGATCGAACGAGGACCGACCCGCGACGCCACCCCCGGCCACCTCCTGGATCGACTGCGGCTTGCCGACCTTGGCGTTCAGTTCGCCCGCCAGGGCCACGGCCTTGTCCCGCGCGGCCCGGATCGCCTTCTGCCGGGCGAGATCGCGGTGCTTGCGGAGCTCCGTGGTCCGGATCTCCACGTCCTGCACCCGCTGCGCCCCGTGGTGGAGGAGGCCCGCCAGCAGGGCGTCGAACTTCTCCACCTCGCGGAGCCGGACGACGAACCCGCGCCGGGCGTCGAAGTGCTCCGGCACCAGCGACTCGACTCCCCGGTCGTTCCGATACTGCGGCGCGATGGCGATGAAGTCGCTGCGCACGTCCTTGCCGTCGACGCCGGATTCGGTGAGAAACGCGAGCACCGCCGCCGTGCGCTTGTCGCACGCCTTGACGGCCTCGTCGAGGCTGCGGTTTCGGTCCTCGACGGAGAACCGCAGGTGCACCTCGTCGGGAACGACGCGGATCTCCGCCCCCGCGGCGACGGCGATCGTCCGTTGGGCGGGCGCGAGCAGGAATCCCTCGGTCGGGTCGCCCCGGCCGATCCGGGCCGCGACGACGAGCAGGAACAGGATCAGCGATCGGCGAAAGACCATGGCGGGCCTCCTCGGTGGAGAGACGAGTGAACGACCTCGGGACAGCCGGGAAGCATAGGGGCCGCGCCGTGCCGGCGGTGTCACGGCCGTGTCACGAACCGCCCACAAGCCGGCCGAGTGGCGCGAGAGCCTCACCAATTTCTCACGCTTTCCCGTTCGCCGGCCCGCGGCGATACTACGGTCCCGGCGCGGGGGTGCGCCGGATTCCCGAATGCTCCGAGCACCATGCCGAACCAGGGTGAGCCCGCCAGGCCGGCCCCCGCCAAGGGGAAGGGCGTCCAGCCCGACCAGGACGCCGCGCGAATCCTCGTCGTGGACGACGAAGAGGATCTGCTGGAACTGGTCCGCTACAACCTCACGAAGGAGGGGTACGAGGTCGAGTGCGTCGACTCCGGCGAGGACGCGCTGCGGTCCGCCCGGCGCCAGCCCCCCGACCTGATCGTGCTCGACCTGATGCTGCCCGCCGTGGACGGCCTGGAGGTCTGCCGGCGACTGAAGTCGGAGACCAAGACCCGCGAGGTGCCGATCATCATGCTCACCGCAAAGAGCGAGGAGAGCGACATGATCGCCGGGCTGGAACGCGGGGCCGACGACTACATCGCCAAGCCGTTCAGCCCGCGGGTGCTCACCGCCCGCGTCCGCGCCCTGCTGCGCCGCAAGGAAGCGCAGCGCCGGGCCGAGCAGGAGACGACGATCGACGTCCACGAACTCTCGATCCATCCGGGACGCCACGAGGTGACGCTGGCCGGCGCGCCGCTGGAACTCACGTACACGGAGTTCGCGCTCCTGCAATTCCTCGCCAAGCGGCCCGGCTGGGCCTACACCCGCACGCAGATCGTGGACGCGGTCAAGGGGGAGGACTATCCGGTGACCGAGCGTTCCGTGGACGTGCAGGTCGCCGGCCTGCGCAAGAAGCTCGGTGAATTCGGCTCCTACATCGAGACCGTGCGCGGTGTCGGCTACCGGTTCCGGGCCTGACCTTCCATCTGCCGCGGCTCCAGCCATGCCCCGTACCCCGCTCGTCTGGCAGATCTTCGCGGGCTGGTGCGGCCTGACCGCCGCGGTCCTCGCCGGCTGCTTCTGGCTGGCATCGGTCCAGCTCGCCCGGCTCGCCGACGAGGCCCAGCGCCGCCGGTTGTTCGACGTCGCCGACCGCGTGTCGCGGCTCCTCCCGGCGGACGACCAGGTCGATGCGGAGGCCTTCCGCCGGGCCGCCCGCGAGCATCGGCACGAGCGGATGCTGATCACGGTCGTCGGCCCGGACGGAACGCTGCTGGCGACGACCGCGGAGGAGCTGCGTTCCGGGCCGGTGACCGACGCCGAACCGGAGGTCGTCGAGGCACGGCGGACGGGACAGCCGGCAGCCGCCAGCCGCTACGACCCGCCCACTGGCCGCCGGCTGCTCGCCGTCGCCGTGCCGCTTGGCCCGGCCGGGGGCGAGCGGTCGATCCTCCGGATCACCGACAGCACCAGCGGCCTGGAGACGGCGCTCGGTCGCGGCCAGCGAACGCTGCTCGTCGGCGCCGTCGCCTGCGGGCTGGCCGCCCTCGGGGCCGGGTATCTCCTCGCCCGGCGCACGGCCCAGCCGATCGCAGACCTGACCGCCGCGGCGGGCCGGCTCGCGGCCGGCGAAGTCGAGGCCCCGCTGCCGGCCACCGAGTCGGCCGAACTGGCCGGCCTCGCGGCGGCACTCGGGGTGCTCCGCGAGCAGCTCGTCGAGCGCGGGATCACGATCGGCCGGCAGGGGACGCAGCAGGAGGCGGTGCTCGGCAGCATGATCGAGGGGGTGCTGGCGATCGACGCCCGGCAGCGGATCGTGGGGATCAACCGGGCCGCGGCCGAGCTGCTCGGGCTCGATCTGGAGAACGTTGTCCGGCGGTCCCTGCAAGAGGTGGTGCGGAATCCCGACCTGCGCCGGTTCGCGCTCCGGGCGATCGACTGCCGGGAGCCGGTGGAGGACGACCTCGTGCTTCACGGCGCCCGGGAGCGGACGATCCGCCTGCGCGGCACGGCGCTGCGCGACGCCTCGGGGGAGGGGGGCGCGGTGATCGTGCTCAACGACGTCACCGACGTGCAGCGGCTGGAGAACGTCCGCCGCGACTTCGTGGCCAACGTGTCGCACGAGCTCAAGACGCCGATCGCCTCGATCAAGGGGTTCGTGGAAACGCTGATCGACGGGGCCGCCGACGATCCGGAGGCGAACAGGCGGTTTCTCGGGATCATCGCCCGGCAGTCCGACCGGCTGGCGGCGATCATCGAGGACCTGCTCGCCCTGTCCCGGATCGAGCAGCGCGAGGGGGCGGGCAACCTGCCCCTGGAACCGGCCCGGATCGGCGACGTCCTCGCCGCCGTGCTCGCCGACTGCGAGCCGCGGGCGGCCGACCGGCGGATCCGGCTGGAGTGCGACTGCCCCGAGGAACTGGAGGGGGAGGTCAATCCGCCGCTCCTCGAACAGGCGCTGATCAACCTCGTGGACAACGCGATCAAGTACAGCGATCCCGGGAAGACGATCTGGCTGGCGGCGGCCGCGGAGCCCGGAGCCCACGGGCCGTCGGGCAGCCTGGTGATTCGGGTGCGGGACGAGGGCTGCGGCATCGCCGCCGAGCATCTGCCACGGCTCTTCGAGCGGTTCTACCGGGTGGACAAGGCCCGCAGCCGCAGCGAAGGGGGGACGGGCCTCGGGCTGGCGATCGTCAAGCACATCGTCCAGGCCCATGCGGGGACCGTCGCGGTCGAGAGCGAACCGGACGTCGGCACGACGTTCACGATCCGCCTGCCGCGTCAGCGGGGCGAGGCGATCCAGGCGTAGCTGGGGAGCATCCGGCCGGCGCGGAGAGGCACGCCGCGCGGATTGGAGGGGCGGCCGGTGGCGATCGCCTGGCATCCAGGCTGAGCGGCTCTCGTCGGCTGTCGGTTGCCTGGCGTGGTCGTGGGGCTTTGTCCCCGGCGGCACGTCCGCCGCCTCACAGCGTCAGACAGCTCCCCGACAGGCCTCGGTTCTCGACGATGGCGACGATCGCCTGCGCCGTCGCATCGATGGCCGGAGTCGGCTCCGGGCCGCTCTCCGCCGCCACGCTTCGCAGGACGCAGTTCACCCGGACGGCGGCACCGAGCACCGCGTATTCCACGGCCAGCGCCCGGATCAGCGTCGGCACGGCGGCCTGGCTGGCAAGCGAAGCCGTCTCGCCCCGGGACACGGGATCGGAGCAGCCGGCGGCCGCCAGCACGATCGCGCCCCCGTCCGGCTGCCGCGCCATCAGCCGGCCGGCCTCCGTCGCCGCCACGCAAGGGCCGACCACATTGACGTCATAGTGGGCCCGCAGGTCGTCGGCCGTGAGCTCTTCGAGCGTCACCGGACGGTGCATGCCCGCGCAGCCGACGAGCACGTCGAGCCGCCCAAAATGGTCGGCGATGCGATGCACGGTGGTGCGTGTCGCCCCCTCGTCACGGAGGTCCGCCGTCACGGCCAGGCTGGGCAGGCCCGCTGCCGTGACCGCGTCGGCGGCGGCACGCGCGGCCGCCAGGCCGCGGTGACCGTGGATCGCCAGCGAATACCCGCGGCCGGCGAGGCCGCGGACGACGGCCATTCCGAGCCGGCCCGTGCCGCCGAGGACGACCGCCACCCGGCCCGTCGGGGCCGCGGCACCGCGCAGATCGAGGGCTTGCAGAGGCTCGGACACGGATCGCCTGCTCGTCGGGGTTCCTGTGGCCGCGTCACGCCGGCTGCGGTCGGGCGTGAAACGCGAGGATCTGCTCCCAGGCCTCCAGCGGCGTCTCGGCGTAGGTGAACAGGTCGAGGTGCGCGTCGGCGATCACGCCGCAGTCGGCGAGGTGCTGGAAATCGACCACCTTCGACCAGTAGTCGCGGCCGTAGAGGATGATCGGCACCGGCTGCATGCGATGCGTCTGCCGCAGGGTGAGCGTCTCGAACATCTCGTCGAGCGTGCCGAAACCCCCGGGGAAGAGCACGACCGCCGCCGCCCGGAGGATGAAATGAAATTTCCGCAGGGCGAAGTACTTGTACTGGAAGCACAGCTCCGGCGTGATGAACGGATTCGGCTGCTGCTCAGCGGGGAGCTTGATGTTCAGCCCGATCGACTTGCAGCCGACGTCGAAGGCCCCGCGGTTGGCGGCCTCCATGATCCCCGGTCCGCCGCCGGTGACGACCACGTAGTCGCGCTTGTCGTCGCACTGGTTGTCGATCGAGACGATGCGGGCGAACTCCCGGGCCTCGTCGTAGAACCGGCTGAAGTCGAGAAGCCGCCGGCTCCGCTCCACCTCCCGGGCCAGTCGCTTCTCGTGTGGCGCGGCCTCGGCCGCCCGGCGGGCCTCGGAGAGCCGGCGCATGGCTGCGGTCCGCTCGACGATCTGCGTGCCGCCGAAGACGATCACCGTGGAGACGATGTTGTCGGCCTGGAGGGCGAGTTCGGCTTTGCCGAGTTCCAGCAGCATCCGCACGCCGCGCATCTCGACCTTCTGGAGCAGGGCCGGATCCTCCATCGCCAGGCAGTAGCTGGGCGAGGAGAGGATCCGCTCCATGTTTTCGGCGACGAGCGCCACGTCGTCGCCGAGAACCGTGTCGGGGAGGATGCTGCAGGCCTTCGGCTTCGGCTCGGTGGCGGGATGCGGAGCCGGCTGGCCGGCGGCGGGCGGGGAGGCAGGACGCGATTTCTTCGCCATCGTAGTGTCCTCGACGAGGGAGGGGCGGGATCAGGTTTCCAGTTCGAAGGTGTCGCCGATCTTCGGAACCTGCACGTTCCAGCCGCGGGTCGTGCGCAGGAACTCGGCCATACCGTTGGCCGCCGGCGGCTCGCCATGGATCAGGAACGTCCGCTTCGGCGCCGGCAGGTTGCCGAGCCAGCGGCCGATTTCGCTGCGGTCGGCGTGGCCCGAGAGGGCATCGACCCGGCGGACCGCCGCCTTCACGGGGATGTCGCGGCCGTGGATCTTGAGGAATCGGGCCCCGTCCACGAGGCTGCGGCCCCGGGTGCCGGCGGCCTGGAAGCCGGCCACGAGCACGGTGGTCTTCGGGTCGGGCAGCCGCCGGGAGAGATGGTGGAGGATGCGGCCGCCGTTCATCATCCCGCTGGAGGCGATCACGATCCCGGGGCCGACGTGGCTGTTGATCGCCTTCGACTCGGCCGCCGTCTTCGCCATTCGCACGAACGGGCTGGCGAGCGACTCGGCGACGCCCTGCATTTTCGCCTCGCTGAAGTCGTGCTCCGCCCCGTGCCGGCGGAACACCTCCATGGCATCGACCGCCATCGGCGAATCGACCCACACCGGCACCTCGGGCAGCCGTCCGGCGGCCATCAGCGTCCGCAGCAGGTAGACGAGCTGCTGGCAGCGACCGATGGCGAACGAGGCCACGAGCATCATCCCGCCGCGGGCGATCGCCTCCTTGGTGACCTGCTCGAGCTCGTCGAGCGGCCGGCTCGGTGTGTGGTCGCGGTCGCCGTAGGTGCTCTCGCAGAGCAGGTAGTCGCAGGGGGGCGGGCCGATCGGATCCTTGTAGAGCGGGGCGTCGAACCGGCCGACGTCGCCGGAGAACACGATCCGGTGCGGCGCGGCGGCCGGTGCGGCGGCCGCCACCTCCATCTCCACGAACGAACTGCCGAGCATGTGGCCCGCCTCGTGCAGCCGACAGCGGAACCCCGCCGCCGGCTCGAACCACGCCTCGCGATCCACCCGGCGGACCAGCCGCAGGGCCCGGTCGACGTCCCGCTCGTCGTACAGCGGCAACGCGGGCCGGTGCTTCGCGTAGCCCTTGCGGTTGGCGTATTCGGCGTCCTCCGCCTGGCACTTGGCGGAGTCGTAGAGCAGGATCCCGAGCAGATCCGCCGTGGCCGGGGAGGTCCAGATCGTCCCCCCGAAGCCATCCCGCACGAGCCGCGGCAGCCAGCCGGAGTGGTCGATGTGGCCATGCGTGAGCACGACCGCGTCCACCGAGTCGGGGGGCACGGCGAAGCGGTCCCAGTTCCGCTCGCGCAACTCCTTCTCACCCTGGAACAGGCCGCAGTCCACCAGCACGCTGGCGGCCTGCCCCTCGACGAGGTGCCGTGATCCCGACACCACGCCTGCCGCCCCGAGAAACCTCAGCCGTGCCATGTTCCCCGTGCCTCCGCGTCCGTTCCGTTGCCGAGGGGCGGTTCGCCGCCCGTCCACGTGCTCACTGCCGCCGCTCACTCACCGCCGCCTGTCGCCCGCCACGGTCGTCTCGCCTGCGAACAGCAGTTCGCCGTCCCGAATCGCCAGCGAGTCGAGCCGGTGCGTCTTCCCGGCCGGATCTCCCGCTGCTGAAATGTAGACCACAACCACGGTCCTGCCGTCCAGCCGTTGCAGTTCGGTCGGCACCCCGGCCGCAGCCGCCAGGTTGACGAGCCGGTGGATGACCGGTCCGTGGGGCAGGGGCAGTCCGCCGAGCCGCACGGAACGGACGTCGGCGCGCAGCCGGCCGGCGTCGAGCCGCTCCACGCTCACCGCGGCGGATGCGACCGCCGCGACGGGGCCCCAGCCGACCCGGGCCCCGGCCCGCACGAGGCCCGGCGCGAGGGCGACGCGGGCATCCGAGATGCCGGATGGCAGCAGCGACGCGTGGTTCCGCGGCAGATCGTTCCTCAGCCAGCCGTTGATGTGTGCCTCCGTGGCCGCCAGCGACCAACGGCCCGGCCTGCCGATCGCGGAGCCGAGCGCGGCGACCTGCGATATGAGCCGGCGGCCGTCTTCGGAGGTGCCCGTCCGACAGCCGCGGTAGAACGCCGGAACATGGCCCAGCACCGCGGCGACGAGGACAACGATGATCCCCGCGACGGCCCACGTCCGGCGGGTGGGCCGTCGCAGCCGCCCTCGCGAAGGCGACTGCGACGGCCCTGGGGCCTCCGGGATGGCGGCGTTCCCGGCGGCGCGGTGCGGGGTCACCGCGCGTCAGCCCGCGAAGCCGAAGAACCGCGGGATCGGCAGTTCCGCGGTCGGCTCCAGCGTGACCGTGCCCACACTCTCGTCCTCCAGTTCATCCCGCAGCACCCGGACGTTGGAGGGCGCCTCGATCCCGATCCGCACCTTGTCGCCACTGACCCGGACCACCGTGACGACCACCGAGTCTCCCACCCGAATCCGTTCGTTCTGCTTTCTTGAAAGCACGAGCATCGAGAGCCTCCGTTCCTGATGGATGAAAATGAGTCCGCCGACGTTAGCGGAAATATGTACAGATGTCAACCTTATGCGTCCGGGCGCCGTGGCGGAAATGGCCGCCGACCAGAGCCCGCGGCTCCCGTCCCCTCGGTCCCCGAAACCGTCCTCTGGGTCGGACGGTTGGGCAAGACGTGAGCCGGAGGAAACATCGTCCGGTCAGGCAGACTTTTTTGGCCGCGTGCGTGATGGCGCTGACCGGACGGGCTGTGCGGATCGCGCCTGCCGCGGCCGCCGTGGTGCAGTCAGCGGGCCCGCCGGCCGCGGGGCGTCATTCGCCGGTCCGGTCGGCGAAGGCGGCGACGTCCACGAGGGCTGCCGCGGCGATCCGCGCCTCCGCCTCCTCGATCCGTTTGCCGTCGGCGGCGAGGAGCCGCGGGTGCAGGCGATGGACGCACCGCAGCCGGCTGGAGCCGGGAAGCAGCGACAGCTTGGGGTCGATCTCCAGCGTGACCTCCGCCGGAATCGCCGCGGCATTCTCCAGCCTGCGATTGAGGGCGAGTCGGGGGAAGGGGGGAAGGCCCCCGGGATGCAGCAGCGCCTTGAGGAGGATCGCCGTGTCGGCGAATTCGCGGTACACGGCGGCGGCCGCGGGGGACGGCGCGGCGTGGTAGGCGACGGCATACCGGACCCGGGGGCCGACCAGTTCCAGCGCGTCCTCCTTCTCCTTCAGGCCGGCGTCGAAATCGGGGCCACCGGCCCAGCGCACGAGCCGGTCGTCGGAGCCCCGGGCCCAGCGCGCCAGCGACACGCTGAGGCGTTCGAGCCGCAGGGTTTCGACCTGCGTCTTCACGTCGCGGCGCGGATCGATGACCACGACCCGCTGTCGGGCGGGATCGTGGAGGACGATCTCGGCGAGGCGCAGCGCCGGTGACTCGTTTGCCTGGGCGTCGGCCTCGGTCCCCGGGCCGCCGGCCTCGGCCGGCAGTTCGAGAAAGTCCCAGGCGACGCCGTTGGCGAACAGGGTCAGGCTGCGGGCGACGGGCTCGCTCGCGTCGTCGGCGAACAACTCGCTCTCCACCCGCATCGTGCAGGACCGGTCCGCGGCCGCCGCCTCGGCGCCGAAACAGACCGCTGCCAGCGGCAACGCCAGCCAGACAGTCGTGAACCGCCACATACGCGCGCCGATCATCGAACGGGCCTCCGCAGGGGTGGGGAGGGTAGCAGGCCGCGGCGGGCCGCCCAACGGCGAAATTCCCGGCTCCGCCCGGCCCGCGGGGCGGTCGGGAGTCGGCGCGGCCGCTACGAATGACGCTTCAGGACCGATCCGATCACCAGCCAGGTGCCGGCCACGAACCAGGTCGCCACCAGGGCGGCAGCCAGCGCGTCGAACATCTCGCCTCCACGACGTGTCGTCGGCGCCGGCCAGCGGCCCCGTTGCCACAACGCTAGTGCGCCGTTTCGGCGCTGCCCGGCCGAATAAGGTCCGGCGGCCGGCTCCGGCCGCGGAATCGCTGCAGCCGTCGCGACCGGTTCCGGGCCGGCGCCGCCGGCCCGCGTCGCCCGGCGCGGTGCGGCCCCGAAGCCGGGGTATAGTGCAGTCGTCGCCTGGAGCCCGCCGTGAGCATTCTCGACGAGATCGTCGCCCGCAAACGCCGTGAGGTGGAGGTGACGCGACAGCGGGTGCCGACGGCGGCGCTCGAGGGGCGGCTGGCCACTGCCCCGCCGGTCCGTGACTTCTTCGCGGCGGTTTCGGCACCGAGGGGAACGCGGCTGATCGCGGAGTTCAAGCGGCGCAGCCCGTCGGCGGGCGAGATTCGCCCCGGGGCGACGGTCGAGGAGGTGGTCCGCGGCTACGCGGCCGCCGGCGCCGCCGGGCTCTCCATCCTCACCGACGGGCCCGGCTTCGGCGGCAGCCTCGTCGATCTCGAGTCGGCGCGGATCGCCGTGCCGCTGCCGGTGCTGCGGAAGGAGTTCGTCATCGATCCCTACCAGGTCGCCGAGGCCCGGGCGCACGGCGCCGACGCCGTGCTCCTCATCGCCGAGTGCCTCGACGACTGCCGGCTGCGGAGCCTGTACCGGGCGATCATCGACCTCGGCATGACGCCGCTGGTGGAACTGCACGACGCCGCGAACCTGCCTCGCGTCCTCGACCTCGGCGCCACCCTCGTGGGCGTCAACAATCGCGACCTGCGGACGATGACGACCGACCTCGGCCACGTGCTCCGGCTTCGCGAGCAGGTGCCCGACGACGTGGTGCTCGTGGCCGAGAGCGGCATCCGCACCCGGGCCGACGTCGAGCGGCTCGCGGCGGCCGGGATCGACGCGCTGCTCGTCGGGGAGTCGCTGCTGAAGCAGCCCGACCCGGGCCGGGCGGCGGCCACGCTGATCGGCCGTTGAGGCCGATGGCGGTCGGCGGCCTTACCTTGGGACCGGCTGCCCTGAGTTGCGGTCTGTCCTGGGCTCTGTCCTGCGCCAGCCGACGCCGTCAGGTCCGCACTCGGCGGGCCAGACCGGCCGCCAGCCGGTCGAGCGTCACGCTGCGGTCCTCGAGGCCGATGTGGACCCGGATGACGCTCATGCCGGACCGGTCGGCGAGGGCCTTCTCCAGCGCCACGTCGAACTCCCCCTCGGTCCGCACCTCGTAGCCGGTGCCGCCGCCGAGGACCTGCGGCAGGAGCTGATACTGCCAGGGATTGATGTCGTTGAACGTCCCCTCGTGGAGCAGCCGCTCCGTCCCGTAGCCGCGGTTGTCGAGCACGATCACCGTGACCGCCAGGCCGCGTTTCACGATCGTGGACAGTTCCATGCCCGTCATCTGGAACGCCCCGTCGCCGACGAGGGCGATGACCTTCATGTCGGGCCGGGCCATCTTCGCGCCCAGTGCCGCCGGCACCGCGAAGCCCATCGACGTGTAGTAGGCCGGCGAGATGAACTGCGTCTGCCCGCGGATCACCAGCTCGCTGGAGGCGAACAACGCGTCGCCCACGTCGGCGATCACGATCGTCCGGTCGTCGAGCGATTCGTCGAGCCGGCGGACGAGGCGGGTGGTCGTGATCGGCGCGTCGGCGGCGATCGTGAACGTGCCGGCGGCCGCCGCCGGGCCCGGTGGCAGCTGCCGCCGGGCGCCCTTCGGCCGGGCAGCCACCAGCGCCCGGAGGAAGTCCTCCAGCAGGACGTCGTGAAAGTGGTGATGGCTGATCCGCAGGTCCTCGCTGGTGGCGAAGATGCTCCGCGTGGCGTCGAGCTTCGCCGTGAAGATGCCGAGGTCGATGTCGGTGAGGATCGTGCCGAGGAGGATGACGCAGTCGCTGTCCTCGACGAACTCGGTCACTTCCGCCCGGCCCATCGCCCCCTCGTAGAGCCCGATGTACAGCGGGTGGACCTCGCTGACGACGCTCTTGGCGAGCATGGTGGCGGCGATCGGAATCCCGGAGGCCTCGGCCAGGGCGACGGCCTCCGCCTGCAGCCCGTAGCGGTGCAGCTCGATGCCGGCGATGATCACCGGCCGCTGCGCGGCCTCGATCCGCGTTACGGCCTCGCGGACAGCCTCGGCCAGGGCTGCCGGATCGCTGTGCCGGGCGGGATGGGCGTAGGGGCGGATCTGGTCGGGCGCCACCGCGACCATGTCGCGCGGCAGCTCCAGATACACCGGACGCTTCAGCCGGTGCGCGGTGTCGAGGAGCAGGTCGATGTCGCGAAACGCGGTGGCCGGATCGACGATCTCGCGGCAGGCGGCGCAGATCTTCTCGAACACCTCCAGCTGCGTCCGCCATTCGCGGACGCGGTGGTGCAGC
>Ga0315902_10006975_pt1 | contig 15523 bp, 11 predicted proteins | sample LakEriMetagenome_9_FD_203523 | JGI IMG/M metagenome (GOLD analysis project Ga0315902, IMG submission 203523) | Freshwater fungal communities from buoy surface, Lake Erie, Ohio, United States - Buoy 12 MA117 | ecosystem: Environmental > Aquatic > Freshwater > Lake > Lake biofilm | place: USA... | reverse complement strand
GAGGAAGACGATTGGGATGATTACCTTGCATTTAAACGAAAAGAAGATGTAGAGGAAGACGACGAGGATTGAAAGCCACTTTCACTGAAAGCATGTTTCTCGAACGCTATTTTTCTCTACTTTTGATTTATGAATTCAACACACTTGTTTCTAGACAACCCCATCATTTACAGATTCACCATGTTATCGTGCCTACCTTAACCCATGGAGATTCTAATAATCATTCTTTTAACCATTTTAAATGGTTTTTTTGCTCTTTCAGAAATTGCTCTTGTTTCGGTGAAACGAAGCCGCATTGAGCATTTAGCAGAACAAGGAAATGTCCGTGCGAAAATTATCCTTGAATTACTCAACAAACCTGAGAACTTTTTATCGTCTGTCCAAGTCGGAATTACCTTAATAGGTATTGTCGCAGGAGCTTACGGGGGTACGACGCTTACCGACGATTTCGAAGCCATGTTACTTAGTTACGGGGCCAGTGGGCCATCCATTCACGTAATTTCACTTACCCTTGTTATTGGTTTGATTACCTATTTTACTATTGTGATTGGTGAACTTGTTCCCAAAACGATAGCCATGAATTATGCAGAGGGAATCGCGCTGGTTTGCGCACCGATCATTAAGTACTTTACATTGATTGCTTTCCCTTTTGTTAAATTGCTTTCCTTCTCCACCAGTTTAATTGTTAAAATTTTTGGAGTGAAACAAGTGGAAGGTGACCACATGAGTGAAGAGGAACTTAAGTTCATGCTTTTCAATGCGGGCAAACAAGGAGTTCTCGAGACTGACGAAAGCCAAGTTCACCAAAATTTGTTCTATTTTACCGATCAAACAGCTAAGTCTTTGATGACACATAGTTCGGAGGTCGAATGGGTTAACTTACAAGAAAATCCAGAGCAAGTCTTCAATCAATTATTGAAAAGCGTGCACTCAAAATTCATTGTTTGTGATGGACAAATGAGTCAGATAAAAGGAATCATCACCATTAAAAATTTTCTTGAGAATTACCGAAAAACAGACTTTTCGCTTGAGGAAATCATGGAGCCGCCAATTTACATTATTCAAAACACACCTGCGTTTAAGATATTAAACATGTTCAGGTCCAAGAAACAGTACATTGGTACTGTGATTGATGAGTACGGAGTGGTGATTGGAATTGTCACATTGCACGACTTGATTGAGGCTATTGTTGGTGACTTGCCGGACGAGGACGAAATCGACACGCAAGATATTGTGCAGCGAACAGATGGGAGTTACCTTATCAACGGAAAAACGTTAATCTTCGAATTGAATCAATTTTTTCAACGAGAAGTGATCGAAGACCAAGTTTCCCTTTACACTACGGTTGCAGGCTTTATGTTGGAGCAACTTAAAGACATTCCTAAAGCCGGAGACGCCTTGGAATATGGAACTTACTATTTTGAAATCATGGACATTGACGGACTTCGAATTGACAAAGTGTTGATGAAACAAATTGAACCAAAACCAAACGAGAACATTTAGTGTGTTGATTTAGTAATCGCTTTTGAGATAAACGAAATCGTATCAGTTGCCAAAAGGCTGCGTTCGTGAATTTGTTCAACGGCCAAGTCTGCTGATAGACCGTGAAGGTAAACAGCCAAATTTGCGGAATTTATAGGTTCATATTTTTGTCCCAAAAATGCTAGAATCATCCCGGTTAGCACATCCCCGCTTCCCGCTTTTGCAAGTCCGGGATTACCTGTTATGTTTTTGTAGACATCGCCCTTTTCGTTTGAAATCAAGGTCGATTCCCCTTTCAGTACCGTAATTACTTGATGTTTTTGACTAAACTCGGAAACCTGCTGAACCCTCTTATTTTCGTCGTATTTTTCTCCTGTTAATCGTTCAAATTCACCAGGATGCGGGGTCAGAATGCATTTATTGGAGAGTAAAGGCTGAAGTTGGTGGCTTGAAATTAAATTGAGCGCATCGGCATCCAACACCATCGGACCTTGATAGGATTGCAGTAAACTTGTTACTAAGGCTAATGTTTTGGGATGTACTCCAAGCCCTGGACCAATACCAATCGCATCGTAGTCACCCCATTCAATTATTTCGGTAATGTATTCGTCGTGCTGATCGATTATTAACATTGCTTCCGGGACAAATGACAGATGCGCTGACTCTAAAAAACCAGGAATATGAGTGGTAAGTCGTCCAACACCTGACCGTAAGCATGCCTTAGATGCCAACATTGCTGCACCTCCTCTACCCTTGCTGCCTGCGATCAGTAAAACATGTCCAAAATTCCCTTTGTGTACATTTTGGGGACGTGGTTCTAATAAAGCGGACACATCATTTTTACCGATTTCTTTGGGGATGGTATTTTTCATTAAACAAAAATAACTCAAGAAGTCAATCTTTACCGACTTTTTGCCGGAATCCTATTATCTTCAAACCAAGTAAATCGATGCTTATGTTAAAGGACTTATTTTTACTCGATCCAGAGATAACTTTTTTAAATTTCGGATCGTTCGGGGCGTGCCCCAAAGAAATTTTTGATGACTATCAGCGATGGCAGTTGCTTTTGGAAAGAGAACCAGTTCAATTTATCATTCGGGATGGATTTGAATACCTTGACTTGTCTCGTAAATCGTTGGCTGCTTACATTGGATGTTCATTTGACGACATCATCTTTACCACAAATCCAACCTATGCGATCAACACAATAGTGAATGGTTTGCCATTGCATTCAGGAGATGAAATTTTAACCACCGATCTTGAATATGGCGCTATGGACAGGACATGGGAATACCATGCATTAAGAAAAGGTTGGACTTATAAAAAAGCACACATTCCTCTTCCGATTCAATCAAAAGATCGTTTTTTAGAAGCTTTTTGGAAAGGATTCAGTTCAAAGACAAAAGTTGTTTTTATCAGTCAAATCACAAGCAGCACTGGACTAATTCTTCCAGTTGAAGAAATATGTAAGGAAGCCAAGGCAAGGGGTTTGATAACCATCGTAGATGGTGCCCATGTTCCTGGACACATCCCTCTGAATTTAGGCGAATTGGGCGCGGATTTTTACACAGGAGCATGCCACAAATGGATGATGGCTCCAAAAGGTTGTTCCTTTATGTATGTAACAAAGCCTTTTCAGGAATTGCTTGACCCATTGGTAATCAGTTGGGGATACAAAAGCGATACACCTTCTGATTCCAAGTATTTCGACTACCATCAATTCAACGGTACACGAGATTTTTCAGCCTTTTTAACGATACCCGCCGCACTGAATTTTCGCGAAAAACACGATTGGGAAAGTGTCTCTGCACACTGTCGGCAATTGGTCAGATCGAATGTACAACGCACGGCGAACTTTTTTCAAACCGAACCCCTTTCGGCTGACTTTTCGTTTTATGGACAAATGTGCAGCACGCCAGTTCAATGCACAAATCCCGCAAAATTACAACGTGAACTTTTTGAGCGTTTCAACATTGAAATCCCCGTGATGCAACACAATGGCCAATGCTACATCCGATTTTCCATTCAAGCGTTTAATTCTGAAAACCAAATAGATGCGCTATTTGAAGCGCTGAATCAACTTAGAAACTTATGGTAATATACCCTTAACGTTAATTTAACATTGGTTTTTTTTCTTAACTTTAATCAAATTTCTGCTTATGCACAAAACACTACTTTATTTAAGTTTTCCCCTAGTATTTTTTGCCACCATTTCTTCCGCTCAGTATTGCATCAATGTTGGACCGACATCTACGATTGATTCCAACGTGGAATCGGTTGTATTGGCAGGAGCATCTGGCAGTATTTCGCACAATGGTTGTCCGGGAGTGGTGGGCTTGCAAGATATGACAGCACTAAGTGTCACCTTGAATGCTGGTGGAAATTACACGGCTATAATTGAATTCGGTACATGCGGAGGTAATTATGCCGGAGCCGGTCAGGCATGGATAGATTTTGATCAAAGTGGTACGTTTGACCCGATGGAATCATTGGGGACATGGACTGGAACTCCTCCTGCATTGCCTCAGAATTTTAATTTTAATGTTCCGGTTGGCTCCCAAAATGGTGCTACGCGGATGCGCGTAATACAGCAGGAATCAGGTACACTTCCCTTGAACCCTTGTGGATCTTTTACTTGGGGTTCTGTCATGGACTTCACCATCAATATCGCAAATGGTGTCGATTGTAGTGGATATCCCGGTGACGACATGAACGATGCCATTATCGTCAGTAATTTACCCTATGCAGATACCAATGACAACAGTTATTGTTACGGCAATCAAAACTTGGTTTACAACTCACCTGACGTGTATTACAGAATCAATCCCTCACCAATGATGGAATCGATACAAGTTTCAATGTGTGGTTCTGGATTTGATACTTTTTTGAGTGTTGTTGATGCGAACGGTCAAATTGTGGCCTACAACGACGACGGCTCATGTGGTACGCAGTCCGAGTTGACTTTCAACACGGAAGGTCTTGGTATCGTCTACGTGATTGTTGAAGGTTGGGGAGTAGCAGCGGGTGAATACATTATAAACATAGAAGCTAATTACGCTGGTTCAGAGGAATTGGATTTTAATGACGTTCAATTGGTTCCCAATCCCGCGGAGGATTTTTTCTCAGTGAAATCTTTTAATGGTACAATTTCAGTTTTTTCTCTTTCAGGCAACTTGATTTTTGAGTCAAGAAATTATAATGGAGAAGCGATTAACACAACTGACTGGCCTTATGGATGTTATCAGGTTAAGCTTCAAAACGAAAACGTTACCGTCAACCGTAAGTTAATAATGCAATAAGATGAAGACCTTAAAAATCCTTTTTGTTTTCACTTTTCTTGGGGCTACAGCTTATGCAGGGCCATGGTTTGAAAAAGCCAATTTCGGTGGAACCGCCCGACACCGTTCCTCAGCCTTTTCGATTGGCAATATGGGCTACATTGGTCTTGGACATATTAACTCAGGGGTTGATGTGGAATACGAAGATTTTTGGCGGTATGACCCCGCTTCGGACACATGGACACAAATTGCCAATTATCCAGAAGGTAGATGTTACCATGCCGCAGCCTTTGTCATTGGCAATAAAGGATATGTTGGAACCGGAAGATTGGAAAGCGGAAGTTATTCTAAGAAATTCTTTTGCTACGATCCTCTAACAAATACTTGGACCCAAATTGCAGATGTTCTTGGCGTAGCGCGTAGAGGTGCCGTAGGGTTTTCACTCAATGGAAAGGGTTATGTGGGAACAGGCCAAACTACGAGTGGCTTTTCGAAGGATTTTTATGAATACGACCCCAATACTAACACTTGGACGGCTAAAGCTCTTTTCCCAGGTGCGGCAAGGACCTCAGCCGTTGGCTTTACGATTGAGGGAAATGGTTATTTAGGCACTGGGCAAACGAACGCAGGATCTGTAAATGATTTTTACCAATATAATGCGCAGCTTAACCAATGGATATTGAAAGCGCCAGTTGGTGTAATTACCCGACAGGAGGCAACGGGATTTGCTGTCAATGGCCTTGGTTACATTGGCACAGGTGATGATTTCTCTAGTGGAAACAACTACAGTGATTTCTGGGAATACGACCCGGTGTTGAATACGTGGGTACAAATCGAAGACTTTGCTGGAACAGCGCGTAGGTACCTTGCCGCATTCGTTATTGGCTCGAGGGCTTACGCGGGTACAGGTACAAGTGGAACCAATTTCAAGGATTTCTGGATGTTCGACCAAATCCTTTCTGTACTACAACGGAAATCAGCGCAAATCGAGGTTACGCTTTTTCCCAATCCAGCAGCTGAAAAAATTCACATGAGCCTTGGTGATTTGCCAACATTTATCAATCCGACTTCCATTAACCTTTCGATCTATAATCCGACTGGAAAGGTATGTAAGCAAATTTCATTTACATCCAATTCTCAAGTATTAGATGTTCTAAACTTACCCGACGGATGGTATATCTATCGCTTGGAGTATGACAACCAAGCTTTTAAAACAGGGAAATTTATCGTTCAAAAATGATTAAATTACTTATTTCCATCACAATTATTCTTTTCCTTGGGACAAGTGTCTCAGCCAATCCATGGATAAAAAAAGCGAGTTTTGGAGGTGTGGGTAGACACCGGGGACTTGGTATGAGCATTGGGAACAAGGGCTACATAGGATTAGGCCACGTAAACGGAACGGGGATTGATATTTCCTATAAGGATTGGTGGCAATACGACCCTGCCTCAGATAGTTGGACACAAAAAGCAAACTTCCCGGTAAATAACCATGGAGCTGTTGGTTTTGGAACATCTACAAAGGGATATGTTGGAGGCGGTTCTGCACTGACGAATGAATTTTATTCCTACAACCCAGTAACAAACACTTGGTCACCGATAGCTCCCTGTCCTTTTTTCCCCGGCGATACGCAGGGATTTTGTATCCAAAACAAAGGGTATGTATACACGAGTAACAATATGGCCGAATACGATCCAACCACAAACACCTGGACATTGAAAGCACAGTCTCCCGTTAATTTTGGAACCTGGTCCTGTTCTTTTGCTTCGTCTGGAAGTGGATTTATTAAATCTGGTGTAAATCTTTATGAATTTAAACCCAACATTAACCAGTGGATACAACGAACCAATTTCCCCGGTTTGATGTCGAATGGAAGCAGTGCGTTTAATTACAAGGGAACCGGAATTTTCACGAGTGGGTATTCTGGAGGATTGAGCAATGTGGTTGGAGAGGTTTGGCAATTTAATCCTGGGGACAACACCTGGAAGCAATTGGAAGATTTCCCCGGAACCAATCGTAGGTTCTCGGTTGCCTTTTCAATCAACAACAAAGGGTACTTTGGCACTGGAACGAATGGTATTAACCTCAATGACTTTTGGCAATTCGATATTACAACTGCCGGATTAGATGAAAATACTTTGGGACAAGCTATTCAACCTTTTCCGAATCCATCGAACGATGAGGTGCATTTCGTTTTACCTGAAGGACTTTCTTTTTCGGAGGTCACATTGCACGTTTTTGATCCGTTGGGAAAAAATATCCTGAATGCCCCATTTGAAGGTTCTGTAAAGTCCTTAAGAAAAGGTCAAGAGTTGAATTCAGGAACGTTTTTGTATCGCATTATGAATGGCTCCGATTGCTTAAAACAAGGAAAAATCATTTTTTATTAACATGAAAGCACTTTTATTTTCAAGTTTTATATTCGCATTTGCGTTTTGTGGATTCTCACAAACACAAAATTTTTGGACAAAAAAGGCTGATTTTGGAGGTTTGAAGCGCGAACGTGCAGTAGCCTTCAGCATAGACAGTTTAGGTTTTGTTGCCACCGGTGTAGACACAAATGAAACAGTATTAAAGGATTTATGGCAATACAGTGCCTCCACCGATACATGGACGCAAAAAGCTGATTTACCTGGTTCTCCTCGGAGGGATGCTGTCGGATTTACGTTGAATGGAAAAGGGTACGTTGGACTGGGAATTGACAACGATGAATCATTCAATGGTCAAAAGCTAAAAGATCTTTGGGAGTATGACCCAACGACCAACACATGGCTTCAAAAGGCTGATTTTCCAGGTGCGATGAATACAGGTGTTTATTTCGCAACTGCGTTTGAGTTGGATAATAAAGGCTATGTCTGTGGCGGAAAACTTGGTCCCAACCAATACACCAACCAATTGTGGGAATATAAACCAAGTTTAAATCAATGGACACAGCGTGCGAATTTCCCCGGTGGAGTTCGCTACCAACTTTGTTCCTTTTCGGTTGGAATGTACGGTTACGTCGGTGCTGGTGCGAATCAAGACATATTTAAAAAAGATTTTTACCGGTACAATGCCGGTTTAAATACTTGGACCCAAATTTCTGATTTACCGGCCAATGAGCGGGGTTCTGCATGTACGTTTAGTATTGGAGGGCGAGGCTATGTATGCATGGGGACTGACGGAGGCTTACTGGATGACCTTTGGGAATACAATCCTGCTACCGATGTTTGGTTGGTGCGTGCACCTTATGGAGGAAGTGAACGAAAAAATGCTGTGGCATTTGTCATCAACGGAAAAGCTTATGTAGGAACGGGAAAAGGATATACAGGAAAAAAAAGCAGCATGCATGAATACACGCCGATGCTCCTTCTAGGCAACGAAGAATTGCAAGAACAACTTGTTTCCGTCTATCCTAACCCAGCCCAAGAAAATTTACATGTTTCTTGGGACCAACTGCCTGTTTCAAAAATCGCGGTTTACTCCTTTAGCGGTTCGCTTTTGAAAGAAGAATCCGTGAAATGGAACAACTCTTTGACGTTCAATAGTGAATCTATCCAGCGTGGTGTATATATGCTTGTAATGTCTGATGAAAAAGGTCAAATTGTACATAAACAGCCTATCGTGTTTAATTAAATCATTCAATCTCACTTATTTCTTTTAGATAAAAATCATACAATGAACTATTTCCTAACGATTTTAATGCTCTTTACGGTCACTTCTTACTTTGGCCAAGACATATGGGAACAACGTGATTCTGTCAATGGTCCTCCCCGCGCAGTCTGTGCTTCATTCGTACTTGATGGCGAGGCTTATGTGCTGGGCGGACTCGATGATTTTGGGTTTAGAAGAAAAGTGTATTCGTACGACCCCTCCACCAACGACTGGGACGACGAAGAATCCATAGGGGGACCCGATGGCGATGGGCTCGAGCGAGGCAATGCCAGTGCTTTTTCCATAGATGGAAAAGGATATTTGTGTTTAGGGCAAGGCCAGACCAATCCTTATTTCAAGGATACTTGGGAATACGATCCTATCGCTCAATCTTGGACACAAAAAGCCGATTTCATGGGTACTGCCCGCAAGCAAGCTGTAGCATTTTCCATTGGAACGTATGGATACGTCGGAACGGGTCAGGATATCAATGGATTATGTAAAGATTTCTATCGCTTTGATCCCGAGAGTAATATGTGGACTCAGCTAAATGATTTTCCCGGAACCGCACGTCGGCAGGCTGTAGCTTTTGCCATGGGAGACGAAGCTTATTTGGGAACAGGTGATGACGGAGTGATGTGCAATGATTTTTGGATGTATGTACCCGAAACAGATACTTGGATTCAAAAAGCGGATTTCCCAGGTACGCCTAGGGCGGGCGCAACAGGTTGGGGTGTTTTCCCGACAGGATTTATCGCCACCGGAGAAGATATTGATTTCACCTACAAAAAGGATGTTTGGGAATACAACTATTTTTCAAACAGCTGGGTTCAACGTACAGATTTTCCGGGGAATGGAAGAAAAAATGCCATTTCATTCGTGATTAATGGAATTGCCTATCTTGGAACAGGATTTAGTGGGGTATTTGAAGACGATTTTTATGCCTACACCGGAATTGTTGGCGTAAAAGACAAGCCGACCGTGGTTACCAGTATATTTCCCAATCCAAGTGCTGACTTTCTTTATATTACTGCCGACAATCAACTTTTACCAGGTGTAGAGGTAGTGCTATTTGATGCATTTGGCAAGGAATGTACAGCGCAATGCAAAATGGATTTATTTCCCGGTAAAATAAAACTGAACTTACAAAACTTGAGCGCTGGCAACTACATTTATCAATTAAAAACGCAAAACGGCTCGATTAATACGGGAAAATTCATCGTTCAAAAATGAGGTATTTAAGTCTTCTTCTCATTACGTGTTCGTTTGCTTGTTCACAACAAGAAGCAAACGATGACCAAGAAGTTTCGTTTTCGAAAACCGACAGTTCGCCATATCAACTTATAGTAGAAGAAACCCCCGGTTGCGGATGGGGATATAAAATAATGAAGGATGGTCAATTAAGTATTAATCAACCCACTATCCCAGCTGTACAAGGAAATCGTTGCTTTAGTTCAAAAGAAAAAGCAGAGAAAACCGCTGAGTTCATTATCAACAAAATGAACAACAATATTTTTCCTCCAACCGTATCAGTAGAAGAACTGGATAGTTTGGACGTATTGAACTAATATTTCTTCACACCGCTGAAGTTTATTCTTCTTCCATTGAAGTTTTTTTGAGGTAAATCTGCAAATTGGTAGGTTCGTTTTGGTTACCCAATCTGGTTTGCATACCTGGTTTAAATGAACCGGTTCTAAATGGGTTGGGTTTCCCCACAACTAAAACTGACTATTCACTTAGAATCAAACCGCTATGAAACAACTGGCTTTTTTCGCCTTAGCGTACTTTTACTGCCTACCCATTTTCTCCCAATCCAATTCCTGCACAAGCGCTGTGCTAATCAATGTTGGGATGACATGTAACCCACAAACCGGAAGTACCGCATCTGCCACTCAATCGCTGGGTCCATGCACAGGCAATTCGGACGATGATGTCTGGTATCAATTTACCGCTGTTTCTGTCGGTGTCAGCATTCAAGTGGTTCCCTCGGCAGGATTCGACCCAGTTCTTCATGTCATGAGCGGTTCATGTGGAAATTTATCGACATTGGTTTGCGAGAACGATGGCGGAATGGGCGTGACAGAAACCATTCACTTTTCGAACCTAATTGTTGGTAATAATTACAAGATTCGACTTTATCATTTTGGTTTGGGAAGCGGAAGCGGAAGTTTTAGTATTTGTGTCAGCAACCTCCCTCCTGCTCCATCCAACAATGCCTGTGGAAATGCCATCGCAATTGTACCTCAGCAGAATTGTACTTTTAGCTTGTTCAATAACACGGCAGCCACCCAATCCATTCCCGGTTGTTCGGGAAATGCTGATGATGACGTATGGTTTTCCTTTTCGGCTACGCAAGCAACACATACCATCATTGTTGATCCCGTTTCCTCAATGGATCCTGTTTTGCAAGTGTTTTCAGGAGATTGTGGGACATTATCACCTCTTGATTGCGTGGACAACAATGGTTTAGATGGTATTGAGCAAATCCTCCTTACCGGTTTGATTCCTGGGCAACAATACCGTTTCAGGGTGTACGACTTTTATGGCGGTGAGTACGGACAGTTTCAACTATGTGTTAGTGGGAATAGCCCAACGGCTGTAATGAACGATGAGCCTTGTACGGCATTTCAACTTCCTGAAGTAAGCACCGAATGCCAATACCTTGAATTCAATAATACCGCGGCGACCAATACCACTGGTGTTCCGATCCCACAAAATTGCAATGGCGGTGCCTTTCCGCAGCAAGGTGGTTTCTCCTCATCAAGTAAAGACTTGTGGTTCAAATTTATTGTGCCGCCAACTGGTTCCGTTTATATATCTGCCAAACCAACTATTGGTGTCAATGCACTGATCGATGGTGTAATGGTAATATACGCTGGCAGTTGCAACAGTTTAACCCAAGTAGCTTGTTCGGACGATTACCCTGCTTATCCGGGAACAAACCACGACTTTTTACCGATGATTCACCTAACCAATCAAGTTCCTGGAAGCACCCTATATTTACGCTATTTTGGATTTGGTTCCTCCGTAGGAAAATTCGGTTTTTGCGTGGCCACCGCTGAAAACGATCAATGCGTCAATGCGTTAGAAATATGCGACATCAATGGGTACAGTGCAAGCACAAGTCCTGTTTTCACCGCTGATCGACCAGGAAACATGCGTGGTAACAACGAAGATATCAACGGTGTAAATATGCCCGATGGTCTAAATACCGGAGGAATTTTTGGTCAAGCAGGGACTTGGGGAAATGGAGCACCTTTTTATGATGTGACTATAAATAACAATTCTTGGATTGTGTTTACTGCAGCGGATTCGAATGCGACGCTGAATGTTCAGGTTTCCAATTGTTTTGTGGGAAATTACCCGTCCGGTGGACTTCAAATGCAGTTATTTAGCGGAAGCAATTGTTCGAGTTTCATTCCTGTTTCATCCTTCATGGAAAGCAGCAGTAGTTTCAACTTGACTGCCTCGAACCTCATTCCGGGTAATAAATACTACCTCATGGTCGATGGTTATGCCGGTGATGTATGCAACTACAGTATCACTGCCAGTTCTGGGATTCAATTTCCCTCGATGCCAACGTATCCAACGATTTGCGCAGGAGACAGTATTCAAATCAGTGCTCCACCTGGAGCGGTGAGCTATGAGTGGATTCATTCAGGTGAAAATTCCCAGCAAATTTGGGTAACACCTGCAGTGTCACAAACCTTCGAATGCGAATTGACTGGTTTGTGCGACCATAAGCAGCTTGTTCAAACAACGATTACCGTTCAACCCACACCTGATTTGGGTGTTACCGTTTCAGATAACGAAATCTGCCACGGTGATACCGTCATTGCAGTGGCGACCGGTGCGAATCAATACAATTGGAATACAGGACAAATCGGTACTTCAATTGAAGTGATTCCGAATGGAGATACCACCTTGGTCGTTACAGGAATGTTGGGCAATTGTGGTTCGAACGATACTGTTCATATTGCGGTTCTCCTCCCACCTACATGGAGCCAGGTAATGAACTCAAATGCACCTGACTGTGGACTTAACAATGGCTCCATTGAATTAGTATCTATTGGAGCCTCAGGCACAACGACCTTTAGCTGGCAAGATGCATTTGGAAACGTCATTGGAAGCTCCAATCCTATCCAAGGTTTAACCTCCGGAAATTATTATGTGGATGTTTCGGACAATTCTCTTTGTACGTTGGAGCTTGGACCCTTTGCTTTGAGTAACCCCAATGCCCCGAACGCTGTAAACATAGCAACTACAGACTCCATTTTCTGCCAAGGAGAATCGATTATTCTTAACATTCAAAATCCAATTAGTGGCTTGAATTACGTTTGGTCCAATTCGGCAGGAGAGCTGTACAATGGACCTGAATGGCTATTGGATTCCCTAACAACCCCGGGAGCGGTTCAATTTTGTGTTCAAGCCCTCGAAAATAATTGCGCTAGTGCCTTAAGTTGCGTGGAATTAAATCTTGTTGAACCAGAAACAGTGACATTTGATTTTTGGGGAGACAGCCTGTTTTGCTCCGGAGATAGCGTTGAAATAGATGTGAACTTAACTAATACGCTTTGGATTAACCCAGAAGGTATTCAACTTGATTCAAGTTTAATCGTTGCATCTTTCACACCTGGTGATTCGGGATATTATTACCTCACAGGATTGGATATAAATGGCTGTCAGGTGGAAGATTCCATTTATTTATCTCCACTTATAGCACCCTTCATTGGCATCGATTCATTGGTAGATAACGTGCTTTGTTTCGCAGACACCATTCAAGTATTTGCTAACGGAAATGGCAATATTTCATGGTCTGGCCCAAATGGGTTCAATGAAATAGGCAACTCTTTAACCTTAGAAGGGCTTTCTGTCTTGCAATCAGGATGGTATTTTGCGTCCATTATGGACAATCATGGATGTGTGAATTCAGACAGCCTATTTCTTTCGGTAACCAACTCCGATGTTGATCTTGGCTTTTCGGATACTTCGATATGTCCAGGTATGCCCTTTTCTGTGGGATTTCCTTATAACAACTTGATTTGGAGCGGCCCTCAATCTTATTTTTCTCCCACTTCAACACTGTCAATAACAAATCCGCAAATCGAACAAGAAGGCTGGTATATAGCAAGTTGGATAGATAATTATGGTTGCCAAGGTACTGATTCGTTGTGGTTGGCCATCGAATCAAATTCAGGCTGTATTATGATTCCTGAGTTGGTTACGCCCAACGAGGACGGTATGAACGATGACTGGTCAATTACTGGGTTATCCGGTTATTCGAATCCAAGTATTGCCATTCACAACCGTTGGGGAGCCCTGGTTTTTCAAGAGGCACCTTTTTCGGGACAGTGGAATATGAAGAGTAATTGCGGATGGATGTACCGTCCAGAAGAAAGAATTCCAAGCGGAACCTATTACTACATTCTCCAATTAAACAATGCTTCTCAAACGATTTTAACAGGATTTTTCGATGTACAGTATTAACTTAGAACCAATGCGACGAAGGGCAATATACCTTTTTTGTATGACATGTTTTTTTTGTCATTCACAGCAAGATGCACAATTCGCACTTTCATTTTACAATCCACTAGGGTACAATTCAGCATACGCGGGTACAAGGGAATCCATTTCGATAATGGCGGTTTCCCGCTTTCAATGGACCGGTTTGGAAGGCGCTCCCCAAACACATGAATTTGGGGCACATTCTCCTGTGCTTTTGGGGAAAATGGGCCTAGGCGGGGCAGTACAAATAGACGCGTTGGGAAACCGGCGAAGGATTTCGACTTATTTTCAATTGGCTTCTCATTTGCCCATTTCAAAGAGTAAGCATGTTTTTTCCGTTGGATTAGATCTGGGCGGCGACCAATTAAGCACGCAATTTCAGCAAGCAGTGGTGCAAAATCCCAACGATCCGTTTATACAATCCAATCCTTCCTATTTCCTGCCCAATGTTGGGGCCGGACTCTATTTTCGTCACCCTGCTTATTATGTCGGATTTTCAATTCCTCGTACTGTCGAATTCAAGTATCATAACAATGATTTCAAGCAACATAGTATAAAGCGGCACATGTATTTTTCGGGTGGATTTGTTAAACGATTATCCGAATTCATCGATTTACGTTCTAATCTTTTACTTAAATACGCAGCGGGCTCGCCTTTAATAGCAGATTTAAGCGTACATGGTATTTTTTATGACCGAATTTGGGGAGGAATCAATTACCGTGTTCGTGAAGGAATCGGATTGAACCTAATTGTCACGCTTCCTCAATCTTTTCGTATTGGTTACACTTTTGAACATTCACTGAATGGCCTTCGACCGTTTCATTACGGCACTCATGAAATTGCACTGTTATGGGATATCAATAGGCAAAAAGGGATTATTTCATCACCTCGATATTTTTGAATTATGCGCTACACAATCCTATTTTTTTCGACAGTTTTTGTTGGTTTTTTCGCTTGTTCTCAATGGAAAAGTGCGATGGCTGAAAAGCACTTTCGGTTGGAACATTATACCGACGCACTTGATTTGTATTCCGCCATGCTACTGAGTAAAAAGCCTACGAAAGAAATTGTTTTATGGACAGACTGGAATAGGAAAGCCGGTCTAAGCGCATGGGAAACGCATCAGGTATTAAGAGCCATAGATGCCATGGACCAACTGGAAAGCTTGGGACTACGCAACGCGGAAGACTTTGAGTTGCAAATAGCTGCACTCACATGCAATCAAAGGTATATGGAAGCGGAGAAAATGGCAAGAGAAGCGGCCGTTCGTTATCCTACAAAGGATTTTTTCAAGGATTACTCTGAACTGAAGTTGCAATTAAATGAGGTACAGAAAAATCAATGGTCGTATTTGTTAACACCGGCTTCATTCAATTCAGGAAAAGGTGAAATGACCTCTTTTTTAAAGGGTGAAAACCTACTTTATTGCTCTCGACTTGAACGAACAAGAACGTTAAACCCCCTTTATCCAAGGGACCACGGCTTTTATTATCACCTTCGGCAAAAATCTGTACTCGACAATGACGGCGGTGATGTGGTATTGATGAACAAAATCGGTCACTGCGGACCATTGACTGAAAACAGCAAAGGAACCATGCGTGTACTTACACGAAATTTCAAGCCA
>Ga0315902_10006974_pt1 | contig 15523 bp, 12 predicted proteins | sample LakEriMetagenome_9_FD_203523 | JGI IMG/M metagenome (GOLD analysis project Ga0315902, IMG submission 203523) | Freshwater fungal communities from buoy surface, Lake Erie, Ohio, United States - Buoy 12 MA117 | ecosystem: Environmental > Aquatic > Freshwater > Lake > Lake biofilm | place: USA... | reverse complement strand
TGCCGGCAACGTCGCCACGGCCGCGGCCACCGAGGCGCTCATCGACCTCGGCGTCGATGCCGTCAAGGTGGGCATCGGGGCCGGATCGATTTGCACCACCCGCATGGTGGCCGGCATCGGCGTGCCGATGATCACGTCGGTACATCAGTGCGCCGAGGCCGCGGCGAAGCACGGCATTCCGGTCATCGCCGATGGGGGCATCCGCATGTCGGGCGACCTGGTGAAGGCGCTGGCCGTTGGCGCGAGTGCCGTGATGATTGGCAACCTCTTCGCCGGCACAGACGAGAGTCCCGGCGAGCTCATCCTCTATCAGGGCCGTACCTTCAAGGAATACCGGGGCATGGGGTCGATCGGCGCCATGCGCAAGGGATCGCGCGACCGCTACTTCCAGGATGACTTCGAGCTGGAAAGCGGCACGAGCCCGGCCGGCAAGGGCCTCGAAAAGCTGGTGCCCGAGGGCATCGAAGGCCGCGTGGCCCACAAGGGCAGCATGGCCATGGTCATTCACCAACTGGTCGGCGGCTTGCGCGCGGGCATGGGCTACTGCGGCGCCCCCACGCTACCGGACCTGCAGCGGGATGCCGAGTTTGTGCGCATCACCAACGCCGGGCTCCGTGAAAGCCACGTGCACGACGTGACCATCACGAAGGAATCGCCCAATTACCGCATGGAATAGCTGACCCGGCGGCGGTCGCCGCCGAGGTCGTCAATCTGCACGTCGATCGCCCCTGGCGGTCGGCGCTGCAGGCGCTCGGGCCACTCAATCGCCACCACGCCCGCCTCTGCCAGCGCCTCGTCCAGCCCCAGGGTGTCGAGGTCGACCCGTTCCAGCCGATACAGATCGACATGCTGCAGCGGCAGGCGGCCCCCGCGATATTCGTGGACCAGCGTGAAGGTCGGGCTCGACACCTCGTCGGGTGACACCCCGAGGCCCTGCGCCAGCCCCCGCACAAACGCCGTCTTGCCAGCGCCCAGATCGCCCGAGAGCAGCAGCACCGAGCCCGGTGTCAGCTGACCCGCGAGCCGTGCGGCGACGTTGGCGGTCTCCCCTTCACTGTGGGTGGTGTGGCTGGTGCCGTCGGTCATGCCTCACCGGACGGCTCGTCGGCCATCAGCTCGAGCAGCGCATCGCCGAGATGGGCGACCAGGTCGCCGGCCAGCATGGCGGCCTCGCCCACATCGCGGGCGGCCAGTTCCCCTGCCGCCCCGTGCAGGAACACCGCCAGACATGCGGCCTGGTCTGCGTCCATCGTCTGCGCCAGCCAGCTGCCCAGCACGCCGGCCAGCACATCGCCCGTACCGCCTGTGGCCATGCCCGGCGTTCCCGTCGGATTGATCGCCAGGTGCCCATCGGGCGACGCCACAAGGGTGCGATGCCCCTTGAGCACGACGTGCAGGTGACGCTCGATTGCCGTGCGCCGCGCCACTTCGACGCGGTGCGCCTGCACGTCATCCGCGTCGGCCCCGATGAGGCGTGCCATCTCCGCCGCATGCGGCGTGATGATGCGCACCCGTTCATCGGAGCCCGTCAGGGCCGGGGCGCCATCCCCGCTGAATGCGAACAGGGCATCGGCGTCGATGACCATGGGGGCGCCACTGCGCTCGACCACGGCCCGGATGACCTCCTGCGTCGAGCGGTCGCGACCGAGCCCAGGACCAATCACCAGCACGTCGGCGTCGGCCTCGAGCACCAGATCGGCAGCCGAAGGGTCCAGCCCGCCACCAGGCCGCTCGGGCAGGGGCATCGTCATGAACTCGAGCCCCTGCGACGCGATCACCGGCAGGCACCGCTCGGGACACGCGATGGTCACGAGGCCGGCGCCCGAGCGCAACGCGCCCTGGGCCGCCAGAACGGCGGCGCCCGTCTTCCCCACTGACCCGGCCACAATCAGGACGCGGCCGTAATCGCCCTTGTGTGAATCAGACGGGCGGGGATTAACGGATGGCCGCAGGGCATCGCGTGTCAGGAAGACCGTGTGGTCGCCAGGCACCGACTCGATGGCTTCGTGGGGAATGCCGATGTCGGCCACCACGATGTCGCCTGCGAGTGTTTCGGCAGGCGGCAGCAGCAGCGGCAGTTTGGGCGCGCCCAGCGTCACGGTCACGGCGGCCTCGATGGCCGGCCCGGGCACCTCACTGGTGTCCGCACTGAGCCCCGAGGGCAGGTCGATGGCCACCACCGGCACGCCGGAGGCGTTCACGTCATCGACCACCGACGCGAACAACCCGGTCAGCGGGCCAGACACGCCGGTGCCGCAGAGCGCGTCGATGATGACATCATGCCGGGCCAGTTCCGGTGCGTGCAGCTCCCAGTCGCCCGCCGTGGCTACCTCGTAAATCGGCACCTGCAGGCGACCCAGCACGTCGAGGTTGAGGCGGGCATCGCCGGTGACCTGCGCGGCGGTGCCGATGAGATACAACGAAAGACTGTGCCCGTTCTGGTGGAGGGCGCGGGCGGCGACGCTACCGTCGCCGCCGTTGCTGCCGCGGCCGCTCAGCACGGCGATGCGCAGCGGCGACCGCCGGCCGAAGTGTGACTCGACCGCTGCGGCCACCTGACGCCCGGCATTCTCCATCAGGACGATGGAGGGAATGCCGAGGTCGTGGATGGTGGCCCGATCGGCCTCGCGCATCTGCGCGGTGGAGAGCACGCGCACTAGGCGTAGCTTTCCATCGGGGGACAGATGCAGACGAGGTTGCGGTCGCCGTAGGGGTTGTCAATGCGGCCGACGGTCGGCCACACCTTCTGGGCACGCACCCAGGGCAGCGGATACGCGGCCTTCTCGCGCGCGTAGCTGTGCGGCCAGTCGTCGGCGCCGATGGCGGCCGCCGTGTGCGGCGCCCACTTGAGGACGTTGTCACGGGCATCGACGGCTCCGGTGACCACTTCCTCAATCTCCTGCCGGATGGCGATCATCGCATCGCAGAAGCGATCGAGCTCGGCCTTCGACTCGCTCTCGGTCGGCTCGACCATGAGCGTGCCGGGCACCGGGAAGGACACCGTCGGGGCGTGGAACCCGTAGTCCATGAGCCGCTTGGCCACGTCGGTTTCGTCGACCCCACGGCCCTTGAACCCGCGCAGGTCGAAGATCATCTCGTGGGCCACGCGACCATTGGCGCGGGTGTAAAGCACCGGGTAGTGCCCTTCCAGTCGCGCCTTGATGTAGTTGGCGCTCAGGATGGCGTTGCGGGTGGCCTCCGTCATGCCTTCCGCTCCCAGCATCCGGATGTAGCCGTAGGAGATCAGCAGGATGGACGCGCTGCCCCAGGGCGCCGCCGAAATGGCAGGAATCGCCTGGGCTCCACCGACGGTCGCCAGAGGATGCCCTGGGAGGAACGGGGCCAGGTGCGCGGCGACGCCGATGGGGCCCATGCCGGGGCCCCCGCCGCCGTGCGGAATGGCGAACGTCTTGTGCAGGTTGAGGTGGCAGACGTCAGCCCCGATGGAGGCCGGGCTGGTGAGCCCCACCTGCGCGTTCATGTTGGCGCCGTCCATGTAGACCTGGCCGCCGTGCGCATGAATGGTGTCGCAGATCTCCATGATGGCGTCTTCGAACACGCCGTGCGTGGAGGGATAGGTCACCATGAGGCCCGCCAGCGACTGACTGTGCGCGGTCGCCTTGGCCTTGAGATCGTCGAGGTCGACGTTCCCGTTCGAGGCTGTATTGATGACCACGACCCGGAAGCCGGCCATGATGGCGCTGGCCGGATTGGTGCCGTGGGCCGAGGCGGGAATGAGCACCACGTCGCGGTGCCCTTCGCCCCTCGACTGGTGATACGCCCGGATGACGGCCAGGCCGGCAAACTCGCCCTGCGCCCCCGAGTTGGGCTGCAGCGACACCGCCGCAAAGCCCGTGACCTCGCAGAGCGCGGACTCGAGTTCGCGGCAGATGCGGTCGTAGCCCGCCGCCTGCGCTGACGGCACGAAGGGATGCAGTTTCGAGAAGGCCGGCCACGACACCGGATACATCTCGGAGGCCGCGTTGAGCTTCATCGTGCAGGACCCGAGGGGAATCATCGACACATCGAGGCCGATGTCCTTCCGCTCGAGGCTGCGGATGTAGCGCATCATCTCGGTTTCCGACCGGTGGCTGTTGAACACCGGATGCGTCAGGTACGCCGACTGGCGACGGAGGCGGGCGGGAATCCCGGCAAGCGGCTCGCCCGCAGGCTCGCCCACGGCGGGCACCGGCGCACCTGCCGCAGCGGCGAGGGCGGCCGCGATGGCCTCGAGGTCGGCCACCGTGACGGTCTCATCGAGCGCGATGCCGAAGACCGTGTCGGACGTCTGACGGAAGTTGATGCCGCGCGCATCGGCCTCGGCATGCACCCGCGCCACGACGGCCGGCTCGGCCCCGAGGCTGAGCGTGTCGAAGAAGGCCGTGTGCCTGAGGGTGTAGCCGAGCTGCGTGGCCACCTGGGCCACCGCACGGGTCATCTGGTGCACGCGCGTCGCGATGGCCTTCAGGCCTTCGGGACCGTGATACACGGCATACATGGCCGCCATGTTGGCCAGCAGGGCCTGCGCCGTGCAGATATTCGAGGTCGCCTTCTCGCGGCGGATGTGCTGCTCGCGCGTCTGCAGCGCCATGCGATACGCCTTCTGCCCGTTCGCATCGATCGACACGCCGATGATGCGGCCCGGGATGTGGCGCACATAGTCCTGGCGCGTGGCGAAGAAGGCCGCATGCGGACCACCGAAGCCGAGCGGCACGCCGAAGCGCTGGGAGTTGCCCAGCACGATGTCGGCGCCCATCTCGCCCGGAGGCGTGAGCACGGTCAGGGCCAGCAGGTCGGTGGCCACGGCCACCAGGACACCCGCCTCGTGTGCCCGGTCGATGAAGGCACGCAGGTCGTCGATGCGACCTGCCTCGTCCGGACACTGGACGAGCGCACCGAACACCAGCGGATCGCCGAGCGCAAAGGCGTCTGACGGGCCGACGCGCAGTTCGATGCCGAGGGGTTCGGCCCGGCTCTGCAGCACGGCGAGCGTCTGGGGGAACACGCGGTCGGAGACGAGGAACACCCCCGCGGCGTCACCCAGCTTGCGGCTCTGCATGCGGTGCAGCAGCGTCATGGCTTCGCCGGCCGCCGTGCCCTCGTCAAGCAGTGACGCATTGGCCACCGGCATCCCGGTGAGGTCGGTGACCAGGGTCTGGAAGTTGAGGAGCGACTCGAGACGCCCCTGTGCGATCTCGGCCTGGTAGGGCGTGTAGGGTGTGTACCACCCCGGATTCTCGAAGATGCAGCGACGGATCACGCTGGGCGTGAGGGTGTCGTAATAGCCGAGGCCGATGAACGACCGGTAGACGCGGTTCTCGCGGGCGATCGTCTCGAGGCGGGCCAGATAGGCCGACTCGCTCTCGGCGGCAGGCAGCTGCAGCGGCCGCTTGAGGCGGATGGCCTCCGGGATGACCTCGCCAATCAGGGCATCGAGGCTCGAGGCCCCGACGGTGGCGAGCATGGCCTCACGGTCGGCCTCGCGCGGTCCGATGTGCCGGGGAGCGAAGGTGTCGAGGGGCGGAAATGGGCGCACTACTTGGCGACCTCCGTGTACGCCGCCGCATCCATCAGGTCGACCATGGCGCCGCCCTCGGCGAGCGCCACCTTGATCATCCACGCGTCATGCGGCCGCTGGTTGAGGTCCTGCGGGCTATCCTTGAGCGCGGCGTTCACCTCAATCACCGTGCCGGTGACCGGCGCGTAGAGGTCTGACACCGCCTTCACGCTTTCAATCGTGCCGAAGTTCTGGCCGGCCTCGACCGTCGCGCCCACCTCGGGCAGGTCAACGTAAACGACGTCGCCAAGCTGCTGCTGGGCGAAATCGGTAATGCCCACGGTGGCCGTCTGGCCCTCGACGAGCACCCATTCATGTTCTTTCGTGTACTGCAGGTTCGTTGGATACGACATAAGCGTCAGATGAGTGGCTCTACGCCGACTTGGCGCGTTTGTAAAAGGGCATCGGAACAACCGCGGCACGCGCCTGACGGCCGCGGATGTCAATGGTAAGCGGAGTCCCTACGGCGAAGAGCGCCGGCGGCACATAGGCCATGCCAATGGCCTTGTTGAGGAAGGGGGTCTGGGTGCCGCTGGTGACCACGCCCACCGGCACGCCATCGGCCAGCACCGCGTGTCCATGGCGGGCAATGGCCCGGTCGATCATCTCGAAGCCGACCAGCACGACGTCGGTGCCGCCGGCCTTCTGGGCGTGCAGCACCTCGTGGCCCAGGAAGGCCGCCTTCTTCCAGCCCACAATCCATCCGAGACCCGCCTCGACGACGGTGCGGGTCTCGTCCATGTCGTTGCCGTAGAGGCGCATCGAGGCCTCGAGCCTGAGCGTGTCGCGGGCCCCCAGCCCGGCCGGCAGGAGCCCGTGAGGCTGCCCGGCGGCCATCAGCGCGTCCCACACCCGCGGGCCCTGCGCCGTCGGCACCATGATTTCGAAGCCGTCCTCACCGGTATAACCCGTGCGGGACACGGTGCCGCGAACGCCGGCAATCTCGCCATGCGCGAACCAGTAGTAGCGGATGGCAGGCAGGTCGATGGCCGTCAGGGTCTGCAGGATGGCCTCGGCGCGTGGCCCCTGGAGGGCCAGCAGCGCATACCGATCGCTCGAGTTGACCACGGCGATACCCGGCACCGCCTCTGCCGCGCGCTGCTGAATCCACGCGACGTCCTTGTCGATGTTGCCGGCGTTGATGACCAGCAGGAAGTGCGACGGGCCCACCCGGTAGACGAGCAAGTCGTCGACGAACGTCCCCTGGGGCGTTGTGAGTGCCGAGTACTGAATCTGGCCGACGGCCAGCTTCGAGGCGTCGTTCGACGTCATGTGCTGGACGGCCTCGAGGGCCCCGGGGCCGGCGATTTCGACCTCGCCCATGTGCGAGACATCGAACAGGCCGGCGGCCGTACGCACCGCCATGTGCTCGGCGGTGATGCCCGAGTATTCGACCGGCATGTGCCAGCCCCCGAAGGGCACCATGCGCGCCCCGAGGGCGACATGACAGGGGTGAAGGGATGTCTGTTTGAGGGACGGTGTAGAGTCGGTCATGGATGGGAGGCGGCGACCCCCTGGCCTCCGCCCGCCCACACGGTACTATGCTGCTCCCGCGGAATCAAGAATCTGACGCCGGCGCGGCCCCTTGTATGCCAGGTAGGCGTTGAGCGTGTGATACGAAATGCCCAGCCGACGGCAGGCCTCGCGTTTGTTGCCCTTCGCCCGCTCGAGGGTCAGCCGGGCATACCGGCTGCCCCAGGCCCGCATGGTGTGGTCACCCGAGACCGAGGGCATCAGCACCTCGGCGTAGTCGCCCCGCAGACACGCAGGCAGGTCGTCGAGCTGAATCTGTCCGTGCTCAGCGACGGCCACCGCCCCTTCCATCATCCGCTCGAGTTCACGGACGTTGCCGGGCCACTCATACGTCAGCAGCGCGTCGGTCGCCGCCGCCGACATGGTGAAGGGACCGCGCGCCTGATGGCGGTCGAGAAAGTGGCGCACCAGTTCGAGCAGGTCGCCGGTGCGCTGCCGCAGGGATGGCACCTGCACCTCGACACCGCTCAGCCGGTAGAACAGATCGGCCCGGAACAAGCCGTTGGCCACCAGCCCGGACAACGCGCGGTTCGTGGCGGCCACAATGCGTACGTCAACCCGCCGCCCGCCTGTCGCCCCCACCCGCTCGACCGTGAGGTCCTGGATGGCCCGCAGCAGCTTGGCCTGCGCCGACAGCGACAGGTCGGACACCTCGTCGAGGAACAGCGTGCCTCCGTCGGCGTACTCGAACTTGCCCCGCCGGCCCTTCACCCCGGTCGCCGTGCGCTCCTCGATGCCGAACAGTTCGGCCTCGAGCAGCGTCTCGACCAGCGCGGCGCAGTTGATGGCCACAAAGGGGCCGTCGGCCCGCCGGCTCTGCTGGTGAATCTGGCGAGCCACCAGTTCCTTGCCCGAGCCGCTCTCGCCCTCAATCAGGATGGTGAAGTCGGTGGAGGCCACCCGGGCCACCCGATCGCGCAGCGCCTGCATCACGGGGCTGCTGCCGACCAGCGGATTGATGACCTCGTCGGACGTCCGCAGCGGCGGACGCGGCCTCGGCGACGGCGCGCCAGCGCCGCCGTCGACCATCAGGGCGGCCAGGCAGGCCGCCCCCTCGAGCAGCTGGCACATGGGCGCATCAGGCCGGGTGTGCGGCGCAAAGCGGGCTTCGAGGAGCACGTGACCGCGCTGGTCACGCGTCGGCACCGAAAACGCCGCATAGTCACTCGACACCACCGGGTGCCCGACGCGAATGGGCGACGCACCCGTAGCGGTGGTCACCGTGACCTGACGCACCGGCGCCAGCGACTGCAGTCGCGATGTCAGGAGGGCTGCGACATCCACCGGCGGCTGGGCCCGATGCAGGTCGTGCATGAACTGCTGCACCAGGGTATGCAAACCAGGCCGGCTCTCGGCGTGTGCCGACATAATTGACACCGGCAAATACGTGGAATCCATAGGTATGCTCCTTGTTCAGTGACGGGGCACCGTCACCACTTCCACCTTCCAAGAACAGTGCCAACACGAAAACAGCGTCATTTGTCAGCTCGAGTTCGCACGTGGCAGCTTGTGACTGCTGCCGAAAACATGCTTCGGGTAACCTCTACCCGGATTTGATGGAAACGGATACCCCGCCGGGTAGCGCCTTCCCATCTGAATCAGGGCACCCAGTCGCCAGAACCGCGTCGATAGCGTAGAAACTGCACACGCCCCGTGCCGCCGTGGACCCGCACCGCATACTGGGTGCCTCCTCGACCCGCCACATACACCGTGCCCGGCGTCGCACGCCCGTCGGGCGTGAACGTCACACGGTCGGTGCGTCCGAAGCGGATCGGATCGCCATCCGTCTCGAGCCAGCCACTGTCGTCAATGGCGCGCACCCGCTCCGTGATGCGAAAGCCCGCCCCCGACGCCACATCGAACATCGGGACATCGGCCCCCACGGATGTGTCGATGCCCGCGTCGATGTCAGCCTGGCTGATGCCATTGCCGTTGCCGTCGGCCAACACGGTGCCCCAGACACGCCCGTCGCGCTCGACCCACTCGAGGCCGATGGCCCGGCCGCGGCGACCAGCCTCGGCCTGCCCTGCCACCATCCACTGCCAGACGCGCCTGGCGTCGTGGCCCGCCTGCAGCTCGTCGCGCCAGTGGCCCACCTGCGGCACCGCCGAGGCCGCCGTCACAGCCACAATCGCCAGCGCCGCCAGCGTGTCGATGAGGGCCGCGCCCCGGCTAGGGCTGCTTGCCGGGTGCGGTGCCATTGCCCTTCCCGCCAACGGTCACCAGTGGCTTGAGGCGCAGGAAGCTCTTCTCGCCGATGCCACGCACGTTCATCAGTTCCTCGATCTTCCGGAAACCACCCGCCTTCTGGCGGTACTCGAGGATGCGTTGCGCCGTGCGCGCACCAATGCCTGGCAGCGCCTCGAGGTCGCGCGCCGTCGCCGCATTGAGATCGATCGGCCGAACCGTCGTCGCCGCAGCCGACGACCCGCGCGCGTCGCCCGCGCCCTGCGCCAGCAGCGGCGCCACACCCACGCTGCCCATCGCGAGCAGCACCATCATCAGCAGTACGAACTTGGCCATGTGTCTCTCCTTGTGCCCGACGGGCACGGACGATGACCGGCAAGGCCACGGGTTGTCATGCGGAGGTCAGGGGCGCCGACGCCCGTGGTGACCTTGCCGGTCACCCTGACAAGAGGCAAGGATCGGGCCACCGCACGACAACCACGGGCCCACAGCGACGGCCCGAGGGAAAACCGCGCGGACGCCCGTGCCGGACGGGCACCGGACGATGACCGTCACGACATCTGGAGTTGTCAGTCGGAATGGGCCGACAGGCGCCGGCCGAGGAGGCGGGAGGCCGGCAACCGGAGTTCCTCCGAAGGAACCGCCGGTTGCCGGATGCGATCAGTTGGGCCAGCCGGTCTTCGGCAGGCCCGGCACCAGCGCCAGAGAGTTCTTGTAGTAGAGCTTCTTCAGCACATCGTCCGGCAGCGCCATGCCGTACAGCTTCCAGAACGCGTGATAGTCACGGTAGTAGTCAAAGTACTCGTCGCCCGTTTCGAAGGTGCGCCAGTAGTACGGGAACTCGTCGGGCTGGAAGCTGTCCTTGCCGAACAGCACGCGGTCCTGGTTCTTCACGAAGAAATCGTGCGCGGTGCGCGGCTGCCGCCCGAGTTCCGCCAGGATGGCCGCCACCTCGAGATACACGTTCGGCATGGTGTCGAGCATGACCTGCGCCTTCGCCAGGTCGTTTCCGCGATACCCGAAGTGCGCGGCAATGAACCTGGTCTTCGGATGCTTGCGGAACATCCGATCGCGCTCCGCCAGCAGCTCCTCGAAGCGGGGGAACTCGCCGGCCGGGTAGCGCCGGTCGCGGAACAGCGCCAGCTCGAGCCAGCGCTCGTTGGCCGTGTCAATCGGCTCGAAGAACTCCTGCGGCTCGGCCGTGTGAATCAGCACGGGCACTCCGAGGCGCCCGCACACGGCCCACACCGGGTCGAGATCGGGATCGTCCACCGCGAGCCGCGTGCCATCCGCCTTCCTGATGCGGAGGCCCAGGTCCTTGAAGATCTTGAGGCCACGGGCCCCGGCGCGAATATCCGATTCGAGCTGCGCGGCAGCCCGCTCAGGCCAGCCAGGCGTGCCGACGCCGCGGAAGTCGACATTGGCAAACAGCACCATGCGGTCCTTGTGCGGACTGGACGCGATGGCCTCGAGCCCGCGACGCAGCTGATCGCCGAACCCGCCGCTGAGATTGATCAGCACACGGAGGTTGTTGGCATCCATGCCCTCGACCACCTTCGCGAACTGCTCGGGGCTGATGGGCGTCGGCTGGTGGCTGTGAATGTCAATGACGGGGAACTTGGCCCTCGGCGTGGGATGCTGCGGCACCTTGAGGGTGTTTCGCGGCTTGTAGTCGGTGATGGCGGGCACGGGAAACTCGGGGCTGCGCCCCGCCCCCGGCCGTCCCCGCTGCACGCCGGGTCCCTGCTGCGCCACCACGCCCACGCTGGCGGCCACCGCCAGCGCCAGCATCCCCAGCGCCGCGGCGCCGCGCATCTGCATCCTGTTCATCTGTGCCTCGTCTCCCACAATCCCTTGCGACAATGCCTCAGCGGGCCGATAAGCCGAATTCTGTCCCGGCATCGTCCGTGAAGACGACCACCGGTGACGATCATTCCTCTAGTCCCGGCATTGCTGACGGGATCGAGCGACCGACCCGGAAGCTCGGATGGACCACCCGTGCGACCCGAAGGCCGCGCGCTTCCCTATTTGGTCTTGCTCCGTGCGGGGTTTTGCCTGCCACCCCTGTTACCAGGGGCGCGGTGCGCTCTTACCGCACCATTTCACCCTTACCGCAGCCGGCAAGCCGGACCACGGCGGTATATTTTCTGTGCCACTGTTCCGTCGGGTTGCCCCGCCCGGGCGTTACCCGGCGCACTGTCCTGCTGGAGTTCGGACTTTCCTCTCCCGGCTCGAGTTCCGGCAGGCACGACACCCGGAGGCATCGCCCCGCCGGCCCGTGGCCGGCAGCGACCGTCTGGCCCGCTGAGACGCCCTCAGTGTAGCAGGGCGCTGCGCGCCCGCTCGCAGAGAAGTGCCAGGACGCCCGTGGCATTGGCCACCGCAAAGCTCAGGCCCCGCAGGTTCCGCTCGGCGGGCACACCGGGAATGGGTCGCGGATAGCCTGCGGCCCGGACCCGCCCTCCGGCACTGGTGACCACTTCATCACGTGACAGCGACCAGTCGAGTTCGACCCCCACGGCACCAGGCAGAGTCCCCGGCAACCATGCCCGATCGCCGTCATGGCCCGCTGCCACCACCGTGGCACCGGCTGACACCGCCTGCGTGAGCACCGCCGACAGGCGCGCGGCGTGTTCCGGACGGTCGGTGCCCAGGCTGAGGTTGATGAGGTCTGCCCGCTCTCCGATGGCCCATGCGATGGCTGCCGCCAGCGCCTCGACCGTCGTCGTCAGGTGACGCTCGAAGACGCGGGCCATCAGGACCTCGGATGCCGGCGCTTTCTCGAGAATGGCGGCCGTGACGGCCGTGCCATGGCCAAGGCGGTCCTGCCAGTCATTCCCCACCGCACCGTCGGCACCGATGCTGACCCCGCGTGCGACCATCTCCGCCACGTGCGGATGCGACGCATGCACCCCGCTGTCAATCACGACGATGCGCACGCCCTTCCCGGTCAGCGGCCGCAGCGCCCGCGCATCCCAATGCCCGTCAGGCCAGGTCATCACGGTCGAGTCTCCGGAGCGGCCGGCTCCGCCGTGAACATCCCGGCGAACCGACCCGCCCCTCTCGCCAGCTCAGCCGGCGGACCGGCCTCGCTCACCCGTCCCTCGTGCAGCACGACCACCAGGTCGGCGGCCATGGCCACCTCCCGTCGGTGGGAGATGACGACGGTTGTGCGGCCCTGCATCACGCGGCGATAGCCCGCCACCACGGCACGTTCCGACTCGGGGTCGAGCGCGGCCGTCGGCTCATCGAGCACCAGCACGCGCGGCCGGGCCAGGAACGCCCTCGCCAGGGCGATGCGCTGGCGCTCGCCCGAGGACAGCTGCCAGCCTCGTTCGCCCACGACAGTCTCAAAGCGCTCGGGCAGCCGTTCCACAAACTCGCGCACGCCCGCAGCTTCAACCGCTGCCCACAAGTCGGCCTCGCGCTCATCCGCCCGGCGTGCATACCAGGCCTCCTCGTCGATGCCGTAGCAGAGGTTCTCTCGCAGGGTGGCATGCAACAGCGTCGGTTCCTGCTCGACCAGCCGGATGTGCCGGCGCACGTCCGCGAGACGCAGCCGCCTGAGGTCATGCCCGTCCAGCGTCACCGTGCCGGCATCGGGATCGATGAGGCGCAGCAGCACCGCGGCGATGGTGGACTTGCCGCTGCCACTGGCCCCGACCACCGCGAGCGACTGCCCCGCCGGCACATGCCACGACACATCGTCGAGAATCTGCGCGCCCCGTTCGGTCCGCAGCGACAGGTGCGATACCCGGAGGTCGCCTGACACGTCGGGCTCAAGCAGCTGGGGCACATCGGCGTCAACCACCTCGACAGGCGCGTCAAGCAGCTGCGTGACGCGCCCCCACGAGACACGGGCGGTGGCCAGCGCCGCATACAGCCCCATCAGGGCCTGCACCGGCGCCATGATGCGCATCTGGTAGGCCATGAACGCCCCGAACGTGCCCAGCGTCAGCGTGCCGTCCACCACGCGAAGGCCGCCGTAGAGAAACACGCCCGAGGCCCCCAGCGACACCAGCAGGCCCGGCACGCCTCCGGCGCCGTAACTCACGCGCTGCAGCCGCATGAGTGCCGCAATGAACCGGTCGTTGAGCTGGCGGAACCGCGACCGCTCGCGCGCCTCGGCGTTCGACGTCACCACCAGCGTGTGGGCCTGCAGCGTTTCGATGAGGAAGCTGCCGATGTCGGCGCTGCGCTGGCGCAGGTCGGCCACGCGCGCTTCCATGCGGCGGCGATACAGCACGAGGGCCAGCAGGCTCGGGGGCAGCGCCACCGCGCTGAGCAACGCCAGCTGCCAGTCGAGCCAGACGAGCATCACGATGCAGCCCACCAGGAACACCACGTTGCCCACCCACGCGAGCGCCGCCTCCGCAACCACTCGCTGAATCTCACCGATGTCACTGTTGATGCGCGCGACAATGTCGCCGAGACGCGTGCGCGCGTAGAAGCGCGGCGACTGGCGCTGTAGATGGGCGTAGAGGGCTGCCCGCATGTCGAAGAGGATGTCCGCCGAGACACGCGTATAGCGGAGGCCGCTGATGACGTTCAGCGCGTAGCTGGACAGGCCGAGCGCCGCGAACAAGCCCACGATGCGCTGCAGCGCCTGCACGTCACGCCCGAGCAGCGCGCGGTCGACGAGGTCGCGCGTCAGCAGGGGCGTCACGAGGGACAGCAGCGTGCTGGTCAGGCTGATCACCAGCACAAGCACCAGCCTCGGCGCGTGCGGACGCACAAAGGCAAACGCCCGACGCAGGTCGGCGGCCTGTGTCGGGCGTGTGATCACGGGATGTCAGCGGGCGGTGCGGGCCGGGCTCGCCGGCGGCACCACAAACATCTCAGTGGTCTGGTCGGCATTGAGATGGATGGTCCGCAGATACCGATACGTCGACGCCTCGTAGAGGTCAATCGTGTCGCCAGCGACATACACGTAGATGACCCGGCCGTTGGAACTGACGCGGGGCACAACACGCGGACGACTCTGGAACTCGCCGCGGCTGACGACGCGGCCCTGCTCGAGGTCGAACGTCCAGAACTCCCATCGGCCAATGTCGGTCTTGATGCCGTACGCGCGTTTGCGGTCGGGCGCCTGGGCGAAGGACACGTTCTCGGCGGGCCCGAGCGGCTTGAAGTCGACGCTGCGGGCGGTCAGATTGACTCGGCCGATTCCCATGATCCGGCGCTTCTGCACCGGGTCCTGCTGCACGAACAGGCCGGTGAAGGTGCCCGGCTCGTCGTAGAAATCATGCACGGGGCCCAGGGTGATGCGACCCACGCCGCTCTCTGCCGGCGTCGCGAGGGGCCACGACTCGACCTCGGTGAAGTTCTTCGTCTCGAGGATGATCACCTCGTCGCCGAACATGAACAGCGACGCTCCGTCGGGTGAGAACCGCAGGTTGACCGTCTCGCGTTCTTCGCCGCGTGGCCAGGGGATGGTCCGGGTGATTTCCCCCGTGGCCAGGTCGAACTGCTGCAGCTGCGCAGGCCCGATCTCCCAGCGGTCGATCAGCTTGGTGGCGAGCCGGGTCAGCATGATCAGGTAGCGATTGTCCGGGTCGGCCACCATGCTGATGACACGGAGCCGCCGGTTGCCCTTCCTGAGCGAGTAGTCGCGCAGCGACTTGCGCGTCGCAATATCGATCACCTCGATCTTCTCGTAGGTGGAATCGAGGACGTAGAAGCGGGTGCGGTCGGCCGATGGCATCAGCGAACGTGCGAGTCCCACCTTCAGCGGAATGCGCTCTTCCACCTTGCCCGTGGCCTCGTCGACCACGCGGATGTCTCCGCCGTAGGTGCCGAGGAAGATCTTGCCGGTGCCGGCCGGCACCTCGGGCTCGGTCCGGCGCGCCTGCGCCTGTGCCACGTCGGTCGCAGCCACCGCACTCAGCAGGCAGAGGCTGAGCAGCAGGCCGCTGACGGCACGACGCCGTCGAGAAACACGCGACGCCATGGCGGTCTACCCTGGGAAGACGAGGTCGATCTGCCGCCAGTCCTTCTGGGCGGCCGCGCACTTGGCCGTCCAGTCGGGGGCGTGGTTCAGCTGGTCGGGCACCTGCGCCGGCCAGTAGCAGCCCATGTGGCAGTCGAACAGGTCGCGTTCAACCGGCTGGCACAGGCCAGCGGTGCCGCCCGTGCGGTCGGCTTCCCATCCGGGCGAGAAGACGATGGAACAGCCCGGCGGGATATGCGGCCCCTCGGGCTGCTGGGGCGGCTGGCTGCCCTGCTGCAGCGCCACCACGTCGTGCG
>Ga0315902_10006972_pt1 | contig 15526 bp, 16 predicted proteins | sample LakEriMetagenome_9_FD_203523 | JGI IMG/M metagenome (GOLD analysis project Ga0315902, IMG submission 203523) | Freshwater fungal communities from buoy surface, Lake Erie, Ohio, United States - Buoy 12 MA117 | ecosystem: Environmental > Aquatic > Freshwater > Lake > Lake biofilm | place: USA... | reverse complement strand
ATCGCCCGGATCATCCAGACCTTCTCCCCCCAAGAATGCCGGAACTACTTCTCCGCCGCCGGATATGATGCAGACTGATCGGAAAATGCTCTAGGCTGCCCGCCATTCGATAGGGGGGATTCCATTGACTCAGTTTTTCCGCAGCCTGGCGTCGGCTGTCGCCGTCGCAGCACTCATTTCCGCGCCTCAGGCCCTGGCCGCGCCGCGCAAGGCCGCCGAGGTGAAGCCCGAGGCCGTCGGCTTCGACTCCGCCCGCCTGAAGCGCCTGGACGACGCCATGGCCAAGGTGGTCGCCGACGGGCGCGTGTCCGGCATGACGACCCTGCTGGTGCGCCACGGTCAGGTGGTCGGCTTCAAGACCTACGGCCAGAAGGACCTCGCCACCGGCGCGCCGATGGAGAAGGACACCATCTTCCGCATCTACTCCATGACCAAGCCGATCACCGGCGTCGCGATGATGATCCTCTTCGAGGAGGGCAAGTGGAAGCTGGACGACCCGGTGACCAAGTTCATTCCCGAGTTCAAGAACCTGAAGGTGATGACCGGGGTGGACGACAAGGGGAACATGATCACGGTTCCCGTTGAACGGCCGCCCACCATGCGCGAGATCATGAGTCACACCGCCGGCTTCGGTTACGGGCTGGGCGACCGGCATCCCGTGGACCGCATGTTCCGCGAGAAGCGGGTGCTGGGGGCCACCGGGCTGAATGACATGATCACCCGGATCGCGGACATCCCGCTGATGTTCCAGCCCGGTACGGCCTGGTACTATTCGGTCTCGGTCGACATCCAGGGGGCCATCGTCGAGCGGATCAGCGGCCAGACCCTCGGCGCCTTCATGGAGGAGCGAATCTTCCGCCCGCTCAAGATGGCGGACACCGGATTCTACGTCCCCGCCGGCAAGACGGATCGTCTGGCCACGCTCTACATGACGGATCCCAAGACCCGTCAGAACGTTCTCGCCACCGCCATCTTCGACAACCCGCCGCCGGACTACACCAAGCCGCCTGCGGCGGAATCGGGGGGCGGCGGCCTGGTCTCCACCACCTCGGACTTTGGCCGGTTCTCCCAGATGCTTCTCAATGGCGGCGAACTGGATGGCGCACGGATCCTCGCCCCGGCGACGGTGGAGCTGATGCGCACCAACGTCATCCCGAAGAGCGTGCTGGTGACCTCGAACGGAACCTCGGGCTCCCGCTTCAACGAGGCGGTGGGCTTTGGCCTGGACTTCATGGTCAACCTGGACCCGCGGGCTTCGGGAAGCCTCGAGGGCGCCAACACCATGAGCTGGGGCGGCGCCGCCGGCACCTGGTTCTGGATCGATCCGACCAACGATCTCTACTTCGTCGGCATGGTCCAACGGCTTGGCGGCACGGGTGGCGAGGACCTCGGTACGGCCGCCCGGACCCTCACCTACCAAGCCCTGGTCGACCCGAAGAAGTAGGCGTCGGGGACGGCTTCGGCCCGCGCGCGGGGGGCGGAAACCTTGACTTTCCGCCCCTTGCATGCGCCCTTCCGCGCCTTGGATTCCGGAGCCCCTTCGACCCCATGCACGCCTATCGCACCCACACCTGCGGCGCCCTGCGCGCCGGCGACACTGGCCAATCCGTCCGCCTGTCGGGTTGGATCAATCGCAAGCGCGACCATGGCGGCCTGGTCTTCGTGGACCTGCGCGACCATTACGGCCTGACCCAGCTGGTCTTCGCGCCGGAAACCCCCGGCTTCGACACCATCGAGCGACTGCGCGCCGAGAGCGTCATCCGGATTGACGGCGAGGTCGTGGCCCGCACCCCCGAGACCGTGAACCCGAACCTGGATACCGGTGAGGTCGAGGTGCGCGTGCGGGCCGTCGAGGTCCTGTCCGAGGCCGCCGAGCTGCCCCTGCCGGTCTTCGGCGAGCCCGACTATCCGGAAGAGATCCGGCTGAAGCACCGGTACCTGGACCTGAGGCGCGAGACCCTGCACCGCAACATCGTCCTGCGCTCGAAGGTCATCCACTCGATCCGCAACCGGATGATCGGCCAGGGCTTCCTGGAGTACCAGACCCCGATCCTGACGGCGTCGTCGCCGGAGGGCGCCCGGGACTTCCTGGTGCCTTCGCGCATACACCCCGGGACCTTCTACGCCCTTCCCCAGGCGCCCCAGCAGTTCAAGCAGCTGCTGATGGTCTCGGGCTTCGACCGCTACTTCCAGATCGCCCCCTGTTTCCGGGACGAGGACCTGCGCGCCGACCGCAGCCTGGAATTCTACCAGCTCGACGTCGAGATGAGCTTCGTCACCCAGGAGGACGTCTTCGCCGCCATCGAACCCGTCATGCACGGCGTGTTCGAGGAGTTCGCCGGGGGCAAGCCGGTCACCCCCTATCCCTTCCCGCGCATCCCCTACCGGGAGGCCATGCAGAAGTACGGCTCCGACAAGCCGGACCTGCGCAACCCCCTGGTCATGCAGGATGTGTCCGAGCCCTTCCGCGGCGGCGGCTTCGGCGTCTTCGCCCGCATGCTGGAAAGCCCGAAGACCGCCATCTGGGCCATCCCGGCGCCGGGCGGCGGCAGCCGGGCCTTCTGCGACCGGATGAACAGCTGGGCCCAGTCCGAGGGCCAGCCGGGCCTGGGCTACATCTTCTGGCGCGAGGGCGAGGAGGGCGGCGCGGGGCCGATCGCCAAGAACCTCGGCCCCGAGCGCACCGAGGCGATCCGCGAGCAGCTCGGTCTGAAGGTGGGCGATGCGGCCTTCTTTGTCGGCGGCGATCCCAAGGTCTTCACCAAGTTCGCCGGCCTCGCCCGCACCCGGGTCGGGACGGAACTGGACCTGGTGGACGAGAACCGCTTCGAGTTCGTCTGGATCGTCGACTTCCCGATGTTCGAGCTGAACGAGGAGACGGGGCTGGTGGATTTCTCCCACAACCCCTTCTCCATGCCGCAGGGCGAGCTTGAGGCGCTGAACACCCGCGATCCGCTGGACATCCTGGCCTACCAGTACGACATCGTCTGCAATGGTTATGAGCTCTGCTCGGGCGCCATCCGGAACCACCGGGCGGACGTCATGCTGCGGGCCTTCGAGATCGTCGGCATGGGCGCTGAGGATGTGGAAAGCGCCTTCGGTGGCATGCTCAACGCCTTCCGCTATGGCGCGCCACCGCACGGGGGCCTGGCGCCCGGCATCGACCGGATCGTCATGCTGCTGGCGGGCCAGACGGCCATCCGCGAGGTCATCGCCTTCCCGATGAACCAGCAGGGCCAGGACCTTCTGATGAGCGCGCCGTCGGCGGTCGAGGACAAGCAGCTCAAGGAGTTGCACATCCGCACGGCCCTGCCGATCAAGACCTGAAGCCTCGGGTCAGTCGCGGGGGCAGGGGCGAAGGGTGAGGCCCCGGGGCAGGCGGACGGTCCCGGTCGTGCAGGCGCCGTCCAGCTGCTCCTGCCTCAGGTTGCGGGCATTGCTGAGATCGACGACGGAGAAGGTGACGCCCCGCAGGCTGGCCCCTTCGAAGTCCGCCCCATTGAAGCTCACGCCGCGGACCCGAGCGCCGTCCAGGCGCACGTCCTTCAACCGGGCGCCGTCAAAGTCGGCGCCTGTGATGGCGGCGCCGGTGAGGTCGCTGCGGGTGAGGTCAGACTTGCTGAAGTCCGACCCGGTGAAGTGGACATCCCGCAGATTGGCGCCGACAAGCGCCGAGCCGGAGAAGTCCGCCCCGAGGAACTGTGCGCCGGGCAGTTGTCTTCCGGACAGGTCACAATTGATGCAGGCCCCGCCGAAGCTGACGGCGCGGGGAATGTCCTTCGCGGGCATGAAGGACAGGGCCTGCGCCGGGTGCGCCCCGCCGAAGGTGGCGAGGGCGGACAGCACGACGGCTCTGGAAACAAGACGCCGGAAAGGGGGTGGAGGCATGAGCGGCCTATGGGCCCAGGAGCCGTGTCCCGCTACTTAAATTGCTGTAACTGAATGCGAACCGCCACCTTCGGAGCTGCGCCATGAGCCTGCGTCTTCCCCGCCTTGGACAGCCCTCCGCCACGGACCGCGAGACCGGACTGAGTGCTCTTGAGGCGGAGATGAAGTCGGAGGCCGCCGCGGCGCTGGGTCGGGCCGGAAGCCGCGCCGAGGCGGCCCTCGCCCGGCTGGCCGATCCCGAAGCCCTCGCTGAGGTGGGGCGGGAGGTGCTCCTGCGCCAGGCTGCAGAGGCTGTCTGGAGCTTCTTCATCCAGCGGGAAGCCTGCGGGCTGAAGGACCAGCGCCAGGTGATCGCCGATCTGGGAATCCCCAGGGCCGTAATGGTCCGCCTGGGTGCTCGCTAGGGGATAGATCCTGACATTGGAAACCCGTTGGGGAGGGCTTGGTGAGGGTCCGCTTCCGGGTGCCGAGCCAACGGGAAGAAGCGACCCTTGGCGGACCTAAAGGTCTTTGACGAAGAACACTTCAGGGGTTTGCTGCATTACGCCGAACGTCAGTTCACCTGACAACGCGAACCCATTTCGCCGATGCCACTGCTGAGGTTCGGGCTCGTCCGTCATGCTGGAGGTCATAATGGTCTTGGAGCCGGACTGGCGCATAGCTGCTTCCCAGAACTGAAAGAGCATCGTGCCGACGCCCTTTGACCGCCACTCTGGTGCCACCCAGATGAGGTCCATGAACGGTAGTGTTCCCCAGAACCAGCTGAACCGCATGAAGCCGACGGGAGCACCGTGACGTATCGCAATCAGGTACTCGTCGTGAGCGATGCAACGTTCGATCCACGCCGGAGCGGCGTGGTGATCGACCGTCTTGAGCCAGCCCAGATCGCTAAGGCCGGCTGGCCGCACATGGAGAGACACTTCGGGCATGCCCGCATTATGCGGGATCAGCGCCCGCTAACCACCCTGAACCGACATTCATGGCGTTCGCTTAGAGGTCGGTGAGCTGAGGGTCTGCTCACAGGTGCCGAGCCAACGGTGAAATTCGACCCGAAGCGGTCATTGTCAGCCGCGTGCAGCTAATTCAATGTCCAGGGTGGCGAGCAAAATAGGAGGCGTGGTGAGCGATCCGGAACAAGCCAGAGCGAACCCGCTCAGAAACATCGAAGCGAAGACAGGGTCGTCGATTAGCGGGATGCGCACGGCAGTATCCGCGGCGGGCCACGATCTTAACCCCTCGACAGGTGACCTCCCATGATCAAGCCGACCTCGACTGTTACAAACAAGCCGGTCCGTACTCCTCGTCCGTGGGCGATTGCGCTCGCCGCCGCATTCGTGCTGACCGGCGGGGCCGTCGCCGCCTTCGCGGCCCTGAAAGAGCCCTCAGCCCCACCCAACGCGCCGTTCCGGATCGAGGAAATCGCCGACCTCGACCAGCCCTGGGCCATGACCTTCCTGCCCGACGGCCGCATGTTGATCACCGAGAAGGCTGGCCAGCTATTAATGCTCTCAGCAGACGGCAAACAGCGAAAGACCGTGACCGGCGCCCCCGCCGTGATGTCCCAGGGACAGGGCGGGCTGATGGATGTCGTGCTTCACCCCCGGTTCGCCAAGAACCGGATGGTTTACCTGAGCTATTCGGAAGCCGCCGGTAAGGACACGAGCCTGGTCCTGGCGCGCGGCGTGTTCAATGACGGAGACGCCCCGTCGCTACGCAACGTGCAGACGCTTTTCCGCGGCCCCAAGTATGACGCCAAGGCGGGCCACTATTCTGGCCGCATCGCGTTCTCGCCCGAGGGCAAGCTGTTTTTCGCCGTCGGTGATCGCCAGCAGTGGGACGGTTTCCAGCGCACGGAGCCGCAGGATATCAAAATCCTCTCAGGCAAGGTTCTGCGCCTCAACGACGACGGCACGCCGGCAGCTGGCAATCCCCTGGCCGCGCGCGGCGGTGATCCCGCCATCTGGACCTATGGCCACCGCAACCTCCTCGGCCTGGCGTTCGACGCAAACGGCAACCTGTGGGAGCAGGAGATGGGCCCTCTGGGTGGGGACGAGGTCAATCTGATCCTGCCCGGCCGCAACTACGGATGGCCGATCGTCTCCAATGGCGACAACTACCCGGGCCCGCCGACCAATGGGGCGGCGATCCCGGATCATCGCCCTGGCGACGGCTTTGAGGCGCCGAAGGTCTGGTGGACTCCCGCCATATCGCCCGCGGGGATGATGGTCTATTCCGGCAAGCTCTGGCCGCAGTGGCGCGGCGATCTCTTCATCGGCGGTCTGTCCAGTCGGAGTCTGGTCAGGGTCGATGTCAACGGACCCGAGGCCACGAAGGGCGACCAGTTCGCGCTGGGTACGCGCATTCGCGAGCCGGAGGAGGGGCCTGACGGCTCAATCTATCTTCTCACCGATGGCCGGCGCGGCTCCGACGGGAAGCTGGTGAAGCTGACGCCCAAGAGGTGACGCAAGGGGCTGTCCAGGAATGACGCCTGGCGCACAGCGGACCGGCGCAACCTTGAGCTTTACCCTGCGGAAGCGGGAAGGTCTGCCGACCCTCAGCGGACGCTCGCTCAGGCCCCTAGTTCCGCAGCCGCTAAGCTCGCGATGGCGAGCCCCGCCTCATCCTGCCCGCCACTGTCCATAGTCCACGCTGCTCCCAGGCCGGCATAGGCGAGTATCCAGGTCAGGAGTCGCTTCGGTTCCAAGCTTGCTACCCTTGCCACGATATCGACGCGTCGTCGCAGGCGGTCAGGCTCCCCAGCGAAACACGCGTCTGGATTTCGGAACAGGTTGGCATAGTCGAATGCTCGCTCGCCGAGGACACCCTTTGGATCGATGGCGAGCCATCCTCGTGCGCCGCCGTCAAGAATGTTTCCGTGATGGACATCGCCGTGCAGCGGGACGACGTTTTGAGGATGCGCAAGCAAGCCGCGAGCTGCGATTGCGCATGTCTTTAGAATGCCGCCGTACCGATCCGCGGCTGAATCAAGCTGGCGAAACCATATTCGCGTCGGAACGAGGCTTTTGGGCGGGGCTCGTTCCTTTGGAGCATGCAGCTTCGCCACGACCGCGCAAATGATCTCAGTCGCCTCATCGTCGTGGCCGGAGCGAGCCATCGTCGTCAGATCCCGCGGTCCACAGAGTCGTTCAAGCAACAGCGCTGGGCCGTCGTGGGCCAGAACCTTGGCCGCTCCGTGCCCAGCGTACCAGTCCATCACATCGCCGCCGCGTATCTCCTCCTCGTCGACGGCGATTTTCAGTATCGCGCGTGCGCCGTCGCGGAGAACCGGCAACAGCAGACTGCTGCTCTGGCCAGTCATAATGGCTTCGCCGTCTTGCGCGAGATTCCAGCGCACCAACCAGTTGTCGAGTTTACCGTCTGACATTGCCAGAACCTACGGCCCCGGGGTGCGGACAGGCAAGCGAGCCAACGTCCGCTAACCCCCCTTCTCGGAACTTCGGAAGGTCTGCTCACAGGCAGGAAGCCCAAGCGGCGACTTCTGCACTCGTGCCGCGGCAAGGCGGGCGCCAGGCGTCAGAAGGTATCCGCTAGATCACGTTCCAAGAGGCGGGAGCCGACTATTAGATCGAGACGTGATCTGGCTCTCTTGATGCAGAGGCGTCAGCCGGCGAGGTCGCCCTCGGCGCGGACGCCGCAGGTGTCGCAGATGAGGTCTGCACCCTTTCGCACCAGGGCCGTGTCGCCGCAGTCCGGGCAGACGTCGGCGTCCCTGCGCAGTCCCCCAAGCGCGCCGCGCTCCTGCGCCGTTGGCAGGAAGACCAGGTTGTCCGGCGTCGCCCCGCGCGAGAAGCCTCGGGAGATGAACCGCGAGACGGGCTGGGGTTCGGGCTCGACAGGGGCCTGTCCGTCGGCGGCGCCGCGGCCCAGGCCGTCTGCGTTCAACTCGCCGTCGGCGTTCGCCAGGTCGTTCCGGCCCAGGTAGGAGATGCCGAGCTCCCGGAAAATGTAGTCCAGGATCGAGGTCGCCGAGCGGACGGAGTCATTTCCGGTCACCTGTCCCGCGGGCTCGAAGCGGGTGAAGACGAAGGCGTCAACGAACTCGTCGAGGGGCACGCCGTACTGGAGGCCGATCGAGATCGAGACGGCGAAGTTGTTCATCAGGGAGCGGAAGGCGGCGCCTTCCTTGTGCATGTCGATGAAGATCTCGCCCAGCTCTCCATCGTCGTACTCGCCGGTGTGCAGGTAGACCTTGTGGCCGCCCACCGAGGCCTTCTGGATGTAGCCCTTCCGGCGATCGGGCAGCTTGCGTCTCGTTGGCGGCCGCTCGACCTCGACCCGCCGCTCGATGATACGTTCCGCCGCCGCCGAGGCGGCCGGCGCCTCCGGCGGGGCCGGAGTCTCCGAGCGTCCCGCGATGACAGTCGGCGCGAGGATCAGCGGGCGGCGACGAATTCTCGGCTGTACCACCACGCCGGGGAGATCGGGCAGGCTGGCCAGGAGGCTTTCCAGCCCCTGCGCCGAAGCGACGTCCAGAACCACGACGGGGGGCTGGACGAGCTGGGGAGCGAGGGCGGCGGCCATGGCGAGGCGACCGGCGGGCGGGACCTCCTCGCCCAGCAGCAGGACCGCGGCCTGGTCGGGCGACAGGCCGGGCAGGTCAGAGAGCCGGCCCGCTCCGGCGATAGCGGCGTCCGCCTGGGCCAGCTGCTCGGCGCTGAAACCCATCCGGACTGGCAGGTCGAGAGCGGGATCGGACAGTTCCGCCTCGCTGAGGCCCAGGACGTCGGTCAGGAAGCCGGGATCGATGATGTGGGGTGAGAGAGCGTCTGCGAGCCGCCGGGCGAAGGGCAGGGCGGACTCGACGGCGGCGATTTCGTGGTCGGTGAAGCCCCGGGACTCCAGGGCGGCTCGGTCGACCCCCGGGGCGCCGGAAAGGGAGCGGATCCCGAGGGCGTGGAGGCGGGCGTCCGCAGTATCGAGTCCCAGGTGATCCAGCGCCCGCAGCGCGGCCCCGGAAAGAGTGCGGAGGGTGACGCCGTCCGAGGTCTCGATGTCGAGGATGGGGCCCTTTGACGGCCCACCGGATGGGTCCGCTGCGCCGAGGCGGAGGGCGAGGTCCGGATCACTGAAGAGGGCCAGGCCGACCTCCAGTCCCTCCGGGATCGCCCGGCGCGCCCGCTTGAACAGGGCTCGTGCAGCCTTCCGGCCCTCCTCTGAATCGTAGGCCAGTCCCCGGCCGAGCAGCCAGTCCCCGAGGCCGGCCAGCGAGATCAGCCCCGGGCGTCCTGACGCCGACAGGGCCAGGGCCAGGTCCGCCACCGCCTGCTCGAAACCGGACAGGTCGAAGTCTTCCCCGAGACCGAAGGCGGCGAGGCTCACCGCCCCTCGCACCCGGCCTGCGGCGGCGGCCAGGGCGGATGCGGTCTCCTGCGTATCGGCAAGGCCGACAGCCCCGGTGAAGGCGGCGGCGGGAGAAATCTGCGTTCGCGGGAACAGCACCAGTCGGAGGCGATCCCGGGGAAAGGCGGGAACCACCATGCGCCAGAGGGTTTCGCCGCTGCGGCCCAGGTCGATGGCCTCGCCGATGAGATCCTCCGGGACCCCCGCCGCCTGGGCGCGCTCGACGGCGCGCGCGAGCCCGGGATTGTCTGTGAGGGAGGCGCAGGCCTCGGGGGCGCCCTCACATCGGGCGATGGCGTCGAGGAGGGCCTGGAGCGGGCCTGCCGCGGCTTCGGCGGCGGCCTGGGCCAGTGTCTCGCCCCGGACTTCAGTGGAAAGGGCGTCCAGGCGACTGTCGAGGCCAGGCGCAGCGGTGTCCAGCAGGGCCGGGGCCGGCCCGGGCGCCACCCCGATCGCCGCCGCCGCGTTCAGCATCAGGGTCGAGAGCCGGTCGGACAGGCCCCGGTCCGCGGCCTTCCCCCCCAGGCGGCTGCGACCCTGGGCGGCTTGGGCGATCTCCGTGGCGAGGGCCGTGATGGCGCCGCTGATGTCGTCTATCCCCCCCAGGACCTCCCGCCAGGCCTCTGTCTGGGCGTCTGTCCAGCCCACCGGGGCCAGGACCTCGACACACCGGTCCCCGAGTTCGATCTGCCGGGGCTCAAGGACGGGCGGGGTGTGCATGACAGAGGCCTCCAGGCCGTCGAGGTTAGGGCGGCCTCCCGGGCTGGGCAACAGATGTTGAGGTAAGGGGCGCAGGCATCCACAAGATGTTGATGTTCTGGGATCGCTGGACGCTGGGAGCCGCGCAACCTATAGTCCGCCGGCATTGAAGCTGAGCGGATCTGAACGGGCGTGCTGAAAGCGATCTTCACCTGGTGGAACGGAGCCACGATCGGCGCCGGTTTCCATATCAAGCGCCGCGGCGTCCTGGTCGGCCAGGACGACTTTGGCAACCGCTACTACGAGGCCCGCGACGCCCGGGATTCCTACGACGGCCGCCGCCGCCGCTGGGTGATCTACAAGGGGTACCCGGACGCCTCCAAGGTGCCCGCTGAATGGCATGGGTGGCTTCACTACACCTTCGACGAGCCGCCGACCGTCGCGCCGCTCCCCCGCAGGTCGTGGGAGAAGGACCACCAGCCCAACCTCACCGGCACCATCCACGCCTGGCGGCCCAAGGGCTCGATCTCGCGTGGCGGCGAGCGCGCCCGTGCGTCAGGCGACTATGAGGCCTGGCGGCCCGAATAGGATGCCCCGGTTTCCCCAGCGCAGGGTCCTCTCCGCCGTCACCCTGGCGTCGGTTGCGGCGCTGGCCTGGGCGGGGCTGGCGCCGGCTCAACAGGCTCCTCCCTCTGCCGACGCCGGGGCCGCCGCCCCGCCTGCCGCCATCATCGAGGAGGCGCCCCCTGCTGTCGTGGAGGCTCCACCCCCGGCTGTGGCGCCCCCGATCCCCCCCTCCGAGGTGACGCCTGCGGAACCCCCTGCGCGCCGCGTGGCCGCGCGGCCCGCGGAGAGCGTGAAGAAGCGCGAACGCTTCGACGTGGCGGTGCTGCAGGCCGTGGACAAGGTCACCGCTGAGACCATCCGCTTCGAGGCTCCGGTGGGTCAGCCCGTCCGGTACAAGTCGCTAATCCTGACGGTGCGGGCCTGCGAGCGGACAGCAGCCGACGAGCCCACCGAGGACTCCATCGCCTACCTGTCGGTGGACTCGCAGCCGCGCACCCAGGCGGGCCGGCCGACTCCGGGCGCCCGCCAGGTCTTCCGGGGCTGGATCTACGCCTCCTCGCCCGGGCTGAACGGGCCCGAGCACCCGGTCTATGACGCCTGGCTGATCACCTGCAGGACTTCGACGCCGCTCAGGGCGGCGGGGGGATCCAGCACCCCCTCGACAGCCAAGGCGCCGGCCAATCGCTCTAGGTAGGCGGAGCGCGGGATTTCCTCGGCGCCGAGGCTTGCCAGATGATCGGTGATGAACTGGGCGTCCAGCAGCTGGAACCCGCCTAGGATGAGCCGCGCGGCCAGGTGGGCCAGGGCGACCTTGGAGGCGTCGGTCTCGATCGAGAACATGCTCTCGCCGAAGAAGGCGCCCTTGAGGCTGACGCCGAAGAGCCCTCCGACCAACCGCCCGTTCCTCCAAGTCTCCACTGAATGGGCGGAGCCGACAGCGTGCATCCCCTGATACATCCGCTTCAAGGATGGGTTGATCCAGGCGCCGGGCCGCTCCGGATCGGCGCAGGCGTCCAGCACCTCCTGGAAGGCTGAATTGACCCTGACGTCAAAGAGGTCCTGCCGAATGGTCCTTTGCAGGCGGCGGGGGAGAGCAAGCCCCTTCAGAGGAAAGACTCCCCGGAACTCGGGCTCGACCAGGAAGACCGATGGGTCCGTTGGCGACTGGGCCATGGGGAAGACCCCACGGGCGTAGAAGTCCAGCGCAGGGTGGGGACGTCGCCGGCGGCTCACCGGGCCTCCGACTGATCCTTCAGCCAGCGCTCCAGCCAGTGGATGGTGTAGTCGCCCATCAGGAAGTCCGGCTGGAGAAGAAGGTCCTGGAAGAGGGGAATGGTGGTTTCGACGCCGCTGACCACCATCTCGCCGAGGCATCGGCTGAGGCGGGCGATGCACTCCTCCCGGTCCCGACCGTGCACAATCAGCTTTCCGATCAGGCTGTCATAGAAGGGTGGGATGACGTATCCGGCGTAGATGGCGCTGTCGAGGCGCACCCCCAGTCCGCCGGGAGCATGGAAGTCTGAGATCAGGCCGGGCGAAGGTGTGAAGGTCCTGGGATTCTCAGCGTTGATCCGGCACTCGATGGCGTGCCCCTCGAAGGCGATGTCCTTCTGGGAGAAGGAGAGGGGCAGGCCGGCGGCGATCCGGATCTGCTCGCGCACCAGATCGATGCCCGTGATCGCCTCGGTGACCGGATGCTCGACCTGAAGGCGGGTGTTCATCTCGATGAAGAAGAACTCCCCGTTCTCGTAGAGGAACTCGATAGTGCCGACGCCGAGGTAGCCGATCCGGCGCACGGCCTCGACGACGACATTTCCGATCTTCTTCCGGGCGGCGGCGTCGATCACCGGGGAGGGGGCTTCCTCAAGCACCTTCTGATGCCGGCGCTGCAGGGAACAGTCCCGTTCGCCAAGGTGGCAGACATTGCCGAACCGGTCAGCGATGACCTGGAGTTCGATGTGCCGGGGCCCCTGGAGGTATCGCTCCATGTAGATGGCGTCGTCGCCGAACGCGGCCTTGGCTTCGGCCCGGGCGGTCGCGACCGCTTCGGCCAGGTCCTCCTCGGTCCGGGCGACCTTCATGCCCCGGCCGCCACCGCCGGCTGCGGCCTTGATGAGGACCGGAAAGCCGATCTCCCGGGCGGCGGAGAAGGCCTCCTCCTCGGTCGTGATCGCGCCGTCAGACCCTGGCACCACCGGGATTCCGGCCTCCCGCACCGCCTGCTTTGCGGTGATCTTGTCGCCCATCATCGTGATGTGCTCGGGGAGGGGGCCGATGAAGGTGAAGCCATGGGCGTTCACGATCTGGGCGAACCGGGCGTTCTCGGACAGGAAGCCATAGCCGGGATGGATGGCCTGGGCGCCGGTGATCTCTGCGGCGGCGATGATGGCGGGGATGTTCAGATAGCTCTTGGCGGCGGGCGCCGGACCGATACAGACGCTTTCGTCCGCGAGGCGGACCCACATGGCGCCGGCGTCGGCCTCGGAATGAACCGCAACCGTGGAGATGCCCATCTCCTTGCAGGCGCGGTGCACCCGCAGGGCGATCTCGCCCCGGTTGGCGATCAGGATCTTGTCGAACATGGCTTAACCGATGATCGCCAGGGGCTCGCCGAACTCGACCGGCTGGCCGTTGGCCACGATGATCTCAAGGATCTTTCCCGCCCGGGGGGCCGGAATGGGGTTCATGGTCTTCATGGCCTCGACAATCATCAGGGTCTGGCCCTCGGTGACCGTGTCGCCGACCTTGACGAACGAGGGCGTATCCGGCTGCGGCTGGAGATAGACGGTTCCGACCATGGGCGATTTCACGGCGTCACCGGCGGCGGGGGCCGGCGTCGGAGCGGCGGCGGCGGGTTCGGCGGCCGACGCAGGCGAGGGAGGCGCAGCGAAGGCCGGGGCCGCCATCGCCACGGGCGCTGCGGCGGTCAGGGTGCGCGCGACGCGGATCTTCAGCCCGTCGTGCTCGACCTCGATCTCGGAGAGTCCCGTCTCGTTCAGGATGCCGGCGAGGCGGCGGACAAGACGTGCATCGATCTGTTCGGCGGGAGCCTTCGGACTGGACGGCATGTGGGGATCCTGTGCTTCGTCGTCTCGGCGGCCGCGCGTGCGGCGGACGTGCTGACCTTCTATCGAACCTGAGCCGACGCGAACATGGGGAGGAGTCCCGCCCCGGACACATCGGCGTGAAGCCGAGGCCGTTTCCCGCCGACAGCCCTCCGGTAGGCGCGGATGCGCTGAAACCGGATTCGGCGTCTTGTAACGGCGGGCGGCTGGGGTCACAAGCAGGGGCATGAGTCTGAGCCTGGTCCTGAACGGTGAGAGCCGCGTCATGGAGGCGGTCCGCACGGTGGCCGATCTGGTCGCCGCCCTGGGCCTTGATGCGCGCAAGGTGGCGGTGGAGCGGAACCTCGAGATCGTGCCCCGCTCCCTGTACGACCGCACCGAGCTGGCCGACGGGGACCGGCTTGAGATTGTCCACTTCATTGGCGGAGGCTGACATGTCCGGCGAAAGCATGGCCGGCGGGACGGCGGAGGACACCTGGACCGTGGCGGGCCGGACCTTCCGGTCCCGTCTCATCGTCGGCACCGGCAAGTACGCCGACTACGCCCAGAACGCCGCCGCTGCCGAGGCTGCGGGCGCCGAGATCGTCACCGTCGCCCTGCGCCGGGTGAACCTGTCCGATCCGGCCAAGCCCATGCTGGCCGACTTCGTGAAGCCGGAGCGCTTCACCTACCTGCCCAATACGGCCGGCTGCTACACCGGCGAGGACGCCGTGCGCACCCTGCGGCTGGCCCGCGAGGCCGGCGGCTGGGATCTGGTGAAGCTCGAGGTCCTGTCCGAGACGCCGCACCTGCTGCCGGACATGGAGGAAACCCTTCGGGCGCTGAAGATGCTGGTCGCTGACGGCTTCCAGGTCATGGTCTATTGCAGTGACGATCCGGTCTACGCCCGCAAGCTTGAGGACGCCGGGGCTGCGGCCATCATGCCGGCGGCGGCGCCGATCGGGTCGGGCCGCGGCATCCAGAACGCCCTGAACCTCGGCCTGATCCTGGAGCAGTCCAAGGTCCCGGTCCTCGTCGACGCCGGTGTCGGGACGGCCTCGGACGCGGTCATCGCCATGGAGATGGGCTGCGACGCCGTGCTCATGAACACCGCCATCGCCGAGGCGAAGGATCCGATCCGGATGGCCGACGCCATGAAGCACGCCGTCATCGCCGGCCGGCAGGCCTTCCTGGCCGGGCGGATGGCCGAGCGTCGCTATGGCGATCCCTCCTCACCCCTCGCCGGGCGGATCTGAAGGCCGCACTCCCGCCCGGGACGCTCGCGGGGGAAGCCGGGCGCGCCTATATCTCCTGCCTCGGTGTTTTTCAGGACCCCCTATGAAACTTCCCATCGGCAAGCCCTGGTTCGGGCCCAGGCGGTTCGGCTTCGGCGTTTCACCCATGAACGGGCAGGGATGGGCCTGCATTGGCGTCTACATCCTCACCATGGCGATGATCCCGTCCCTGATGGGGCGGGAGGCGAGGGGCGCCGATGCGCTGGGTATCCTGGCCGCGCTCCTGGGATGCACGGCCCTGCTGCTGGTCGTGGTCTGGCTCAAGATGGACAGGTCCAAACCCCTGCGCTGGCGCTGGGGCGACGACTAGGCCTGAGGGCCTGTTCCCTTCAGACGGAACGCCTGAAGGGACAGAACAGGATCTAGCCGGCGGCCACCCGGGCGATGTCGAGGTCGGGGTCCAGGCCGACGGCGCGCATCAGCTCGGCCCGCCGGGGTCCGGCCTTGGGTGGGTAGACCTCGGCCTTCGCCGCCTTCGGCGTCATCCAGTGCAGCAGGACCTTTCCGAGGTTGGCGGGCCGCTTCAGCCAGGCTGAGGGGTGCTCCAGCATGTGGAAGCCGCGCATGGCGGAGCGCAGGAGATCGGGGTCCGAGCGGATGGCGATGGCCACGCCATCCTCGGCGAAGCTCTTCAGGATGCGGCTGCGCAGGCTCGGCCGATGATGTGGGTCC
>Ga0315902_10006971_pt1 | contig 15529 bp, 11 predicted proteins | sample LakEriMetagenome_9_FD_203523 | JGI IMG/M metagenome (GOLD analysis project Ga0315902, IMG submission 203523) | Freshwater fungal communities from buoy surface, Lake Erie, Ohio, United States - Buoy 12 MA117 | ecosystem: Environmental > Aquatic > Freshwater > Lake > Lake biofilm | place: USA... | reverse complement strand
ATGGTGGTGCTGCCTAGCGGTTGGCCGCCGTTGGCCAGGAGTTCGACCAAACTGCCGCTCGCGTACCCGCCATCTGGCAACACACGATCGATGGCAGGGCAACCGCTGGAGATGGTGATTCCGCGAGGCCTTGACCGTGTCTCCATATCGCGAATTTGCAGCCCTAAAGACTGAACGATTTGCGATGGTTTGGGGAAATCAAGCGTTTGGGACATAGAAACCGCCGGGGTAAAATAGAGCTGCAATCCTGAAGGCTCTATCGGCTAATGCTAGCATTCCATCGCCTAAAGGTCCAAAGGATTCTGATTAGAAGACCTGCCGGGACTAGGTTGGTCACGCCAGACGCGGTCTCTCAAGAAAAAGAGTCGAGCGGCGGAAAGCCCAGAAATCGAGAAATGCCTCAATAATTTCGGTGGCGCGCCACAACCGAGGCCCAGCGGCACAGTATGCAACGCCTTGCGCAGTGCGGTTGCCCCACTTTTCAAACAGATGGCCATCGAGACACAACCAACAAAAGTTGCAGGCACGCTCCGTCGTGCCGTCCGCTCATTGACATTTACTAGGACTTTAGGTGGACGGACATGGAATATGCCTATCACTTTGACTTGCCCACTCCTTTGACTTTTGTCGGCCCTGCCCATCGAAACAACAGACAGTCACTCCCGCGATTTCTTCGGTACTAGATTTGCGTACTAGATTTGCATAGTTACTACTTCTCAGCAAAAGACAGACGATTTCCGTGTGTCTTCCGTCGCATCCAAGAATCGGAGTATTTTTATGCATCGCTATACCGTCGGGATCGGGGTAGGTTTCCTAGCCATCGTTTGTTTGTGGGTTGGATGGGGGACGACACAAGAAAAGAAGAGAGTTGGACAAGATCGGCTCGATGGCTTCATGCAGTTGAAACTGGATCATGCCAAAGGAATTCTCGAAGGGCTTTCGAACGAAGACTTCAACGCAATTTCCCAAAACGCACAAGGCTTAGCAACATTGAGTTTGGAGAGCAGTTGGAATGCCTATACGACGCCAGAGTATTTAGCGTTGAGCACGGACTTCCGAAGAGCCGTTCGAATGATGACAGAAGCCGCCAACGAAAAGAATTTGGACCGGGCCGCTTTAGCGTACGTGAATACTACGGTCCAATGCATCGAGTGCCACCGTTACATGCGACATTCAAAAAGATAATCATGCTTCGCTCGGCACCCTTACCCTATCCCGTTTCAACGCAAAATGGAAAGTGGAAGGATTTCATGATTGGGCCAATTTCATCGTTGGCTCCTCTTTGGCCAATGCTACTTCTGTAGAATTTTTTTGCGGCCCGATTGCGTGAGTCGATTCCTAGCAAACCACCAGATTACCCCTACTCCGGCTAGACCAATCCACCATGGGAGGTTCGAAGAAAGGACAGTCGTATTTTTTTCTGAACTAATCTCTGTGCTGAGCTGCAAGTTATGCGAAACAACGAGTGGAGCAATCTGCCGGTGTTGGCTACCTAGAGCCTGAGTCATCTCTTGCGTCTTGTAGCTCCAGAATCGATAGAACCATCCACTATATTGAACACGCATCCTGGGGTATTGAACCTGCAATTCATCGCTCCCCACGGATGAGGCCCCCTTCGTCAATTCACTATCCTGCAACCAATCGGGCAAATCGCGAGTCAATATCGTGATGGGATACTCTCCATTGTAAATGATGGGCTCGTTTTCCGTTGGCATTTCGAGCGTGACGTTGCCGATGTCTGCCATGCAGTCTAGTTCATAGTAGTGATCACTACCCAGCCAGCTCTGGACCCGTACTTTCTCAACCGGTATCTTGGTAGCTCGAACCACACGAGCTTTGCCAGCGATCCACTCCATGGATGGTTTCGATCGCCCCTTTGCTCCTTTCGCCAACGAATTCTCTAGCAACTTCGTCAACGATGCCGTCACTTGCGGCACGGACGATTTCGTATCTTGACCGCTCGCTGAAACCAAGCGTATCAAAGAAAAGAGTGGTTCTAGTTCGTTTGATGTTAATGGACGAATCGGCGACTGTAGGTTCTCCAGCTCATCGCGAAAGGAAAGATCCCAACCCAATGTGAGCAAGTACCGTAAGTGCTCCGGCAACACCGGCTTCCATTCGTTTCTTGCAATGTCGCCAATTCGGTCTGGCCGAATTTTCCATCGGACATCATCGACCACAATTGCCTTGCGTGTCTTTCTATCCGCATTCTCCTCGAACGCGAATCCTGAAACGACAAATGGTTGCAGGAATGTATCTCGTTTGTTTTGGTTCATCCAATCTTTGGGAAGCCGATTGCAATAAATCACGGTCGCGTCTTCCTCGCCTGCTACAGTTACGCGAAAGAATTGCGACTGTTCCGCACGTCGCATGGCTTGGACCGCCGGGGAGCGATTCGTTTTGAGAAGTTCCAGAACATCGATCCGTTCTACACGCGTCGCGAGCCCTTCGAATGACCCCAACTTGATATTGGCGGCCACTGGCCATGCATAGTCTGATTCGCAAAGCTGCTGAATCTCTGGAGCATGCTTCTGCGCCGCTAGCAACAATTGCATCGCGCCTTCGGACACGGATTCTGCAGTAGACGCCCAGTCGTTAGAAGCAAACTCCCCCACCGATTGGTTTACCGTTTTCATGACGAGCGAGAACGGAGCATTGAAGTCGCGTGGTGGATGCCATAGTTGGGGACTTGGCAAACCTCGCAACCATCGAGCGAATCGTTGGCTATACTTTGTGGTGATCTCGTTCGGATCTTGCAGTGCCGCTGCGAAAAGAACTGGCGCCGTCTCAGGACCGCGCTGCGACGAATAGGCGACTTTCTTCGTGAAGAACCCAACCACCTCCACGGTACGGTCGAGCTTTGCGAAGCTTGCCTTCTCCAAGATGTCCACAGGAACATATACGGTCACCGGTTGGCTATTCGCTTCGTCAGGCTTCAACCACAACACACGATAATCGACTGCAGGCCATCCTTTGCTTTCGATGTGTCCGCTTCGTTCATCGACCAATGCGATTGTTCCTCGAAATCGAATCGGTACACCTCGCACCGCATTATTCGAAGAGGAAACCAATTGCAGCACTTCCACACGAGGAATTTCAAAAGTGTTTAGGATGCCTCTCTCTAGCTCCGTTCGCAACTGCAATACTCTTTGCCATGTTCGCAGACTGATCAGATGCTCGGATTCTCGCCACGTTTGATTGTCTTGCATTTGAAGGATGAGCCGACGGTCCAATGCGAGTCGAAATGCTCGCCCCCATGCATCGTCAGGTAGTTCCTTGAGCGATGACGATGAGCCTTGAAGCTTATCTTCGATCGCGCGAATCGTTTCAAGTTCGCTGCCGGCACCATCGTTCGCGGCGTTACCTAACGTCTCTTCCCAACGTCCAAGTTGCTCCAGCGAATTCGCAAGCCACTCATCGATGGCAGCAGAGGATGCCAATTCAACTTGCGAATACTGTTGTTCGATTAAGGCCGCGATTTCTTTGGGACTCGCAGTAGCAATCAAGAACTCTACGACTTGTTGCATCTGCGACTGCGAACTCTGAGTCGATCGCAATTGCAACTGCTCATACGACCAATCGTTCGATGCCGTACTAGATTCGTCGTTCGAGCCAGACTCGTTCGAGCCAGACTCGGGTATCGTCTCGGTTCCAGCCTCTGTCCTTCGCTCGCCGTTCGGTTCAAACAACCCGATTGCCTTCCCGACCTTTTCCACTTGTTTGGTGTCGCTCACCTTTTGAATCAGGATAAGAATCAAAGCGAGCAGCACGAATAGCGAAATCAGTTTGCGAGTGCCGCTGCTTTTTTCCATCGATTTCGCTCTAGACTGGGATTGTCCATCCAATCCATACCAGCGATTTTGACGTTTGGTTGGCATCGTGTACGTTCCTAAACGTTCGTTACCGATCGGGGGAGGTAAAGAATTTGCGAGCGGCTTCGTGATATGGCAGCCCTTGCCAATTCGAAGCTAACTCGAACGGGATCATCCCCACCAACGGCTTATCTTTACGATAGATGGCTTGAAGAGAGTCTCCCACAAATCGCGACGAAGCATCTTTCCTGACCACCAACAAGGCGGTTGTTGCCAAGGTCTGGATGGGAGTCGTTCGATTGAGCGAATACTCTGCGGGTTGAATTTCGTAGGGACGGAACATCGGCTCTTCCAAAGCGAGCGCGCCTACATTGGTCAAAGACAAGAACTCAAATCCTTCACTATCGAGCATCTTGTGCATTCCTGGTTGCCCCACCTTGATAACCGCAACGACTACCTCAGCTTGCTTTCGCAAGTCCTCTTCAAACCAATCTCCGTTGACGATCGCAAGTTTATCGACATCGATCGCAAAATGGGAAAGCAATCGTGTTGCCGCTTGTCGTGTACCTGACTCAGGGGAACCGAGCATCACACGCTTGTTGGCGATCGCCTCCACATTGCGAATCTCTAAGTCCTTTCGAACGAGAATGTGGACCGCTTCGTAAAACAATGGTGCAACCACGGCGACTTGATCGGACCGAACGGCCGACTCTTGCATGATCGCCATTTGGGCGCGGTTTTCCAAGAGATGCTTGAGATTCTCTAAGGAGCCAAAGGTAGAAATCACATTGGCATGCATCCCTGTCTCTGACTCCAGCACTTTGGTAATCTCGCCCGCCATTTGAAAATACATCCCTCCCGACGATCCGGATGCAATCGCAAATGAACGCGGCACGGAGTGATCGCGCATGTACTGCAGGGATGATGGACCGATCAACCATAACGAGATTCCCAACAAAAGGACCAGCATACCGATATTCTGGGCTCGTCGCTGAGACACGGACGGTTCGACGTTTCGATGCCCAGACAACGCGGCAATGATCGGAACATTGGCCAACCAATGCTTTGCTTTTCGCAGCCACGAGGGTGCTCGAGCTTGGATAGGGGCACCGGAATAGAATCGTTGCAAATCGTCGGCTAGTTCACGGGCCGAGGCGTAACGTCGGCTCGGTGTTTTCTCTAAGCACTTCATGACGATCGTGTCGAGATCGGGATGAACATCCGAACGCGATGCTCGAACGCTCGAGGCAGGGCGGTTCATGACCTGCATCATCGTTTGCATAATCGATTCGGCCTGAAACGGGGGCTTGCCAACCAAGAGTGCGTACAAAATGGCACCGATGGCATAAACATCCGTTGATGCACTGTGCTCCTCGCTCTTGCCAGCCGCCTGCTCAGGAGACATATAACTTGGTGTCCCCAACGCAGCACCCGTCGCCGTAAGGCCTTCGTTCGAATCCATTCGCTTTGCGAGACCAAAGTCGGTAAGCACCACTTCGTCGTCTTCATTGATGAGCACATTCGCAGGCTTCAAATCGCGATGTACGACTCCTTGCGAATGGGCATAATCGATCGCCTTGGCTACATCGCATGTATACCTCACCGCATCGCGAACTGCCATTGGTCCTTCCGCAAGCTTCTTGGCAAGATCGGTGCCAGGAACGTAATCCATCGAAAAGAAATGATGCCCTTCGTGTTCTCCGCAATGATAGATCGTGATGATGGAGGAGTGCATCAAACTCCCTGCACTTCGCGCCTCGGCATAAAACCGATTGACTTCATCGTCACTCGCCAACGCGCCTGAACGAATCATCTTGACCGCAACCTGACGACTGAGATTGGTCTGTGTCGCCAGATACACGACCCCCATCCCTCCTCGCCCAAGAACTTTTTCGAGAGTGTATTCTCCAAAGCGACATGGAAGTACTCCCTGCGTATTGTCGACACTCGGCAACGAGGAAAAACTGAAGTCTCTCGACCGCGTCGGGGGAGGCAGCGTGGACTCATCCGGTGAGATGATGCGAGGTTCGGATCCTTTCGCAGGCATCGTCATTGCATTCGGATCAAACGAGACTGCTGGAGTCTTCTCCGAAGAGGGGTTCGCGGGGTTGGGAAGTGGAAGCGGATTCGGTGCCAGAATAGGTCCGGCCATAGTTTCGATCCAATCCGCAGTATCCAATAATTCGCTGAGCCGTCCACTCAATTGGGGGTATCGCTGCAGAAACGTATCTCGATCCTCGGGATTCCCTGCATCGAATCGACGCATGAACTCGAGCAACGCTTGATCTAACTCTAATTCGGACTCGTCGTCAGATTCGTTGATCATGCACTATTAGGTTTAGAGAGCGAAAGCAAACCATACCGGAACAACCGGGACTCAGCATCCCTCCAGGATACACGAATCGACGATTTCTCTCTACGCTAAGCGCGGCGTTCTTCCGATTGTGCAACCGCCAGGGTGCTCTCAAACAAGTCGCTCGCAATTTGAAACTGCGGAGACTCCGAACGGTACTTTTTGCAGTGTTCTGTAATCAACCGATACAAAAACCGAAAAAGATTGCGAGGCGTTTTCAACGATTGAAAGGCGGAAACAAGACGTTGTTCCGAAACTTGGGGGTCAAACAGCCCTTTCGGAGTGCTCGCCGAACCGCTACTGGAACAGGCCTTCATTCGAGCCGCCAACAAATCGTACAACGCCTCTCCCGTCCAATCAAAGGATGGAACCACGTTCTGCTTGTCCAATCGGGCCCGCTCATGAAACTCCCTCGTCTCTCGGTCCGTATAGTACTGCAATTCGCTAGGCAACAACAATTTGATCCCGAAACTCTCGTGCTTTAGTAGCTTGTTGTCTAACAACGGCCACACCAAAAGCTTCATCCGCTCCGACATGCCGTTGACCAAGTCGGGCTCGTCGACGCGATCCACGATGACGATCAATCCAGGATAGCCCAGCGAACGCAAAAGCAACTGCAGTTTCTCTAGCAATGCATAGCGATCGTCCGAGCGATTCGATGATGGTAACGGTTGCTCATCCAACTCTTTACGTGAAAACGACAAAAGCAAACTTCGAAGTTGGCTTCGATCGCGTGTCAAAACTCGCAAATGCTTGCATATCTTCGAAGCGGTCAACTGGTACATTACCCATCGATAGCAATAAGCTCCCCACGACAAAGCCAGTCCCGTTGGCACGAGCCACATGACTGCCCTAAGCGAGATTGCTTCTCCCGCGTAAAGATATCCAATCACCACCAATGCCAGCAACGACAATAGCATTCCCAAGACCAAAGGGAGCCACGTTGTCAGCGAGAAGAACTTCAGCTTCATCCGGAGACTGCGAATGCGATCCACGTGTGTGCCAACCGCCGAGCGATCGTATATCGTAGCCAGCAACAATAGGTCTCTTCGTTGCCCACGATCTAGTTTGTTTACCAACTGCATGTCGATGCTTTGATCGATGGCATTCAAGGTCGAGGATGTCCCTAGTATACGATCGACCAAAGGTGTGATAGCTTCGCAAAGTATCGCATCCATGTGATCCCACAAATGGAGCGATTGCAACACCTTGTCAGGCGAGGATTGCACGCGACGCGGTAGGCTCTGTTGGAATGGTCCTAGATACGAATTGAAATCATCTAGTTCGACCAAATAGACCTTGGTATCGGGCGATTGTCGATTGTGTTGCAAGATATGCTGTGTTAACTGCAATCGAATGGCGGTTTTGCCCGATCCCTTGGGGCCAAACACAATCGATGTTGCAGGCTGTCGAGGGTCGCCGACCACTTTGCTCCACGAGGGATGAAATGTGCCAGAAATGCAAGAGTCTCGAAACACGGCATCCGTCTGCGCATCCTCATCGGAGAATGGATTTCGAGTCAGGCTATGGTGTAGGAGGAATTCTTGTTCAGTCATACCGATCTAGCATCGTTCCTCCAATGCGAAAAACAACCCCAAATGGAATCTGAATAAAGCACTAGGCACATTCCATTGCCGTCCACCTGAAATCCAAGGAAATGCCCCTAAGCGGGATTCGCGACAAAGCGTTCAAGCTACTCGCGCCCAGGGAGCCCCCGTTACCCTCGAAAGTTCTGCTTTCCGAACAGATTTCATCTTTCGCAACGCAATTCCCCCAGCTTGCCAAACGACAGGCAATAGAACTTGGAAAATTTTTCAAGATTTGCTAAAGCCATACTCAACGAGTTCGGGATTCCCGATCTTTCCGAGAACCAGATTGCGGCAGGAGGCCCAAAATGATTTCATCACTCGATATTAGCACGAGCGCATTGGTCGCCCAGCGAGTGCGGCTCAACACCATCTCTGGCAACATCGCCAACATGTCCACCATAAAGAACGAAGACGGCGAAAACAAACCGTACCAGCCTCGATTCGTCGTCTTCCAAACCGACGAAGCGAAAGCGGAAGGTGGTGCCGCAGGGGTCAAGGTCGATAAAGTCGAGATCGATCAATCCGAACCAAAGTATCGCTACCAGCCTGACCACCCACTGGCAGTTACCGAAGGCAAATGGAAAGGCTATGTGGCTTATCCAAACATCGACATGAACAAGGAGTTCGTTGATGCGCTAGAAGCATCGCGTGCCTATGAAGCGAACGTCGGTGTTATCGAAGTCACCAAAGGCATGTCCCGGCAAACGCTTAGCATCTTGGCCTAATGACGAACATAACGCACCAAGACCTATTTGCTCGCCATCACGAACAAGTCCTTCAAATGATGGACCGGATGGGGGAACGCAATAACGTTTTGGAGAACAAAGGACAGGATGTATCGCCGTTCGCAAGCTTGCTCGCAGATGGCGTGGGACGCGTCAACAACATGCAGCATGATTCGCAACAACTCGTCGAACAATTGCTGACCGGTGGCGATGTCAACCAAGCCGAGGTGTTTACCAGTGTACAAAAAGCTGACATGTCCTTTCGATTGCTTGTTCAGATACGCAACAAATTGATGCAGGCTTACGAGGAACTGAATTCCATTCGAGTCTGATCCCAGCCATTCGGCTCCTCGTTCCTCGTACCTTTTCCAATTCCGATAGCGAACTCCCTGACGCCACGAAATACGAATGAACCAATTCACACAATTCGCACAGCAGTTGCAAGCCCTCTTCAAAGGCTTGACTCCGCAAGCACGATTGTTATCCGTGCTACTCGCCGCCGCGATCGCTATTAGTGCTGCAGTCTTGTTCAATAGTGCCAGCGCCGGCAACGGGAAAACGACTTACCTTTTCGATGGTCAGAGCTTTAACGATTACGAAATCAATCGCTTCTCCATTGCATTCAGCAACGCCTCACTACGAGATTGGGAACGCGATGGAGACCGTGTCAAAATTCCAGCCAACAAGAAAGAAGACTATTACAAAGCGATCAGCGAAGCCAAAGTTCAACCCGATACTATGTACGCGGCCGTCGACGAAGCCATGAAGAGTGGCAATATCTTGGAATCGACGCGAGTGACCGAGGCAAAACAACAACACGCCAAACTGAAAGACATCTCCAATGCACTCAGGGCTATGGCCTTTATTGAAGATGCGTTTGTAACACACGCGGAAGATCGGCAAGGATTCGCTTCCAGACGACAGAAAACGGCTAGTATCGCAGTCAGAGCCAAAGGGGGTATACCTCTTTCTCGCGAACAAACGCTCAGCATCATGAACTATGTGCAAAAGTCGATGGCGGGACTCGGGGCTTCTGACATTGCATTGCTGGATCTCGCCAGCGGACAAACCACTCTCGGCAACGACGATCCGCTCATGATCGAACAAGATCGATATTACCAAGTTAAGAAACAGCAAGAACTCGACCTCAAGCGACGCGCGAAAGAACTGCTAGCCGACTACGGCGATATTCGATTGGAGGTCAACGTCGAATTGGACAATACGCTGAGCGAAGAGCAAAGCAAGATGAACTACGATCCAAAACCGACCATGATTCAATCGAGCACTAGCAAGAAAGACATGGACTCCTCCAAGACTAGCGCGCAGGGAAGACCCGGTGCAGATCCGAATGCCTTCTCCAATCGAAGCGCGTCGGTCAGCGCACCGGATCAATCCACCAAAGGCAAAGAATCCACAGAAAGCGTCAAGCAAGTTGTAGGCAGCAACGTTACGAACATCAAGAAGGCCGGACTGCAAACACGTTACGTTTCTTTCTCAGTTGTCGTTCCGTATTCCTATTACAAGAAAATTCACGAGGCTGAATGGAGAGAGCAGAATCCGACGGAAAAAGATTTGTCCAAGCTACCGGCGATGACAGGAACACTGCTGGACTCGCTAAAAGCCAAAGTCGAAACACAGATCCAGAAAGTCTTGACTGCCATCATCCAAACCGCAACACCAGGGGAAGACAAATTCCCACGCGTTTCCGTCAGCCATTACATGGATTTCCCACCCCCCGAACTTCCTGCTCCATCGCTATCGACCATGGCATTGAATTGGCTCGCCCAATCTTGGCAGACGTTAGCACTCGCTCTCATCGCGCTCGTCGCAGTTGTATCCTTGCGAGGCTTCGTTGCATCGGCACCGTCGTCCGATGACTCAGCGTTCGAGCGAGGTTTCGATTTGCCCCTAGACGATGCGTCAGATATCGATCTTAACGGACTAACGGACGACGAAGAGCTCGCCGCCGCAGGTGAAGAGGGAGAAGAAGGCAAAGGAACGCCCCGCTTCAAACTTTCTGGGGGTGAACTAAAGACAGACTTGACGTCGATGGTTCGCGAGAATCCCGATGCCGCCGCAACACTTCTCCGCAACTGGATCGCCGGCACAACTGGCTAGCACGGCCGAAGCTAACACAGCCTGCCTTCATTTTGCTGCTCAAAACAGGAAACTTCTAAACGTCTCGCCTGTCGTTAACTCACGGCACAGAAGCAAGTTCTCCAAGAATCCAACCCGGCGGGTGCGTTTTTCCATAGCCCAGCGAGGCATCTTTCCGAGTAGGATGTTGCTATAATCTGCCATTAGAGATTCAGTTTATCTCCTCTTGACGATGCCAATAGCAATCTCTCGAGAGGAGTATCCTCCCACCAAACGTGACTTTACCATGCGAACTATTTCTCGGCGTGATTTTATCACAACCGCTTCCGCTTTTGCTGCAAGCACCGCGTTGATTGGCAATGCAGGATTGATTGGCAATACTGCATTTGGCAACTCTATTGAGAACAGAAAACAACGCATTAGCCTCGGTATCCAACTCTACTCCCTTCGAGAATTTTCGCTCGAAGCGGCATTAGATTACGCAAAACAAATCGGCTTCACTCAAGTGGAGTTCTACAGCAAAATGCTGCCGATCGATTCGACGCCGGAGCAGATTGCCGATGTTCGCAAGAAAGTCACCGATCGTGGACTCTCGATCTCCGCACACGGCGTCAATCGCTTTACCAAAGATGCCGCTGCAAACCGAAAGCTTTTTGAGTTTGCCAAGGCGGTTGGCATTCCGACAATTACTGCAGATCCTGATCCGGACTCCTTTGCAAACTTGAATGACCTTGTCAAAGAGTTTGACATACGAGTTGCTATTCATAACCACGGCCCAAAGCATCGTTACAACAAAGCGCTCGACGTTCTCTACGCTGTCGAGAAGTATGATTCTCGCATCGGCGCTTGTGCGGATCTTGGTCACTACATCCGCTCAGGAGAGAAACCAACGGAAGTCATCCGTCTGCTCAAAGGTAGGCTCTACGGAATTCATCTCAAAGATTTTGCGGAAATGCAAGACAAAACAAAGGGAGTCGTCTTGGGGAAAGGGCATCTTGATTGCCAAGGGGTCGTGGATGCGTTACTCGCCGTCGACTTCCCGGCTAACGGAGCATTCTCTCTCGAATATGAAGAAAATCCCAAAGACCCGATCGCGGAAATCAAGGAATGCTTCGCCGTCGCCAATGCGGCTCTCGCGAAAGCAAACTCTAAGACCTAACAATCAACGACACCCAGGATAAGCCTAGCGATCAATCGATCAGTTCTTTTCTTCAAACTTCGCGGATTATGGGAATGATCCTCGAAGTGCAGGAGCCTTGTCCATTGCCTGGGGCTGCTGAACCGGAGGAGTCGTCGGTGCCCGAATCAGTTTTGGAATAGAGCCCAGTATGCCACCGTTAGTTTCGGAGTTCCATCGCGCAGGATCCAAGCTTGTTTCTATCTGCTTCTTCAAGTCGCGAATGTGAGCAACGTCTACGATAGGATTCCAGGAACGTAAACCGACCATTACGTAACTCTTCTTGGTCGCGTCGATGAATTCTGTTAGCCGAATCAAAGCGACATACCGCGTGTCTTTCCCTAGTGAAAGCATTTCGTTTCTATCTGCAATCTCCCGAGACTGCCGGATCGTAGGCTCCGCGGCCAGCACTACCCAAAACACGAGTGCGACACCAACCACGGAGGAACAAAGTCCAGCGACCCCACCCGCGTATTGATCCACGATTCTAAACATCGTATTGCGGCGCAGAAAAACACCAATCCATAGGATTCCCAGCGTCGCAACGCTCCCCGCAGCCAATCCAGAAATGGCAATCCCAATCGTCGGCTCGATACTTTGATGGATTTGTCCCTCCAAAAAAGGGAGCAGACGTACAGAAATCGGCAAAGCGAATTGATAGCCGATGAACATCCCAACCGTCGATGCTAGGGATCGCCAAAGACCACAGAAGTAACCGACGAGGGAACCGACTAGTAGTACGAAAAGAGCCCCGATCGCAATGACATCGCCAACCCACCAGCAATGACCCATGCCAGCGCCCAGCAGGAACAGAAGCACAATTCCGAAGTACGGGAAAGAACTCGGCTGCAAGTCCTCATACTCTTCCTTTCTGTTCTTCATACCGCACACCTCTGTGGTCTTGCCAACCGATTCCACTTGGACTCGGAACCGCCGAGCCGAGTCTATTTAGGAAATGTAGGTCACGGAATGCCATAAGGTTGCCAGAAAAACCGGAAACTTCGTTATTTCTAGCGAGTCGTAGCGCCAAGTCAGTGCGTCATCGCATAGGTCAGAATGTTGATAGCCAGTGCGTAAGCCTTTACCGAGAATCGATTGAAGAATTCTTCGTCCTCCCCTTCTCGTTCCCAGCCATCGGCGATGTCGGTATTGTGCGTGGCGACTGCGACGAGCCGGCCATTCTCGTCGCATAATCCACGAAAGTGAACTTGCATCATATCGGCAGCTCCGCCGTTCGGCTGTCGATGGAATTGCCATGGGTCGTACGTCGCACCACCCCGTCGATAGAATTGAATCGCGGTCACCTGCGGACATTCGGTAAGTGGATAGACCGTGGACAGGATGGGATGACTCGAGGGAATATCAAACCACTTCCATCGAGGTGCCACTAACTGCATGTTAGCCTCCCAATTGTCCCACTCCGCTTGGCCCCAAAAATCATCTACCCAAAGGAAGCCGCCGTTGTCCAAGTAGCTCTTTAACGCGCGTTGCTCGTCGGAATCCAGTACTTGCCAACCCGGATCGCTCATGAAGACAAATGGAAAATCCTTGAGACGCGAGTCGGTCAATCGCAGCAACAAGGTTCCTTGATTCGTTTCGATGGTTGTCAACTGTTGCAATCGCCAAGTCAGATTCTTGGCTGCAACTGGATGATCTGTAGCCCAACGCGGAATCCAGCCCGAGTCTCCCCGGTAGAATGCTTCGCCAGGGCCGCCCGAACTGTCATACATGATTCGAACGAAGGTGAATCGATCAGGGCTGAAACTCGATTGGTCTAAATCAGACTCTTGCGATGCGCTCCGAGCCGTGGTCGCGATGAAAACGAATCCGGATACGATTACCCATCGTCGCCAGGACCCGTGATTCATGTTGCCGTACTCCAGAGAAATCGCCAAAGCCACCATTCGATCGCGCCAGACGCAATCCGCGAGCAATGGCAGCGAGAGTCATGGACTCACCGATGGCGATTGACTGCGATAGCGACAGGCATCACGATTATGGGCAGAATCGCGACAGTTGCTAGTAGCACTAACCAACTTACTATCCAATTCGTCAACTCCATCGGAGCGATTAGACAACTCAGCACAAGCAACGCAATCCAACCGGCGACCGCAGCCGTAATCGTTTCCGTACTCAAAAGACCGTTTCGACACCCGATCGCTATCGCTGCTAAAACGGCCAGGACAGACGCTATCGACAAGGACAGGATGCACCATTCTTGGGTTGATGGGATTGAAACTAAGACGATGATTCCTACCAATGCAACCGTAGCAATAGTCAGGTTGTGAGCTCGGCCGAAAAGGCAAACTGTGGCCGAGCAACCCATCGCCGCCCAAGGAAGGAAAAGTAGACTCAGCCAATACCAACCTGCATAACTGGATCGCCATAACCCCGATATCAGGTCGATCTTAAAGATGGAAATCACGATAAAGGTAAACAGCGACAACGCTGCGGCAATGAGCGATTCCTTGGCTGCCGTGAATAGTATCGCTCTGGAAAGTTGCTCATAATTCATGGGTAACGATGATTGAAACGCACCCATTCGAAAGAGATGAAAATCGCGTAGCGATTCTTCCACAGTCTTCTTGCGTCGCATCAATGTCGCTGCGTCAGGATTCAACATTCCTAAACCGATTCCAAAGGCAGCGCCGAAAAGTGTCATCCACCACAGCGCCGTGATTGGCTCGAGTCGCATTCGTGGGTCGGGCTTGAACTCCGTCATGGCTACATCACCCTGTGTCAAGACGACGATGGTTCCGACAGCCAGCATACCGATGATGATGATGGGATAAGATCGCCCCTGAGTTTTCCACAAGTACCAGATGTACGCGTTGACACTTCCATCGAATTTTTGTGGGCTAGCCTTATCGCTTGACCAAAAAGACCATAGATATTTTTGGAAAGCGATAATTTGTTGAGCAATTCGATCGACTTTATCTTCACCATGCCGATCGAGAGCAATCGCTTTGACCAACGCGATGGCTGAGACAATCGTCAATCCGACCATGACCAGAAACTCGAACGACGTTGGCTGCACCCATGGAATCGGATTTTTTGAAGTCGCAGCGTAGCGCGTCACGAAGCCGATTGCCAAAGCAATAACGAGTACAAAAATGGCAATAAGCGTAAAAACTGTTTTGTGCGACACCCTGGCGAATGGCTGGAGCAAAGAAAAAGCCATCGTGAAATAGAGTGCTGGACCAAGCACTGGCCAATTGGCTTGGAACTGCATGTTGAACCAGAGGAGCGTGATGGCGACTCCAAAAAACATCAAGCTGATCCCGCTGAACATGCTCCAGCACGCGATGGTAGCGTTCGAAAGTGGATAACCATACAGTCGTTGGATAGGTCCTTGCGTTCCAATGACCCCAAAGAAAAAAATAAGAAAGTGGAACGGCATTAAGAAGGCATGAATGCGGATCATCTCCGTCGACCCCGGCGGCATCCCCAGCGATCGCATCGAGTAGAGTGAGAGGAAGGGAAACAGGGCGGCGGCGAAAAAACCAATCACCAACCAATACCAATGCCGCGACATTTCCCAAATCAGAGCCTGACTAACGGATTTCATAGATCTATTCCGCATTAAATTGAAGGTAAACAGTAGGGAAACGATAGTTCCCTCGCGCTTGTTGCTTTAATCCCAACCCGACGCGTGAGCGAGGGATTGAATGCCCCTCGCTCACGCGTCGGGTGATGACAAATCTACTGTCGAATCGTCGCAACGAAAATCTCATCCAACGACAACGTAGATTCATCAACAACCTGGGCACCCATCG
>Ga0315902_10006970_pt1 | contig 15529 bp, 11 predicted proteins | sample LakEriMetagenome_9_FD_203523 | JGI IMG/M metagenome (GOLD analysis project Ga0315902, IMG submission 203523) | Freshwater fungal communities from buoy surface, Lake Erie, Ohio, United States - Buoy 12 MA117 | ecosystem: Environmental > Aquatic > Freshwater > Lake > Lake biofilm | place: USA... | reverse complement strand
TTACGGGCGGCTGGCCAATCTCGCGGGCCTGTGCGAGGCGGGGGACCGGAGTTCGGGTGAACTGCTGGCCGATCACCTGCGGCAAATGGTGGCTCGGGCCGGGTTGCCCGGGCGGTTGTCGGACTGTGGCGTCAACCGGGCACAGATTCCGTTGATGGCGCGCGAGGCGACCCAGCAATGGACCGGGACCTTCAACCCGAAACCCCTGAGTGAGGCCGATTTCCAAACTCTTTACGAATGTGCCTGGTGATGAACCCCACCCCTTTCCGAACACTGTCGCGCGGGGCTGGTCCTGCTGGTCTCACGAGTCCGCTGTCGCGTCGCGAGATGCTGGCCGTACTGGGGGCGTCTGCTCTGGGATGGTCTGTGGCGGGACTCCCGGGACTGGTCCACGGGGCACCTCCCGTCGTGGCTCCCACCAGTTGGCCCAGCTTTCGGAATGGTCCCTCGCAGCGCGGCCTGGCGACCTGCAACTTGCCGGCGCAACTCGAACAACTGTGGATGGTCGAAGCAGGACCCAAGGATGGGATGATCAGCTCGACCTGTGCCATCGTGGGGGATCACGTCTACGCAGCCTCTCTCAATGGCCAGGTCTTCTGCCTGGACCGGCTGACGGGCCGGCGTCTCTGGACCTATCGCTCACGTGAAGAGGCGGATGAAAGCAAGTTCATCCCCGGGTTCAAAGCCGCAGTGGCGGTCTCGGGGGACCTGCTGTACATCGGCGATGAAGAAGGCCTGTTCCATGCGATCGACCGGGCCACCGGCAAGAAGGCCTGGACCTATTCGACCAATCCGGACGATCCCACCGGCGGCGGGGCGCCGATCATCAGCGGAGCCAGCTTCTTCGAAGACCGCGTGATCTTCGGCTCGCACGACAACAACCTGTATTGCCTGAAGGCGGCCGACGGGGCCCTGGTCTGGAAGTTCGAAACGCAGGGGATGGTGAACTGCTCGCCGGCGATTGTCGATGGCCACACGTTTGTCACCGGTTGCGACTCGCACCTGCGGGTCATCAACGTCTCCACGGGGGAACAGGTGACCGACATGCCCCTGGGGATCTATCTCATCGCCTCGCCCGCGGTGGTCGACCAGATGCTCTACGTGGGGACCCATGGAGGGGAGGTGCTGGCGATCGACTGGAAGCAGGCGAAGAGTGTCTGGACGTACAAGGCTGCGCAGGGAGATGTGGCCTTTCATTCCTCGGCTGCCGTGAATGACAAGTTCGTCGTGTTGGGGGGCCAGGACAAAAAGCTGCACTGCATCGACCGGGAGACCGGGAAAAATGTCTGGATCTTCAACGCCAAGCGGCAGATCGACAGTTCGCCTGTGATTGTGCAGGACCGCGTGTATGTCGGTTCGCACGATGGCCGGGTGTATGGCTTGGAGCTGGCGACCGGGAAAGAGTTGTGGAGCTTTGTGGATGGGCGGCCATTCTCGGCATCCCCCGCAGTCGGTGAGGGATGTCTCGTGATTGGCTCGGAGGCACCCACCGGCAAGTTGTACTGTTTTGGTCAGAAGGGATGAGGTGCGTCCATGACGCCGGAAACAGGCTCGACCCCCGGGTTGGAGGTGGTGTCGGGAAACAAGCCCGAGACGACCGAGGTGGGCAGCTACTTCATCTCGAATTACCCGCCGTTTTCGCAGTGGAAGCGGGAATTCCTGCCCGAAATCGAACAGGTTCTTGACCGGCCCCCGGCCCATCCCGGGGCCCCGCTGGGTCTGTACCTGCACATTCCATTCTGCCGCAAGCGGTGCCGGTTCTGTTACTTCCGCGTCTACACCGACCAGAACGCCAAGGACATCGAGCGGTACGCACAGGCCCTGGCCCGCGAGGTGGAACTGCTGGCGCACAAGCCCAGCGTGGCGGGGCGGTCGTTGCGGTTCGTGTATTTTGGCGGAGGGACGCCGTCCTACCTGAGCGCGAAGCAACTCCTGGCCCTGCGGACCCGGCTGCATGCCTCGGTCTCATGGGACTCGGCCGAGGAGGTGACCTTCGAGTGCGAGCCGGGCACGCTCAGCCTCGAAAAGGTGAAGACCCTCAAGGAAATCGGCGTCACGCGGATTTCGCTGGGGGTCGAGAACTTCAACGACACGATCCTGGAAACCAATGGCCGGGCGCATCTCTCTCCCGAGATCTTCCGGGCGTACGAGTGGATTCAGCAGGTTGGCTTTCCGCAGGTCAACATCGATCTGATCGCCGGGATGATTGGTGAGACCGATGAGAACTGGCATCGCTGCATCGACAAGGCCCGCGAGCTGGCTCCCGACAACATCACCATCTACCAGATGGAGCTTCCCTTCAACACGCTGATCGCCAGGGAGATGAAGGAGGCGGGCATCACCTCGCCAGTGGCGAACTGGCCCACCAAGCGGCGGTGGGTGGATGAGGCGTTCGTGGAACTGGGGAAGCAGGGCTACCACATTTCGAGCGCCCAGGAACTGGTGCGGAATCCGGAACGCGATCACTTCGTCTACCGCGACCAGGTCTGGCGGGGAGCCGACCTGCTGGCGACCGGTGTGGCGTCGTTCGGGCACCTGCAGGGTGTGCATTACCAGAATCTCGACCAGTTGACCGACTACCTGGCCGCGTTGGAAGCGGGCCGATTGCCCCTCAACCGCGCCCTGCGGATCACTCCGCACCAGGCGTTGATCCGCGAGTTTGTGCTGCAGTTGAAGGAAGGGGCAATTCGGATCGGACCGTTCCTCGACAAGTTCGGTGTCGACCTGCGGGAGGAATTCCGCGAGGCGTTGGGACGGCAGGCCCAGGCTGGCTACCTCGCGGTCGACGGTGAGACAATTCGCCTCACCCGCAAGGGGTTGCTGCAGGTCGACACACTGCTGCCCGAGTATTTCGAACCGGCCCATCGGGCCGTGCGGTACACGTAGCCCTCGCCGGCCCCGCACCGTCCGCTCGTCTTGCGATGATGATCGCCGGGGCGGTCTGCCCCTCCCCGAGTGCCGGGCCCGTGCTCCCACCGGATTGCCGCGGTTCGCGGGTGCGTCGGCTCCGGGGGCAACGCGGCCGTCGTGTCGCGACAGTCTTTTCACCCCCGAAACTCCGCAGGCATCATGCCGGCGGCGTTTGCGGCAGCAATCCCAGTTCGGGTGCGATCGTCTGCATGGCGGCGATGCAGAAATTGATGTGCTCGTCGAGGTCGACCCCCAGGTCGGCTGCCCCCCGGGTGATGTCATCGCGGTTGACCGCCGCGGCGAACGACAACTGCTTGAGTTTCTTTTTGACACTCTTGGCGTCGAGACCTTCGAGGCGCCCGGGGCGGACGAGGGCCGAGGCGGTGAGGAACCCGCAGAGTTCATCGCAGGCGTAGAGGGTCTTGTCGAGTCGGGAGAGGCGGGGGCAGTCGGTCAGATAGTCGGCATGTGACTGGATGGCATAGATCAGCACCTGGGGATAACCCCGTTCGGCGAGAATACGGCTTCCCTGCAGTGGATGATCCGGAGGATTGGGCCAGCGTTCGTAGTCGAAATCGTGCAGCAATCCGACCGCCCCCCAGAGCTCCTCGTCCTCCCCCCATTTCCGGGCATACGCCCGCACCGCCGACTCGACTGCCAGCATGTGCTTGATGAGGCTTTCACTCTGTGTGTACTCACGGACCAGGGCCAGTTGTTCGGTGCGGGGGGGAAGCATGGGGGGGGGCAGGAGTGGGGCAGACGGAAATGGTGTGTTGGTGGTCATCACGGTCGGTCCGCAAAGAACGGAATTCGATTCTACCTTTCGCCGGAATGTCCGTCACCGAATGGATCGCAGAGTGCGAGGATCAGGCGAATGCCACCGTGTTCCACGTCTTGTGTGAGAGCTGGGCCGCGTGGCGGGGGGCCATTCCATGGATTGGCTGCTTCACCAGACCCCACTGACCTTGTGTCAGTTGGTGAACGAGATCTGTGGCTAGATCGCGGCCCCGACGCGCGCGTGTCCCCTCTCCCGCGAGATGACGTCCGGTGAACGACACCCGGGTGACCGCGGGAGAGGGTTAGGGTGAGGGCGAAAGGGCCGCTTGGTTGGGTCAACCTCGAGATTGGCTCGGATGCAAGTACTGCGCGAAAGCCCCCTCATCCAGCCTTTGGCCCCCTTCTCCCCCGCGGGGGAGAAGGCCCCGATGCAAGTCAGGGCAGGGGGTGGGAGAGGTGAGAGTGCGGCACGAAGCCGCCCCGCCGCAGGTCTCAGGCGAACGGCCCAGCGTCAGCTGGCTGGTGGAACCGTGGCTGCCTGGTTCGACTCTCCTCGTCACGTACAACGCCCACGTTGTCTGAAGCGCAACATGCGAGTCGGAGTGGCGGCGACTGAAGTAGCCTGCATCGAATCTTCATCGCGTCGTCAGATCTTGTCCGATTTCCGGCCGTTGCAACCGCGACACAGCAATTGGATGTTATTGTCGGAGTTTCCGCCACCACGCGCCACGGGAATGATATGGTCAAACTCGAGATAATGAGTCGAGCCGCATTCGGCGCATTTTCCGCCGTAGCGTTGCCAAACGCGCTGACGCACATCGCGCGGAATGTGACGGGCATCAGAGAGATCGCGGGGTGTCACCAATGTCTGATTGGCCTTTTGAATGGCCGCGATCCAGATCTCGGCTCCAAACTCAGGCGGGCTGGGCAGGGTATACAGTCCGGCCGCGGAACCAGCGCACTGGATCTCCAATCCATTGGATTCGCGTTGGAATCCGAGGATCTTGGTGTGGCTGATTTGTTGGGAATGCTCTTCTGACGTAAAGATGAATCGATTATCGGTGATGACTCCGTGACCGAACACGATTTTCGAAGCGCGTCCATCCGTACGTCGGCGTGCGGAAATGAAACGGCTATTCCCGGCGAAGTGCACAATTTCCCCGGCCTTGATCGCAAGTCCCCGTGGTGCTGGCAGAGAGGGAAGCGCTCCTTTGCGAATGTTCGATCTTTGCTTGACGACAGAGATCTCTTCGCGAACATATCTGGAAAACTCCCCGTCGGCGAGGAATTGTCTCAGAACCCAGTTCAGGTAGCTTTCCTCCTGGGGGGTGATGTCTCCGTCGCTCTTGAAATCGGCCAACAGATGTTCGGCCCATTGTTGAGCAGGTTCCTGAACCACGGAGTGGAACTCCTCCTGAGTCAGCCCCAATCGCGAGACCGTTTTGGTGATCAGTGACCAGTCGGTCTGATCGAGCGTGCCATCCTCCAGGACCTGGAAGAACAGGCTGCGGAGAAATCCCTCTCCTTGTTCGCGAAATCTGGTCCGCAAAAATTCCGAGACAGTGGTCCCGCCCATCTTGGCCACGTGGGAGAGTTGAGCGAATTCCCCGTCGTCGAGGATGCCATCCTGAAAGGCCTGCGCGAGGATCGAGGCGAAGACTGTCTCCGCGTGGTCGCGCATGAGCCGCGATGTCTCGTTTTCGGAAAGCCGCAGGTGCTTCGCGACCCAGTCGAGCGTGCGCAGTTCGGTGCTCGAAAGCTCGGTGTCGCTCCAGGCCTTGGTCAGACATTTCTGATAAATGCGGGAAACGATCTCGTTCCGATCGGTCTCGTCGATTTCATGCTTCGCCAGAGTGGCTTCCAGGTTGAAGTTGTCACGCTGGTCCGAGAGCGCACGGTGAACCAGGGCCACGCCACGATTGAGACGTTCCTCTCGATCAGGATCGACGAGGGCTGTCCAGCCCTTCTGGAGCAACGAGAAAACTCGCTTGGTCGACATGGTGGCACCGCGTCTGAATCATTCATTTGCCGACAAGACACAAAACGGCCTATGCTGAGTGTAGTGCATCAACGAGTCAGACAGCAGTGTAAATCTGAAGCTGTCATCACGAATTTCGCCCATCGCAATAGAGGCTGCGAGATTAGGCTGGAACGGCAAAGACACAATTCCTGAAGGTGCTCCAACCGGCGTTGATGGCAGTCTCTGAATACTCAGTTTGTGGGCGCAACCGGTTTCAAAACCCCCTCCCCACCATCCGGATTCAGCACATAGCCCCGACTGCCATCCGCTTTGCGGATCAAGCCAACGCGTTCCAGTTTGTTGAACGCGGTGCGCACTTGGCGGTAGAACCGGTCGAACTGCAGGATGTCGTTGGGACGCCCCTGCCAGGCCCACAAATCGCGGCTGGTCGCCTTCGCGCTCACCACGGTGCGGGTCGAATATCGGCCGTGGCGGTAGACCACGCCGAGAATCTGCTGGTACAAGAGCGGCAGCCCGTCGTAGCCCAACCCGAACTGCTCGCGCAACTCCCGACGGTAATCGGTCTGCATCAGCGTGCGGCAGGGGACATACACGGGATACTCCGGCTGACTGGTTTCGTGCTCGACAATCAAACCCGCGCTCTTCAGTTGGTGCAGTTCCAGACTGTGATTGTTGTTGTGGCTTAACAAAATCGTGTAACGACGCTGCTGATGCGCCCATTCGCATTTCATCAGGTAGGCCAGCACTGCCTTCTGAGAGAACGTCGGAAGGGCACCTTCGAGCTGTTCGAGAAAGAAGCGATCGAACGAGTTGAAGTGCCGCTCGATCGCTTCATCGACGAGCTTCCCGGTGCGCAGCACCAGCGTGACGTCGTGCTGCCCCAGTTGATACGTGGGCAGTTCGATTTCATTCCGCAGTGCCAGATCCACCAGCGTCGCCATCCCGATTCCTCGTCCCTCCCATTTGCGGTAGATGCTCAGCACATCGGCCAACTTGGGATTCCGCGGTTGGGCTTCGGGCAGCAGCAGCAGCACTGGAATCTCGGACTGCGGCGACTCGATCCGTAGATCACGGGGAAAGGTGCCCGGGTTCTCAATCGACAGCGATTCACCAGGACGGATCGTGACAAACACCTGTTTGTCAATCGAGTAATCGCGGTGGGCCAGGGCATTGTTGATCGTTTCACGCAACAGAGCTTCGGGGTATTGAGGCTGGGGCGTGCCCCCTTGGTCGAGCGCGACGCCCACATGAATGTTTCGCAGCACGTAGCCGACACTGCGCTCCATCAGCGGCAAAACGTTGTCGACAAGGATCTGCTTGTCGCGGGCGATCTCCTGCGGAACATCCACAAAACCATGTACCTGGCACCGCAGTCCCAGGTGGTCGGAGGGATGCTCGCCGCAAACCAACAGGCCCAGGAGGGTGGCTTGGCCCTGGGAAACAAAGTGCCTCCGCTGCAGGAAGGACGCCGCTGAATTCAGGTCGGGCTTGATCGATTCCTTGCGAACGACCTGGTTGAGTTGGTGGATGAAGGCATTCAGCGCTTCGAGACTGAAATCGCTCAATGAGGTCCCTGGAACGGGTTCCAACTCCCGGGCGCGTCGGGCGTCTTCTCGACGACGTTCCTGACGCCGGATTTCTGCCTCGCTGAACGTCGTGTCTCCGGTGGCCTCGCGCTTCCAGGGACGCCCTTCGTAGAACACAAATTTGCGATCTTCAGGGAGCTGGGGAATCCCCTGCAAAACCACCTGGCCGTCGAGAAACGGGACGATCTGCGGTGGGGGTATCACGTCGGTCAAATCGACTGCACGCCCCTCGCGATCGGAGAACCGCCGTGGCAGCTCCTTCAGTTGCCCTTCCTGCTCGGCGCGCCACCCCTGAAAAGCGTACCGGCGTTCGCGACCCTGTCCTTCTTCACGGATCCCCAACAAGACAAATCCGCCATAGGTGTTCAGAAAGGCGCACATCGATTGATGCAGTTTCCGCCACTCGGCTCCTGTTGGGGGAACCGGTTTGATCTCGAGTGCGTGCGTTTCCAATTCCTCGAATCTCTGCTGACAGATCAGCTCTTCGAGTTTGGTCAGCGTCTTCGCCAATTCTTGGGGGATCATCGACGGTTGGAGAGAGTCAGTCTGATAATGAGGCCTTCACTGTACAAAGTTCCCAGTTGCCGGGGAAACACCTTTCCTGCATCAAAGAGGCCCATGCCTTGTGATTTCCGAGTGTGCGGTCGGCAGCGAGCTCACCCATCCAACACGAGCCCTGAGTGAATGAACATATGTTTAAATGTCTGCGTTTGATGGCGGTCGAACACTCAGGCATCTGGCGTGTCTGCCAATAATTGGCACGCCGCGATTTGATCTGCTACGCTTTCTTAAACAGCACGACTAAACTGTCACTGGACAACTGTCGCTTTTCCTCCTGTTGGTTACAGACCGCGCGGACATGGACCCGATCATCAACCTGTTTCAGTCTCTCGGTTCGCTGATCCACTCAGTTCTCGATGTGGTCTGGGCGGTGCTGTCATTGCTGGGGCCGTGGTTGCCCCTGGTCGGTTGGGTCGCCTTCTGGCTTTGTGCGGTGAATTGGCAGCGACTGCGGTCGCTGTTGGCTCGCGGGGGCTGGATCGGAGTCGTCCTGCTGGCAGCCATGGCGGTCCTTGTTTGGGGAAATGTCTCCCCGTCGCGGGAGGGGGTCGACCTCTTCGGACTGAAAATCAGCAATTTCGTCGAGAAGACGGTCTATGTTTCGGGGTTGGTCTCGCTGATGTTCCTCGCGGGGGCACTGCAACTCTCCGGATTTTGTGCTCAATGGTGTGACGTTCCTGCCCCGCCAGCCGATGACCATCATCATGGCCATGATCACAGTCACGGCGGTCATGATCACGACCATTCCCATGACCATGGTCACGATCACAGTCATGACCACGGTCATGATCACAGTCACGCACCGGCTCTGGCTCACCACTGAGTTTCTGGCGAGTTCACGCTCCCAGACGCAGGTTTCGTTGATTCCGGTGACGGCTGTCCGCACGTCGGGCATTCTCATTTGTCCCGACTCGACGATGCCCCTGCCAATGTAGGTTGGGCCGACTGCATCCTGGGTTGTCTCCCACGAATTCATGGTTATGGACCTCATTTCCCGGGCGACATTCCTGAGCGTCTGCCATGCCCATCGATGAGGCGGATCGACTGCTGGTGGCCCGGATTCGGGCTGGAGATGAGCAGGCGTGGCGCGACTGTATTGCCAGATTCGAAGGCAGACTCCTGGCCTTTGTGGACAGTCGATTGCGGGATCGCGCGCAGAGTGAAGATGTCGTCCAGGAGACATTCCTCGGGTTCCTGATCGCTGTCCCGAATTACAACGATGAGACCCCGCTGGAGAGCTTCCTGTTTGCCATCGCCGCCCACAAATTGACCGACACCCTGCGTCGACTGGGGCGCCGACCGACCGTACCCCTGTCGCTGCCTGACTCGCAAAACAGCCAGTCGGGTGAGCCTGCTGCCCAGGTCCGGATGGCCTCCAGCCTCGCCCGCAGCCGGGAACAGCACGGGATCGAAAGCCGACTGCTGAATGACGCCCTGCGACGCCTGATTGGCCAGTGGAAGGTCCGGGGTGAGTGGGAGCGGCTCCAGGTCATTGAGCTCTTGTTCGTGCTGGGGTGGCCCAACAAGCGGGTTGCGGCCGAACTCGGCATCTCCGAACAGGCAGTCGCCAATCACAAGCACTTCGTGGTGGGCAAACTTCGGGAGTTGATTCGCGAAGCCACCCAGGGAGAGTCCGACGGCAGCGAGTTGGGGCTGCGTGACTGAGGTTTGAGGACTGTGAACGGGATTCCCTCCGTATTCTCCCAGTCGGCCCGATTGGCGGCCGTCACGCTGCCAGGATCATGGTTGTGAGACTCTCGAAATCGCCTGTAGAATCACGCAACGCCTCGGGTAGGTCTCGGAGGTGGTTACACCGAATCGGTCTCTGACGGGTCTGAGTGATGTTGAAACGGATGGGAGTGTTGCTGGGGTTGGTCGCCGGATTGACCACAGGAGTGATGGATGCCCGGGGAGCGGAGACTGCACCGCTGATCGAGGCTGTTCGCATCGTGGATGCGGAAGGAAAGGGGGCCCGGGCGGCAGCCCAGGCATTTCAGAAGCTTGCGCAGGAGGGGCCGGACGCGATCCCCGGTCTGCTGAAGGGGCTGGATGGAGCCAATCCCCTCGCCTCGAACTATCTGCGGAATGCCATTGAGACGATTGTCGACCGAACCCGCACCGCCAAGGGGAAGCTTCCCCTCGCTGAGATTGAGACGTTTCTCAAGGAGACCGCCCACGAGCCACGGGCCCGTCGACTCGCTTTTGAAATCCTGGTGGCCACCGACAAGACCAACTTTGACCGGTTGATTCCCGGGATGCTGAACGACCCCAGCACCGAATTGCGCCGGGATGCTGTTGCCCAGGTGATGGAACAGGGAAATGGTCTCTTTGATGAAGACAAAAAGGACGAAGCCCGGGAAAAGTACCGTTTGGCGATGGCAGCCGCCCGTGACGACGATCAGGTCAAGACGCTGAAGAAGTACCTGGAGGAACTGGGCGAGAAGGTCGATCTGCCGACACACTTCGGCTTCCTGATGACCTGGCACCTGATCGCCCCGTTTGACAACACGGCCGGGAAGGGTTTCCCGGTGGCCTATCCCCCCGAGAAGGAAATCGACTTCACCAAGGAGTACGACGGGAAGGATGGCGTGAAGGCGGCGTGGGTGACCACCTCGACCGACGACGAGTACGGGATTGTCGACCTGGCCAAGGTGCTGACCCCGTTCAAGGGAGCGGTGGCCTACGCGGCGGCCGACTTCGAAAGCGATTCCGAAAAGCCTGTGGATCTGCGACTGGGGACCCCCAATTCGTGGAAGGTCTGGCTGAACGGCAAGTTGCTGTTTGCCCGCGAGGAATATCACCGCGGAATGAGCCTCGACCAGTACCGCATGCGGGGAACTCTGAAAAAGGGAAAGAACACGATCCTGATCAAGGTGTGCCAGAACGAGCAGACCGAGGAGTGGGCGCAGCGGTGGCAGATCCAATTGCGGGTCTGCGACGCCACGGGGACAGCGGTCTTGTCCGCCGACCGAAAAGCCCCCCCGGCGACCGGTGGCAGCGACTGAAGCTGTCGACACCACCCCTGTTCCCCGATCTCCCGCAGACCCTGACTGAAAGAATCCTGCAATGAAATCCCTGCGTTTGTCCTGCCTGGCAGGCCTGTTCCTGGCGTTCCAGATGGGAGCCGACTGGACCCAGTTCCGTGGCAATGACACGACCGGAGTCTCTGCCGACAAGGTCCCCACCCGACTTTCCGACAACATCCAGTGGACGGTCGACCTGCCCGGCCGTGGTTTGTCGGGTCCCATCGTGGTGGGAGACCAGGTGATCCTGACCGCGAGCAGCGGGTTCAACCAGGACCGTCTGCATGTGCTGAGTTTCTCGGCCAAGACCGGCACCCTGAATTGGGAACGCCAGTTCTGGGCGACTGGTCGGACGCTGTGTCATCCCAAGATGTGCAATGCCACTCCAACCTGTGCCAGCGACGGCCAGCGGATCTTTGCGTTCTTCTCGAGCAACGACTTGGTCTGCGTCGATCTGAAGGGGAACCTGCTGTGGTTTCGCGGATTGACCCATGACTATCCCAACGCCAGCAATAGCCTGGGGATGTCGTCATCGCCAGTGGTCGTGGGAGACACTCTGGTCGTTCAGGTCGAGAATGACAGCGAGTCGCTCGCGGTGGGAATCGACACAGCGACCGGCGAGAATCGCTGGAAGCTCGACCGGCCAATCGCGGCGAACTGGACTTCTCCCCTGGTCTTGCCGGGCTCCAAGCCGGCGGACACCCTCGTGGTGCTGCAGTCGGGGAAGGGATTGGTGGCCCTCGAACCGCGGACCGGGAAGGAGAAATGGAAGTATGAAGAGTCCTGCTCGACCATTCCGTCGGCCGCCGTGGCGAATGGAATCCTGTTCGTCCCATCCAAGGGGCTGACGGCACTCGATGTGCGGACGGGAGAAGGGGGGCCGGTCAGCGTCTGGAACTCCGGGAAGATGGGGCCTTCAACCCCCAGTCCGATCGGAATCGCCGACAAGGTCTACACCGTCGGGGGAGCCGGGGTCCTGTCGGCCGCCGATGCGAAGGATGGCAAGGCGCTCTGGCAGTTGAGGTTGCAGGTGAAGCTGGAAGATCGCACCAGCGGAGGTCAGTTCAGCGCGACGCCGGTGGCGGCTGACGGACACATCTATCTTTTCAACGAAGAAGGTGTGGGACTGGTCATCAACACCAGCGGCGAGAAGGGAGAGGTGGTCTCGACGCACGATTTCAAGGAACAGATCCTCGGGACACCGGCGATCTCGAATGGTGCCCTGTTTGTGCGCAGTGACCGGCACCTGTGGAAAATCGGCAAGTAACGGAACGCTGGCGCGCAGGCCCGGGGGAGGAGGATTCCTCCGGGCCGCCGCTTGGAACGGTCCAGCGCCTGACCCCGGCTGGCCGGGGGGCTGTCGCAACGCTGCGGCTGACAGGGCCGCTTGCGGAGCTCGACATCCCGCCCCGGCCTTTCTTCTGCGCCGCCTCGGGGATGGCTCTCTCGCAGCTGCCAAGCGGCCGAATCGCGTTTGGAACGGTCGGGCAAGATCCAGCCGAAGAGGTCGTGGTCTGCCGGTTGCGCACCGATGTCATGGAACTGCACTGTCACGGGGGAGAAGCCGCCCTGCGCCGGATCATGGACGATCTTGCATCGCGCGGCTTCCTCTCATGCGATGCAGTGTGGCCGGGCACGACACAGTTTGAACGGGAATGTCATGAGGCCTTGGCGCTGGCCCAGACACAATTGGCGGCGAACCTGGTTGTGGCGCAGCGGTGCGGTGCCCTGCGGCATGCGCTCGAGCGAGTCACGGCAGCCCACCCCGATCTGTCCCTCGCCTCCGAACGCCTGGACGCCGTCTGGCGCTGGCGGAGGGCCGGGCTTCGATTGACGCGACCTTTTCGGGTGGCCCTGGTGGGGCGTCCCAACGTCGGGAAGTCGAGCCTGATCAATGCGCTTGTCGGGTACGAGCGCAGCATCGTGTTTGATGCCCCGGGAACGACGCGAGACGTTGTGACTGCCGAGACGGCCCTTGCCGGGTGGGGGCTGCAGTTGGCAGACACGGCGGGGTTTCGGACGGGGGCGGGGGAACTGGAAACCCTCGCCATGGAGCGGGCCCGAGATTGGTTGGCTGAGGCTGACCTGGTTCTGCTGGTGCTCGATCGCAGCCAGCCCCTGACCGACGAGGACCGAGCCCTGTGTCACGATTATCCCCAGTCGCTCTGGCTGGCGAACAAGGCCGATCTCGCACCAGCCTGGCAGGTGAGAGACCCCCTCATTCATTCACTGGAGATTGCGGGTGAATTGCAGCCCGATCTCCTGCCTGTCTCGGCAGTCTCCGGACTGGGGCTGCAGGAATTGAAGCAGCAAATCATCGAACGGTTGCTGCCTGCCCTCGTGAGTGGCCCCGTCGCTCTTCCGTTCACCTGCCGTCAGGTGTCGCACCTCGATCAAGCTCGCGCTTCGCTGCTCCAGGGGGACTGGGATGGGTTGACGCGGGAATGCGCGCGGGTGGTGGGGGACTGAGTCGGCTGAGCGAAATGATGATCGTGTCGAACCGATCCCGGCGGCACCAAGCCATGCAATTCGGCAACAGGCAACAGGGCCGGAGGAACGTGCCTTTCTCCGGTCCCGCTCAAAAAACCAGGACACGCAAAACGCTTATTTCTTGGGGTCCAGATTGGCGTTGAGTTCGTCGGGGGTGACCTGCGACTCGATTCCCTGGGGAGGGACCTCGGCACCCGCCAGCCAGACCAGGGTGTTCAGCACCACCTTGCGGAACTGGTCGTTCCCCCAGTTGTCGTGGAAGTGACCGCCGGTGAAGCCAAAGCCCCGCACTCCCCCCGGACGTTCCACCGTCCAGAGCATCGCCTCGGTGCGCCCCTTGTTCGCCTGGATGTGCGGGTAGGGTCCCGGGGGATAGACGTACGGGCCGTTGCGCACCTGGTCCGACGGCGCGGCCACCAGGATGGGGGTGAACTGCACATCGTTCACCTTCGCGGCGACGTTGCCGGGGAGATCATCGAGGAACCGGATGTTGAAGTACCACTCGTCCTTGACGCGGAACGGTTGGACTCCACGGGTGGTGGGGTGCTTGGGAAACGTCTGGAACTCGGGTTCCCAGATCGGATTGCACGAGAACATGTGCTCGTAATAACCACCGATCCAGCGTTTCATCTGCTGGCCCGCCTGGTCGGCCACCACTTCAACACCGAAGTGCATCGCCCCGACGCCGACCCCTTTCTTGACCCAATCGTCGGCCAGCTTGAGCCGGCGGCCGTTTTCCTTGACCAGTTCGTGCCCCGCTCCGCCATCCATGTAGAAAACGATGGCGTGCGCCCCGTCGAAGATCGACTCATCCTGGGGCCAGCCATTGAGCACGATGTGCGTCTCGACCAGCGGCGAGCCCTGCAGGCATTTCTGCAGCAACTGCACACCGGCATTGAACTCGTGCATGCGGGGCGGGTGCGACGGCCGACCGGCCACCAGCACCAGCTTGCGGGGACCATCGGCCGCGTCACACGACGAGGTGACCGCCCCCAGGCTCGCGAGGCACAGCAACAACGGCAGCACGGCAGCAAACAGGCGTGGCATCGAGCGACAATCCTGAAAAGACCAGTCCACAACCCGAACGTCTCAAGCCCGGCGCAACCGGGAGTGATTCCGCTGCGCCAAAGCAAGCCGCCGTTCGATTCAGTCCCCGGGACTTGGTCCCAGGCGACACCGAGATTCTCAACCTTCCCCCGCCAGACCGTCAAGGGGCGGGGCCGCCGGCGGCGGAGATTTTGGATGGCCGCCGGTCAGCGCCAAAACGAAGAGGAAAAGGAGGGCGACGCTCCGTCTGAGCCCCGCTGGGCGTCCATCTGCCAATCATGGCTCCCAAGGACAGTGCACGACATCCATCCACGCACACTCCCCGGGGACCCTGATTCCTGCCGGTCGACACACGCGTCGCCAGCGTCACGGTCTGTCGGTGGGTAGCGGGATGGAGAACGGCCGTGGCCACCGTTGCCGCCTTGCCGAGCGCGGCGGTACTCTGCGAGCCGGGGCTGCCCGTCACGAGCCGTTTGTCTCGGGCGTGGGGATTGGTTTGGAACCTGGCGGAGTCGTCGCGAGTGAGTGCGTCGGTGGCGGTGACAACGTGGCCGAGGAGGTGCACGGCACGGGCCGGGGGGCGGATCGCCGCACACACCGGTTTCCGTGGGGGACTTCGTCGAGGCGTGGCCGTTGTGCTGGCGGTAGCCGCCCTGGCGAGTTGGTTCTGGCAGCCGGTGACGAGTGCGGTCACTCCGTTGGGAGAGACCGTCCGGACCGTGGCTGGCAGGGGGGCCGCAGATCCGGCCGCGATCCAACCCGCCGGAAGCGAGCGGGTGACCGGGCCGTCGGGTCAGGCGTATCACGCCCGGGCGATTGAGACGATCCGGACCGGCCAACGCGTGTTGGCGCGCAATCCGCAGTTCGCCGAGGCGGATCTGCCCGATTCCCCTGTCGATCCCGTGTCGTGGGTGAACATCCACCTGCGGATGGCGCAGGCGACGGGGGATCCTCTGGAGATCGCCCTGCTGCACCCGGTGGAGTGGCTCGCGGCGCAACTGGCGGAGACCGCGGCGCTCGACGCCGAGTATCCGCAGGCGTTGGAGGAGACCCGATCGGCCGGCTCCGCGCTGGAGATGACGGACATTCGCTCGGTGATCCGTGCGGACGAGGTTGCTCTACCGGCCGCTGGCTGCATCCCAGCTCTCGGCGCG
>Ga0315902_10006967_pt1 | contig 15533 bp, 12 predicted proteins | sample LakEriMetagenome_9_FD_203523 | JGI IMG/M metagenome (GOLD analysis project Ga0315902, IMG submission 203523) | Freshwater fungal communities from buoy surface, Lake Erie, Ohio, United States - Buoy 12 MA117 | ecosystem: Environmental > Aquatic > Freshwater > Lake > Lake biofilm | place: USA... | reverse complement strand
ATCTCGCCAAAGATGTGCTTGACGGCGGCCAACTCGACGTGGAAGTGGCTTGTCTCTCGCCCGGTCAGTTCATGGGGATGGCCCGGCCCGACCTGTTCATCCGCCTGCCCGACCGGGCGTTCCTCACAGCGTATGGCAAGGGGCTGTTCTCGATCTTCCTCATGCTGACGATGATTGTCGTGCTGGGGGTGATGTCGGGCTGCTTCCTGAAGGGGCCAGTGGCCACCATGCTGACCGGCTTCATCTTCCTGGTCGGGCGATTGTCCCATGACTTCCTGCAGCAACTCACCAGCGACAAATTGCTGGACAATCCGAAGCTGCAGATGCGCGGACGAGGTCTGCTGGAATCGCTCTACCGTCTGCCGACCCACCTCGGGCCCCAGATTGAAGTCGAAGACAACACGACCCAGCGGGTGATCAAGGCGATCGACAATATCGAGCTCAACGCTCTGTGGGGGGTCAAGTACCTGTTCCCCGATTTCACCCAATTTGATGCGACGGCTTTCGTCGCCAACTCGTTTGATGTGCCCTGGGATGCCGCCCTGTTGCCCAATCTGGCAACAACGATCGGATTCTGTGTTCCCTGGATCATCGTCGGCTACTTCGCCCTGAAGTGCCGGGAACTGGAGGCCAAATGAGCAACCTGACCGCTTTCCAACGCAAGCTGGTGTACGTGGGGGGCATTCTGCTGCTGCTGGTGCCCATTGTGCTGTTGGGCTCGCCCCCCGATGCCAATCAGGAACCGTCCCGCAAACGCCCGGGCGAAACCGAGGTGCGGGTCAAGGCGGGCTCGGGAGGGCTGCTCTCTCGTTTGCGGCAGCAGCACGAGCTGGGAGAGGTTTCACTGGGAGATGTCGATCCCACCAGTTCGACGATGAATCTGCTGCTGCTGGGGTTCCGCGGTATGGCCACGAGCCGGCTCTGGATGGATGCCCAGGACCAGCAGAAACGCAAGGAGTGGGCTGAACTCGACTCGACGATCAAATCGATCGTGCTGCTGCAGCCCCACTTTCTGAAGGTCTGGCACTTCCAGGGGTGGAACCTCGCTTACAACGTTTCGGCCGAGTGGGACGCGGTCGCCGACCGCTACTACTGGGTTAAGCACGGTGTGAAGTTTTACATGGAGGGGAAAGACCGCAACGAGAAGTTCCCCGATCTGTACTGGTACACCGGCGACACGCTGGGGAAGAAGATTGGTCGGTCGGACGAGTGGAAACAGTTCCGCGAGTTCTTCCGCAATGAGCCCGACAAGGAGCAATTCCCCAACGGCTTCGATCCCGAGGTCAATCCCGACAAGAAGGACAACTACCTCGCCGCCCGCGACTGGTTCCTGAAGGCCAACGACGCCGCCGACCAGTACAACAACCGGCAGCGGATCATGGCCGAACCTTTGTTCCGGTTCTATCCAGCCCGCGCCAAAATCGACTACGCACTCGCCCTGCAGCGCGAGGGAAACTTCGGCGAAGAGTCCCGTGCGGCGTGGGAAGAGGCGTTCGACGAATGGGCCAACAAGTACGGGCGGGAAGAGTTCGACTGCCCGATCGGACGGGTGTATATGGAGGTGACCGAGGAAGAGGCGCAACAGTTCCAGGCGGCCGACCAGGACAAGCCCGAAGAGAACCTCAAGACCCTGCACTGGGTCAGCCGCTACCAGGATATGTGCAACTATCGGTACTGGCGGACCCGCTGCAAGATTGAAGGTGAGTCCGACATGGCGGCCGCCCATCGGGCGCTGTTCGAAGCCGAGGAACTGTATCGCTCGGCCGACTTCGACACGGCGATCTCGACCTATGTCGATGGGATGAAGAAGTACGAGGCGATGCTCGAAAAGTATCCCGATCTCAAGGATGACGACAACACCATCGAAGAGGTGATGATCGCCCAGCTCTTCTGGCGCGACGCCCTGCGAATTGTCGAAGGGGCCGAGCCGTCTGACGAAGAAGACTTCCCCCTCAAGGACATGTGGATCAAACATCAGAACCGCAAGCCGATGCTGCTGGAAGAATTCCAGCGCCGTCAGCGGACCGGCGGCCGGACCATCTGACCGGCATCCTGGCTGCGACCGACCACCCCCCCGAACCGCCTGAACTGCGGCGTGGGGGCGATGCCGGTCAGTCGCGGGCCCGGGTCGACAAGTTGCGGTAGATCTCCAGGGCGTGTTCGTACTCGGCCAATTCGGCCGGTTCGAGCACGCCCTGGTTGCGTTGGATCTCGTGCTCCATCCGCTCGATGAAGTGCTGCACCTCGCGTCGGCGGGGACGGACGGGGCCGTCGATTTCGACATGGATCGGCGCGGTGTGCGCGAAGCGTTCCCGCCCATCCATGGCTTTGTCAAAACAGCGCACCGCCACCCAGGCCGAGTGGGGCAGGGTGAGGGATTCATCGTAGGAACTGACGAAACTCTTCTGGGGACCGGGTTGATTGGCGGGAACCACCCGGCGGGCTACTTCGCCATTCACGACGATCTCGATCCGGTCGAGCGGACGCAGGTTCTCGGCTGTCCCCCGCACCCGCACGGTGTGCCCCGGCTGGGCGTCGCGGACGATCGTTCCCGCCGGTTGATCGTTGAACCGGGCGAACAGCATCGGGCCCGTGGTCACAAAGCTGCGGCCCGCGTTCAATCCGCGGATCCACTCTTCGTAAGTGAACTCACCGGGCACTTCGACATAGACCCGGCCAAAACCGAGGGGAACCGGATGGACGCCGCTGCCGGTCCCCGCGGTGGGCCGCATCCGGAAACCGCAGTTGAGAAACGCGTAATAGGTCTGGAAGCCCCAGTCGATCCACCCCGCCTCGTCGACCCCTTCGGGACCAATCTCCAGGCCCCAGTTGGTGGGGGTCATTTCGATGGTCCACTTGCGGAACAAAAAGTTCGTCCGCCAGACGTGGTTGTTGGAGAGTTCAAACAAGTCGACCTGCATGCGGGGGACGATCATCACCGTCCAGTTCCACGAGTGCTTGTCGAGGTCGAGCAGCCCTCCCGACTGATGGGCCCAGTCGGCGACCGGGGCGACGGGCGGGGCCCCGAGGCGGGGGGGCTCACGATGATTCAGCACGAACACCGCCCCCTGCGTGTGGGGTTTCCCTCCCACCGTGAACAGCTCGTACTCAGTATTCACCGGCCACAGGCAGCGTTGGGGACCGCACCAGATCACGGCGGGGGCCGGCTGCCCGGCGACCGGTCCCTGCTCCCCCGGCTGCCGCGCCTCGCGAACCCAGTAGGCGAGGGGAAAGGCGACATTCAGATCCTCAGCCTCGATCAGGTGCGGACAGTCGGTCAGCCGGCGATGGACGTGGGTGTCCCCCGAATACCAGCCCCGGGCCGCCATGTCGATCCAGCGTTCGAGGGGGACGCGCACCTTCTGCCGCGCTCCCGCCTGATTGGGAGGGGCGATCGCCTGGGTGCGGGGGTGATACTCCTTCCCCCGCTCGACCGACAGCGTGAGTGTGGCGTCGGCGGGAACGGTGAATTCGAAGGGATGCGGCGAGACCGTCGTGTGCTTTTCCAGCGACTGCGGACTGCGCTCGACGTTGTAAACCAGCGCCTGTCCCTCGGGAGCGACCGAGCGGGCGAAATAGTGCCGGCCTTCCTGATCCACCAGATACACCCGCCCGGCCAGGGCCTCTTCGGTCTGGGCGTCGCGGAGTTCGACCTGGACGGTCCGTTCGGCGGGGAGCTCGGCGGCACACGTCACAGCGGGAGTGAATCTCCCCAGAAACAAACCGAGGCCGAGCCCCATCGAGGTTGCGAGACGCGACGAATGACCGGGCAGCGAGGCGTTGAGGCAGAACATCACAAAACCTGCACAATGGCGAATCTGGGAAGGAGACCGGGCAAGCAGAGCAAGCGGCGTTGACCGGGACACACCCTCAGTCTGTGGAACTCTGGTGGGCCGGGCAAGGGGAGTGGGACTTCGAGTGCGACAGACACAAATCGTTCTCACGATGTTTCAGCGTTCGCTGTTTACCCCATCCGCAGCGCTCCGGTATAGTCCCGCCCCCTCGTTCCCCGGCACCACATTCCGTGGTGTGCCATCTTCTCCCCCCCGGAGTGCAACATGCCCGAAATGCGTCACGAGTTGGCGGTTGGTGAATCGATTGTCATCGACGACTACCTGCTGACGGTGGAGGACATTCGGGGAGACGAAGTGGTGTTCCGGATGGAACGCATTCCCAACGGGCAAGCGACAAGCGATGCGAGTCTGGCGTCCGAAACGGCGTGGGAACCGGAGGCCGGTCTGGCCGCGGGCGATGCGCTCGCTGGGGACAGGCTTGGGGAGGTCCACCCCGACAAGACCGATCTTTCCGCCGGGCGATCTGCGGCGCGGTTTCGTCCCCGCTGAGTGATCGCTGGGGCGACGTGGCGCTGGCACGATCAAGCCGCTGCCGCTGAGGCGAAGGATCGCTGGCTGCGAAACAGCGCGGAAGGTGCGGGTTGCACCGGTCACTTCGTGCGGGGGGCCAGTCCTGGAAAACGCTTCCATGGACAGGACGGGGTCACTCGACGGTCAGGACCGCCAGGCGGACTTTCAGTTCCAGTTCTTGTCCTTCGCGCAGCACTTTCAACGCCAGCTCATCGCCCGCTTTGAGTTGATCGATCACCCGGTACAGGTCGGCCGAGTTGGTCACGAGGCGCTCGTTCGCCGCGACAATCAGGTCTCCGGGCACAATCTGTCCGGTGGGCAGACGCGTGCTGGGGCGCAGGCCGGCTGCGGCCGCCGGTCCCTTCGGATCCAACTCGCGGATCATGACTCCCTGCAGACCCAGGCGGGCGATGGTCTGATCGGGAATGATGCGAATGCCGATGCCAATCCGTTCGATCTTTCCGGTGCGGATCAGTTGGGGCACAATCCGGCGGACGGTGTCGATGGGGATGGCGAAACCGATCCCCGCGCTCGCGCCGGTCGGGCTGCGGATCTGCGAATTGACTCCAATCACCAGCCCGGCACTGTCGAGCAGCGGACCGCCGGAATTGCCCGGATTGATCGCCGCGTCGGTCTGGATGGCACCCTGAATGGGACGGTTCGTGAGCGCGGTGATCTCGCGACCCAACCCGCTGATCACTCCCGTCGTGAGCGTCTGGTCGAGTTCGAACGGGCTGCCGATCGCCAGCACCTTCTGCCCGGGCAAGAGTCCCGCCGAGGTCCCCAGGGGCGCCGGCGTGAGTTGATTCGCGGGGGCCTCGATCTTCAGCACCGCAAGGTCCTGGTCGGGGGCGATGCCCACCACCCGGGCTGACAGGGGCCGGGTCCAATCGGAAAGGGTGACCCGGAACTCATCCCCCCGGGAGAGGACATGGTAATTGGTGACGATATAGCCCTGATCGTCCCACAAGAAGCCCGATCCGGTCCCCTGGGGAATGGCCGTTTCGTCGAGCCCCAACCTGTCGCGCTGTGCGGCCAGGCTCGTGATGTTCACCACCGAGGGGGCCACCTTGCGGTAAATGTCGATGTTTTCCAGCTCTTCCGGACGCAGGTCTCCCCGGGGAATGACCGGCGGCGGAACGGCGAGCGGATTGTGCAGCGGGCCAAAGCCCCCCGCGCGTCCGCGCCAGACCAGCAGAATCACCAACAGCAGCAGAATGTGCACCAGCCAATGCAGGCTGGCTCCGCGCTGGTCGGTGGTGGCGGGGGACTCGCGAGTCATGGAGTGCCCACGACAAAAGACTAGGGAAGTTTGGCGAGCGCGGCGTTGAGATCGTCAACGGCCCGTTGAAAACGCGCCTGGATCTTCTCGGGCAGTTCGGGAAACTCCTTCACGAACTGTCGGTCGATCGCCTGGGCGAATTTCTCCAGAGCCGAGGTCATCTTGCGGGCCAGTTGCTCGGTGCTGGGACGCTCGGCCGGGGCCTTGCCGGAGGCGGCCGTCGCCCCCGTCTTGAACGGAGTATATTCCCCTTCCTGCCCGGTTTCACGCGCTTGACCGACCACTGTGGCCTGACGTTCACCCGCCCATTCCGAGGCTTCGCCGACACCCGCCTCCGCGGAGCCCCCCTCCGAAGGCACCGCCACCACGTGCGCTGCCGCAGGATGCAGTTGCAGCACGTCGTCGAACGACTCCAGCGAAAGGTCTTCGCCCCGACGGGCCCGCCGCCACGCCCGCATCTCGGCCACGGTGCTGTGGGTTTCGACGGCCCAATCGAGGCATTCGCGGGCGTCGTCCCAAGTGACCGCACAGTAGAAATGCGACCACTTCAACGGGGGGAAATCATCACGCAGCGTGTGGAAAGTCTCCCAGACCCGACGCCGCTGATAGACCTGGTCGGGCGAGAGCCCCACCAGGTTGGCGAAATCGGCGTCCGTTCGACCACGGGCATACCGCTCGGTCCACTTGGCGGCACATTCTCCCACAATCCAGTTCGACTGGAAGACCGCCTCCTGAGCTGTGGTGATCAGTTGTTCTTCAGTTTCTTGAACTTCGAGCGGCTGGGGTGTGTCCGTCATGCTGCCGATGCGTGGATGAGTGCGAAGAGTCAGAGATTGAATCGTACTACCGGGAGGGGGGATTCTCCATGTTTCAGACCGGGTGGGGACAGGTTGTGGGCAACCTCGGGAGCCAAGAAAAGCTCAACTTCACCAGGCCGAAAGGCCGAAATAAATGGCGTCCCGGGGAAAACGGTTCAACCGCTTCAAACCCCTTGACCGTTAAAGTCGAGTCGGCTAAAATGCCGGTTCGTTAGTTCAGGAACGTGTTCTGAGCTGCGTTGTGTTGGGCCCCGTAGCCAAGTGGCTAAGGCAGCGGATTGCAAATCCGCCATCATCGGTTCGACTCCGATCGGGGCCTCTTTGATTTGTGGCAGTCAACGATTTTTGGCTGCCCGTTCTGGCTTCAGCACCCCGGCTGCTCTGTGGAGAGCGGCCGGGGTGTTTTTTTTGCCCATCGAATCCACTGGCTTCCGATCCCCGGATCTCCAGGGGGCAGGGGGGGCGAGATCGATTGCCGCTAAGATACTTCAGGGGGCTGCTGCGTTCGCGCTGCGGGGGGCCTGATCGCGGCTTCGTGCTGGGGCAAGGGGAACCAGACTTCTACCTCGCGGTATCGTGGCCTTGAGTCGCGTGACCCCTACCACTGATTGGCCAAATCCCACATGGTCTGGACCGACTCGCTCGCGGCCGCCAGCAGTTCCTCCACCGGTTCGGGCCAGGAGACGCCGGTTGGCTGCACCAGGACCAGTGCATGCTGAACGGATGGTGATGTTGTCCCGGGAATCGTGGCCTCAGAGGTCTCGCCATCGAGATAATGCGGGATCCCCACCGAGTCGTTGAAGACCGAGGGCCAGCCCGGCAGAACGAGGCTGGTCAGGTTGTGGACCATGCCGACCAGCGGCTTCACAATCGGAGGCCGGGAGGTCACACGGTCGGCCTCTCCGCCATTCCCTGTCTCGAGGGGGGGGCCACTCACGAGTCGTCGTTCGCTGGGCAGGTCGAACCTGGCTGACAGTTGGGTGGCCCGCGTGACGACTTCGAGTGGATCTTTCTGGGCCGGGAGGCCAGCCACTTCCTCCGTTCCAGTCAAAGTCACTCGCTGCGGGTTGCCCGAGCCAGGTCGAGGGAGCCAGCGACTCCCCCACACCAGGCAGACGGTCGTCAGGCAGACCGCTGCCAGAGCATACTGTCGGACAGGCCCTCGATGGGTCGGTCTGCGGTGCGAGACTGCCCCGGTTTTCTGCAGGCGGGCGGTCGAATTGTCCGAGAGTCGCCGGCGAACCGCCTGAGAAGAGCCGACCTGCAACTCGGCGACTACCCGGTCAGCCAAGGCGTGGTGTGGACGAGCGGCATTGTTCGCTGGCAGGGGCCCCGAACTGTGGTCAATCGCCCGTTCCAGAGTTTCCCAGGCCTGCTGCCAGGCCTGGCAGCGGGGACACTCGGCCAGATGAGCCCGCAGGTGGGCTGGATCGGTCCCCGCCCCCACGTCCAGCCGCCGGTGCCAGTGCTGATCAAACTCGGTGCAGTTCATCGGGGTGGACCAGAACTTGGTTCTGTGGCGTCCTGCTCCGCAGGGGCCTGGTCGTGATCCATGGCGGAGCCAGAGAATGACTTCGGGGACGATTCCCTTGGGAGATCAGTCTGGGGGGAGGGGTATTCCCGGGGGCCCAAGCCGCGTTCGGCAAGGTGGACCGCCAGTTGACGACGCGCCCGGTGCAGCCAGGTTTTCACAGTTCCCACCGGGCAATTGCAGATCTCGGCAATTTCGGGCAGGCTGAGTTGCTGATGATGGTACAGTACGAAGCTGATGCGGTACTGCTCCCGCAGAATCCCCAGGGCCAGTTCGAGTTCTTCCGCCAATTCGTGGTCGCTCGCAGGGGGCCGGTCAGCCACCTGGTGAGCCAATTCCGCTGCCAGATCACGATTGCGGCGGAGGGACAGGGCAGTCCGGCAGCGATTGACGGCGATCCGCAGGATCCACGGCTGCAGCGGACGCTGCTGATCGAACCGGGACAGACTTCGCAGGGCCCGGACGAGCGTTTCCTGAGACACATCCTCGGCATCCTGGCGATGGGCCAGAATCCTGAGGGAGACGCCGAGAACCAGCCCTTGGAACCGACCAACGAATTCCCGGACAGCCAAGTTGTCTCCCGCCAGACAGCGTTCGATCAGCAGGGCTTCACTCCACTCGGAACAGGCTGAGACAGCGAGGGGAGAATCCATCAGCGAGCCGGAAGTGCGATGTGGTGGGGCTGATCACATGAGAGGAGCACCGCAACAGGCTCCAAAGCGGTCAAAGTCTGCGGTGCGCGGGTCAATTCGTCCGGATGCACTCCCGGACCAGAGTCCGGGCAGCCTTGAAGGCGTGCTTGATGGTGAAGACCCGGGCGGCAATCTGGTCTTCAGTGAAGTACACCCCTGCAGGACTATGGGGAAGTCCGGCCAGGTTCATCGTCAGCGGCAGCAGATCGATGAATTCCCGGTAGTTGCGTTGAAGATCGGTTGGATCGGCCACAGGTTCACCCGCGTTGCGGAAGGAGAAACAGCGCCTGGCGGGGGCCAACTCGCCCCCGGCTTGTTCAGCGCTTCAGTCGCTGATTACGGATGATATCCGCTGCGGCCTCAGAAGGCTTGCGTGCCGGGGGGGCGTTGGGATCGGCGGGAGCCGCTGGCGGGGGAGCGGGGGGGGCCTTGGCACCCGTGCTCTCCGGGTCGGGCAGGACCATTGGCGGGGCCTCGGCCATCATCTTCTTCCGCTTTTCGGCGGCCGATTCCTCTTCGGGCGCGGCGGGCTCCGCCGCCACAGCCACACCGGGGACGGGATAACCGGGCACCATTCCCGGCATCGAGTAGCCGGCGGGGTATCCCGGCATGGGATACTGCGGGGGGTACATCGCCGGGTAGGCGGGCATGCCATATCCCGGAGGATATCCCGGCAGGCCATAACCCTGGGGGGGCATCCCGTAGCCCGCAGGGGGATAACCCGGGGCGGTCGGAAACATTCCCGGGGCGGTCCCCGTCAGGTCGGTGGGCAGGGTGGTGGAAGTATCGGCCGCGGCGAAGACCACGGTGTCGGACGCGGGGGAAATGGCGGGCATTTCGCTGGTCTGATCCCCCGCGGATTCCGAAGGTTCGAGAGTCGAAATCAAATCCGACAATTCCGACGACGCCGGGACGGTCGGGATCGATTCCGAAGACTTGGGAGCACCCTGTCGAATGAGGATCTCAAAGGTGAGTTTACCCACCGAGATGCGATCGCCCGACTTCAGGGTGACAGGTGACTCAATGCGGGTTCCGTTGACATAAGTTCCATTGGTGCTCCCCAGGTCCCGCAGGCGAACTGAGAATTCATCGATGGAAAAGACACAATGATGTCGGGAAATCAAGTCGCTGTTGGGACGCAGGTGGCAGTCCTGCTCGCGGCCGATGAGAAATTGCTTGACCGGCACCGGAATCGTTTTACCGGCCTGTCTCCCCTCCAACACTTTCAAATCAACCTTCAGCATGTTGCTGAAACTCCTCGAAGAGAGAGCTCAATTCAGAATCACCGGTCGGGAATCATTTCTCGATCTCAACCTGAGTGACACATCGCCAGAAATCTCAACCCGCCGCGGTTCGAAACCCCAACAGTCTTCGCAATGCGGACGTAGGAAAACTCAACACAGACAGCCTGGTTTTTGGGAGGTGAGGGCAGACCTCCCAAGCAACCTTCGGACAGACTGACCCCGCACAGACCGGCATCTCCCCGGACCGTTTTCCAAACATCACATCAACACGCTGCAGTCCGCGACAACCACTTCGGAAAATCCCTCGGGAGCTGCGTCTTCTCGAGGAACCGAGAATAACTCAAGCTCCAGGCTCGAATTTAAGTTGCCTGGCAATCCAGTTTTCAATCCCGGCGACGAACGCCTGGCTTGATCAGATCACTCCGCATCCGACCGACATCCGGCTGCGGTCTCCTTCCACTCCAGAGGTACGGGCCCCGCCAGATGTGAACGGGGGTTTAGTTCGCGGTGTTTTCTTTCCAATTCCCGGACGGTGCCGGAACTTCGGATTTTCTCGTAAAACCCCGCGATTCTTCCAGATTTAGAGTACCACCCACGGCGAGACCTGTCAAATCGTCTGATTTTGGATAGCATGCTGCGTCATGTCGTACCGGACATTCAAACGCCTCTTGGGTGAGACCAGCCTCGAACGGAAATGCCGGTTTCTGTTCGGGGGGGGATTGTTGTTGCTTGTTTCGGGCAGCTTTTATCTCTACTACCGCATGACTTCGGGGCTCGTGCTGGATCAGAATCTGCTGACGGGGCGGATGATGATTCAACCGATCGTCCAGCGGCACCACTGGACGCATATCAGCCTTCCCACGAAAGACTTCCGCGAGACCGACGATTCCCTGTGGGACGCTCTGCTTCCTCCGGAACTTCATCTCGAGACGAACGACCGCTTCCACTGGTCTCTCTTTCGGGCCGATACGGTCAATTCCGAGAAGATTCCCAGCGACCAGGCCGATTTCACCCAACTCGACCTGTTGGAGGTCAATCCCGACCTGCGCGAGACCTATCGCATCGTCCGCAACAAGGAGGGACGCCGCGAAATGCGCTACTATGGGGCCGTCCGGGCCAGCCAGGTCTGCCTCGAGTGCCACTACCACAGCACGATCGGCACCAAGCAGGTGGAGGAGGGGACACTGTTGGGGATGGCGGCCATTGTGCTGCCCCTCTCGAAGAATGACCGCTCCCTCGCCTGGAACAACGCCGTCCTGCTGTCGACCGCCATTGTCACCGTCTTTCTGGCGATGACCGCCTCGTGGGCGATTGTCCGCTATGTGATTGTCAAACCGGTCGAACACCTGCGGGAAGTGAGCGACTCGATCTCCCGAGGGCAGTTGGACCGGCGGGCCGAGATCCGCACGGGCGATGAGTTCGAGGAACTCAGCCAGGCGTTCAATCGGATGTTGCGGCACCTGGTGACTGTGCAGGAGGAATTGCGGCAGGTCAACACCGAGCTCGACTCGAAGGTCGATCAGTTGGCCCGCGCCAATCTGCAGCTGTATGAGCTGAACAATCTCAAGAATGACTTCATGGCCACCATGACGCATGAGCTGCGAACCCCGCTCAACAGCATTCTGGGGTTCAGCGACGTTCTGGCTGGGGCCGACAATCTGACCGAGCGACAACAGCGCTACGTCCGCAACATCCAGACCTCCGGCAAGGACCTGCTGACTCTCATCAACGACATTCTCGACCTCGCCAAAATCGAGGCGGGAAAGATGGACCTGCACATTGTCGAATTCACCGTGGGCGACCTGCTGGAACGGCTGGCCTCGATGATGCGCCCCCTGGCCGAACGCAAGAACATCGAGCTGACCACCGAGTGCGATCCGGCGATTCCCGTGCTGTCGCAGGATCCCGGAAAGCTCCAGCAGATCGTCTACAACCTGCTCTCGAACGCCGTGAAATTCACCCCCGAGGGGGGCCGGGTCCAGGTGCTGGCGCTGCTGGCGGCCAATCCCGAGCAGATCGAACTGGTGGTGGAAGACACGGGGGTGGGCATTCCACTGGAGGACCAGGATTCGATTTTTGAGAAGTTCCGTCAGGGGAACACTACGCCGGGGGGCCAATCGACCTCGTTGACCCGGGAATATGCCGGGACCGGGCTGGGACTCTCAATTGTGAAGGAACTGAGCAAGCTGCTGGGAGGCGAGGTGATCCTGCGGAGTGAATTGGGGAAGGGAAGCCGATTCAGCGTCATTCTGCCCATCGTGCTGAAGTCGCAGCCGCGGCTGCTGTCGGAAGTGATTGCCCGGCCGCCGGAGCCCGGGCGGGGTGGTCTGACCGAACGGGTCACCCCCCGGCCCCCCACCACCTCCACCTGAGAGCCCCCCGTCCGTACCTCTGGAACTGTCAACCTCCCTCAGGCAAAAAACCAGACATTTCACCGACAGGTTTTCCAACCTGTCGGTGAAAAAAGCGTGGTCGAAGAGAAGTGTGCGGCCTGCGGCCTGTGGGGAACGGGGAAGCGACGGGTGGGCCGGAGGTGGGGACCGCGGGTTTTGACTGACAAATTTTCAAATTTGTCGTACGGTCCGCGGGCGGCTGCCCTGTCCATTTTTCTACTCTCGACGGCTCGACTGCTCGACTCTCTCGGCCGCAGGCCGTTCGAGCGGCAGGACGTGCGTTTGCAGCCAGGCGTCGAGCTCTTCCCGTCGGAACACTCCGGTGGTAGCCCCTGGCTGCCGTACGCAGCTCGCCCCCAGCGCACTCCCCCGCAGCAGGCACTCGGTCGCGGGGCACCCCTCCAGCAGTCCTGAAATATACCCCGCGGCGAAGGCATCTCCGCTGCCTGTCCCGTCGACATACTCGACCGGGTAAATTCCTCCACGCCAGAGCTGGTCGTCGGCCAGTAGCACGGAACCGTCCCGGCCGCAGGTGATCACCACCGTCCCGGCTCCCGCCCCCCGAAACTGTCGGGCCTGCGCCACCGGGTCGGACAGGCCGGTGATCAATTCACCCTCATCGTGATTGGGCAGGAACACATCCACGAAAGGCAACACCTGCTGCAAGACCGGCCAGGTTCCCCGCGGATCGGGAATGACCACGTCCAACACGGTGATCAATCCCGCCTGCCGGGCCGCCTGAAACAACCGGGTGACCCGTTCGCCAGTCAATCCCGGCATCAGGAACAACCCCCCGAGGTAAAGCACTTTCGCCCGCGGCAACAGGTCGGCCGCCAGCTCTTCTCCAGTGAAGGCCGCATTGGCCCCGAACGTGTGGATGAACCGCCGGTCCTCCCCGCGCACATTCACCACCAGTGTCGCGCTGGTCTGGTGCCCTGGGGTGGCCAGCACCCGCGAGGTGTCGACCCCCGCCGTCCGCAGGCTCTCCCGGACGAAGTTTCCCGCGGGGTCAGCCCCCACCCGGCCGACCACAGCCGAGCGCAGGCCCAGCCGTGCGAGATCGGCCGCCACGTTCGAGGCGCAGCCTCCAATGGCCCACGAAATGCCCGGCGTCATCACCAGCGCCCCGGCTGCGGGCAGCTTCTCGATGGGCTCACAGATGAAATCGGCCACGATGATGCCCGCACACCACACATCGAGGGGGGGCTCGGCCAAACGGGGAGTGCCGGTCATGCGGCCCCCCGCAAGATTTCGAACAGGTAGTCGAGCACTCCCTGGGGATCGATCTCCTGCACCACATCGGTATTGGCCCGGCGGGCGAATTCCCGGCGCCGGTCGGCCACGATCGCGCCCCGCGTCAAGTCGCCGGTGGTCTCGACTGACACCGGCAGCGGCGTCTCGCGGGCCAGACTGGGGCGCGACAACACCGCCAGAGCGGCCACCTCGGCCAGTCCAATCTGCTCGCAACCCAACCCCTGGCGATGCATGCGAAACGAAACCGGCAGCAGTTTCGCCAGAAAGGCGGTGGCCGGGCTGTCGATTTGGGTGAGCTTCGCCAGATGATCGAGCGTCATCGCGACCCCCTCGGTGGCATCGAGTGGCACCAAGGTCTTGGGATGCCGGCTGCTGAGCACGTGGCGGGCCGCCTCGGGGTCGAGATACATGTTGGTCTCGGCCATGGCGGTCACATCCCCCCCCCGGCCAATCGCTCCGCCGCAACAGACCAGCCCCCCCAGCGATTCGAGAAAATCGGGAGCCCGCTCCATGGCGGCCGCGAGGTTGCCCAGGGGGCCGAGCGACAACACGGTCACTTCCTGCGGATACATCCGCACCAGATCGACCAGCACCTTGGCCGACTCGTGCGGATTGTGCAGTTGGGCCGCGGGGAATTCGATGTCTCCCAGGCCTGTGGGGCCGTGCAGTTCCCCCAGAAACACCTCGCTCACGGACTCTCCCCGAAGGACTGCCGGGCTGGCCCCGCGGGCGGAGCCGAGCCGGGGCCATTTGGGCGGGTCCAAATGCGCGAGAATCGCCTGGGTATTGCGGGTGGCGGTCGGGCCGGGCACGCTCCCCGCACAGGCTGTCAGGGCGAGCACATCGAGGCTGGGGTCGGCCAAGGCCAGGACCGCCGCGAAGGCATCTCCAATTCCGGGATCGAGGTCAACAATCAGTTTCCGCACGGTTGTTCAGAACTCGGGCTTCGGGCCAGAAAGGGGAGGACAGGAATCGGGCTGCTTGCAGCGAGTCTAGCAATCGTGGCCGACAAGTTCAGCCGGGACTGTCGGGGTCTGACTGGCGGTGGGGTCAGTGGGGGGAGCGACGGTGCCATTCCCCCGCGCCGGCGCGGTTGGACTCAAAACGTCTGGAGGGGATCGCGCTCGCTGGTGCTGGCCCATGTCGCGAGCCCGGGGAAGACCTCCCGCAGGGCCGTCGCCAGGGCTTCCATGGCGGGCCGCTCGGTGGCGTAATGCCCGGCCAGGACCAGGGCGATCCCGGCGTCGCGGGCCTCGAGCGCCGTGTGAAACCGCGCCTCACCGGTCAGGAAAACGTCACAGCGCCGTTGCCGCGCCAATCGCAACAATTCCCCGGCCGAACCACAGGCAATGCCGACTCGCCGTATGGGCTGGTCAAGTTGGCCGCTGAACTGCAGGGCGTCGATTCCGAGTCGTTCTTTCACCCGTCCGAGAAAATCCCCCAGCAACAGCGCCGGCTGATCAGGGCGATCGGCGGGGGGGAGCAATCCGGTTCGTCCCACCCCCACATCCATCTGGGGTGCCCGCCGGGGAACGATGTCGAACGCCGTTTCTTCGTAAGGGTGGGCCTTTTTCATTGCGGCAATCACCTGGTCGACCAGCGGCGCGGGGCAGACCATGTCGATGCGGTATTCTTCGACCGTCTCGAATTTCCCCGGCTCCCCAATCGCCGGGTTGCTGTGCGCGGTTCCGCGGAACGACCCGATCCCCGGCATCAGGAAGCTGCACTCGGTGTATTCACCGATCACCCCCGCCCCGGCGTTCCACATCGCCTGCCGGACCGCTTCGACATGGGTGCGGGGCACCATCACCACCAGCTTGTAGCTCGCGGGGGCGCTGGCGGGCTGCAGCGAATCGATCTCGACCAGCCCCAGCCGTTCGGCCAGTTGCTGGTTGATGCCGGTGCGGGCACTGTCGAAACGGGTGTGAGCCGAGAAGGCCGCCACCCCGGCGGCC
>Ga0315902_10006965_pt1 | contig 15536 bp, 13 predicted proteins | sample LakEriMetagenome_9_FD_203523 | JGI IMG/M metagenome (GOLD analysis project Ga0315902, IMG submission 203523) | Freshwater fungal communities from buoy surface, Lake Erie, Ohio, United States - Buoy 12 MA117 | ecosystem: Environmental > Aquatic > Freshwater > Lake > Lake biofilm | place: USA... | reverse complement strand
GACCCGCTGCTGCTGCCGTCGCGAGACCAGCGGTCCGAGATCGAGGTCGGCTGCCGCGGGACCGGCGCACAGCGCCTCGAAGCGCGCGGCGAGCGCCTCGAGCACGCGATCGTGGATGGTGTCGGCGATCAGCACCCGGCTTCCCGCCGAACAGGTCTGACCGGCATTCTGGACGATGGCCGCGACGAGCACCGGCAGCGCCGCGTCGAGGTCGGCATCCTCGAAGACGATCTGCGGCGACTTGCCGCCGAGTTCCAGCGTCACCGGGGCGTGGTGGGTGGCGGCGGCCTGCGCCACCCGTCGTCCGGTGGCCGCCGACCCGGTGAAGGACAGATGATCGACGCCGGGATGCTCGGCCAGCGCCTGACCAGCCTCGGCACCCAGCCCGGTGACCACATTGAAGGCCCCGGGCGGCAGACCGGCCTCGGCGGCGAGCTGTGCGACCCGCAGTACCGACAGACAGGCATCCTCGGCAGGCTTGACCACGCAGGCGTTGCCCGCAGCCAGTGCCGCAGCCACCGTGCGCCCGAGGATCTGCATCGGGTAGTTCCACGGGATGATGTGGCCGGTGACCCCATGCGGCTCCCGCAGCGTGAGCACCGTGTAGCCATCCTGGTAGGGGATGGTCTGGCCGTGCAGCTTGTCGGCCGCGCCGGCGTAGTACTCGAAGTAGCGCGCCAGCGCGGCCGCGTCGGCGCGCGCCTGGCCGATCGGCTTGCCGACGTCGCGCGATTCGAGCAGCGCCAGGCTTTCGCGATGCGCATCGACCAGCGCGGCCAGCCGCATCAGCAGACGCCCGCGCGCCATCGCCGGGGTGTGGCCCCAGGCGCCCTCGAAAGCGGCGCGCGCCGAGCGTACCGCTGCGTCGATGTCGGCGGCACGGCCGCGCGCGATGCTGCCGATACGCTGCCCGTCGGAGGGATCGATGACCGGCAGGGTGTCGGCATCATGGGCGGGACGGGGCGTGTTGCCGATGAACAGCAGGCCCTGGATGTCGTCGGGGGGCATGATGGCGGGCGCGGCGTGCTTTCGTGGGGGTGACCGGCAACGCTATCATGAACGATTGCCCACCCCGTTCCCGCAGGACCGTGCCATGAATCTCGATCGCGTCGACTCCGGCCACGCCATCCCCGACGACTTCAACGTGATCATCGAGATCCCGATGGCCGCCGATCCGATCAAGTACGAGGTCGACAAGAAGACCGGCGCGCTGTTCGTCGACCGCTTCATGATGACCTCGATGCACTACCCCTGCAATTACGGCTACATCCCGCACACCATCGCCGACGATGGCGATCCGGTCGATGTGCTGGTGATCACGCCCTTCCCGGTGGCGGTGGGCGCGGTGATCCGCTGCCGGCCGCTCGGGGTGCTGCAGATGCAGGACGAGGCGGGGGGCGACGCCAAGCTGCTTGCGGTGCCGATCGACCGCATCCTGCCGATCTACAAGCACTGGCGCCGGCACGACGACATCGCACCCGAGCGGCTGGCGACCATCCAGCACTTCTTCGAGCACTACAAGGATCTCGAAGCCGGCAAGTGGGTCAAGGTGGTCGGCTGGGGCGGCCCCGACGAGGCCCGCGCCGAGATCCTCACCGGCATCGAGAACTTCCGCCGCGCCGAGGACAAGCCGAAGTTCTAGCGCGGCGGGCTCGCCAGCGGCGAGCGCTCGGCGAGTTCATCCAGGTAGGCGTCGATCAGCGAGCCTTCGCGTGTCAGGAAACGCTCGACGGCATCGGCGAATGCCGGCTCGCGAAGCCAGTGCGCCGAGCGCGTGGCCACCGGCAGAAAACCGCGCGCCATCTTGTGTTCGCCCTGGGCGCCGCCCTCGATCGTGCCGATGCCGAGTTCGATCGCAGCTTCGATCGCCTGGTAGTAGGCGCATTCGAAATGCAGAAAGGGGATGGTCGCGGTGCTGCCCCAGTAGCGGCCGTACAGGCGATCAGCGTCGCGCATCAGCAGGCTGCAGCCCACCGGTTCGCCATCGCGTTCGGCGAGCACCAGAATCAGCGATTGCGGCAGCACGTCGCCCAGACGCTCGAAGAACGCGAGATTCAGGTAGGGCTCGGAGCCGTGCGCCGCGTAGGTGGCCTGGTAGCAGCGCACGAAGAAGCGCCATTGCGCCGGCGTGATCGCCTCGCCCGGGATGCGTCGCGCCACGATGCCCTGCTCGGCCACCTTGCGCCGTTCGGCACGGATCTTCTTGCGCTTGGGCTGGGCGAGCGCGGCCAGAAAATCCTCGAAACTCGCGTAGCCGGCGTTGCGCCAGTGAAACTGCACGCCGGTGCGGATCAGGCAGCCCTCGGCGGCCAGGGCGTCGGCCTCCGACTCACCCGGGAAGAGCACATGAAGCGAGGACAGGCGGCTGGCGCGGGCGTGCGCGAGCAGCGCCGCCGCGAGTGCGGCGCGCTGCGCCGGCTGAAGCGCGAGCAGGCGCGGACCACCCACGGGCGTGAAGGGTACGGCGCACAGCAGCTTGGGGTAGTAGCGCAGGCCGTGGCGATGGTAGGCGTCGGCCCACGCCCAGTCGAAGACATACTCGCCCCAGGAGTGGGTCTTGCGGTAGAGCGGACTCGCGGCCACCAGCCGGTCCTCCTGCCACAGGGTCAGGTGGCAGGGTGTCCAGCCGGTGTCGCCACCCACGCAACCGGTGTCCTCGAGGGCGGCGAGGAAGGCATGTCGCACGAAGGGCGGCGCCCCCTCGGGCAGCAGGACATCCCATGCCTGCGGCGCGACCTCGGCGATCGAGTTCAGCACCCGCGTGCGATAATCAGCGGCGGGCCGCGGCTTTCGCGGTCCTGCGCTTGCGCTGCTCATTCCATCCCACCCAGGCACGAAGCTTCCATGACGGTTTTCATCGCGGCCGCGCAACTGAACCCCACGGTGGGCGATTTCGAAGGCAATGCGCGCCGCATCATCGAGGCGGCACACCGTGCGGCGGCGCAGGGCGCGCGGGTGATGATCACGCCCGAACTCGCGCTCTCGGGCTACCCTCCCGAAGACCTGCTGCTGCGCGATTCATTCTATGCCAGCTCTCAGGCGGCCCTCGACCGAATCCTCGCCGCCTGTGCGGGACTCCCGTTGCGCCTGGTGGTCGGCGCGCCGGTGCGTCGCGACGGCGTGCGGCGCAACGCGGCGGTGCTGATGCACGCCGGGCGGGTGCTCGGCGAGTACTTCAAGCGCGAGCTCCCCAACTACGATGTCTTCGACGAGCGCCGCTATTTCGTCGCCGACGACCAGCCGCTGGTTTTCGAGGCCGACGGTCTTCGCTGCGGGGTCGTCGTCTGCGAGGACTTCTGGTTCCCGGCCGCGCCGGCGGCGGCGCGCGCGGCGGGTGCCGACCTGCTGCTGGTGCTCAACGCCTCGCCCTTTCACACCGACAAGCAGCGCCTGCGCCTCGACGTCGCCCGCGCGCACGTCAGTGCGCTGGGCATGCCGATGGTCGCCGCCAATCTCGTCGGCGGTCAGGATGAGCTGGTTTTCGATGGCTGCTCCTTCGCGCTGACCCGGGCCGGCGAGCTCGCGGCGCAGGCCGCAGGCTTCATCGAAGACCTTCTGATGGTGGGGGCCAGCGGCGGCGGCGCCCGGCCGGCCGAACTCGCCACCGCGCGGCTCGAGCCGGTGGCCAGCCTCGAGGAACAGGTCTATCGCGCCCTCGTGCTCGGTGTGCGCGACTATCTCGGCAAGAACGGTTTCCCGGGCGCGCTGATCGGGCTGTCGGGGGGTGTCGACTCCGCGCTGGTGCTCGCGATCGCGGCCGATGCCCTCGGCCCCGAGCGCGTGCGCGCCGTGATGATGCCCTCGCGCTATACCGCCGACATCTCCTGGATCGATGCGCGCGAGATGGCGGCGCGTCTGGGCGTGCGCTACGACGAACTCCCGATCGGCCCGGTCTTCGACGCCTTCCTCGGAACGCTCGCCCAGGAATTCAGCGGCCTGGCTGTCGACACCACCGAGGAAAACATCCAGGCGCGCATTCGCGGCACGCTGCTGATGGCCTTGTCCAACAAGTACGGCTCGATCGTGCTCACCACCGGCAACAAGAGCGAGATGGCGGTGGGTTACTGCACGCTCTACGGCGACATGGCGGGTGGTTTCGCGGTCATCAAGGATGTCGCCAAGACCCTGGTGTATCGTCTGTGTGCCTGGCGTAATGCGATCGGGCCGGTGATTCCCGAGCGCATCCTCACACGCGCGCCGAGCGCCGAGTTGCGTCCCGACCAGAAGGATCAGGATTCATTGCCCGACTACGACGTGCTCGACGGCATCATGCGGCTCTACATGGAGGAGGATCGCAGCAGCGACGAGATTCTCGCGGCGGGCTATCCGCGCGAGGCCATCGACCGCGTGGTGCGCCTCATTCGCGTCAACGAGTACAAGCGCCGGCAGGCGCCGGTGGGCATCCGCATCACCCACCGTGCCTTCGGTCGGGACTGGCGTTATCCGATCACCTCGAAGTTTCGCGACTGAGTCGCCGCCACCGTGGCGCGCGGCCAGCGCCCCGATCGTCCGCCCCTGGAGACCCCGATGAAACGAATCACAGCGATCATCAAGCCCTTCAAGCTCGACGAGGTCCGCGAGGCGCTCGCCGAAATCGGTGTGAGCGGCCTGACTGTCACCGAATGCAAGGGTTTCGGCCGTCAAAAAGGGCACACCGAGCTCTATCGGGGCGCCGAGTACGTGGTCGATTTCCTGCCCAAGGTCAAGGTCGAGGTCATCCTTGCCGACGGGGCGGTCGAGAGTGCGATCGATGCGGTCTGCAAGGCCGCTCGCACCGGCAGGATCGGCGACGGCAAGATCTTCGTGTCCAACGTCGAGGAAGTGATCCGGATCCGCACCGGCGAAACCGGGGAGTCGGCCGTCTGAGGGTCCGAGTCCCTTTCCCGGTTCGCGCGCCCTTTCGCGTCGCGCCCGATCTGCTCAGGCTGGGGGCGGCGGATCCCGACGATCCGCACCCGGGCCTGCTCGTTGTCGATGATCAGTTGGCGCAATGCCTGCGGCGCAAGCAGGCGCATCTCGACGATGCCTTGCACCCGCTGGTGCATCTCGATCCTGGCGCCGGCTTCGCGCGCCTGCAGGCTGCCCTCCTCGAGGTCTTCGCGGCGCTTGCCCCGGCCCATCCCGCGGGTGCGATCGCGCTCGGCGCTGATGGCCGGTGGCAGCTTCCGGTTGCCGGGCTGCGGCTGGATCCCACCGATCTGTCGATCCACGCCCTGCATGCCGAGGCCGATGCGCGATTGCGTCGCCTGCGTACCTTGCCGGCGCCTGCCGGAGCGCTCGCCGCGCTCTCGCTCACGCTGCAGGAAGATCTGGTGCTGATGGGGTGGCCGGGCCCGGGGCCCACCGGGGATGCCGCCTCGCCCGATGCCGAGCAGGGTCTGGTCGCGCTGGCGGCCTCGGTGGTCTCTCCCAGCGGCTGGGATCCCGGCGAGCGTATCGGACAGCCGCTGCAGGCGATCCATGGGCCGGTGGCCGACGGCGAGCGTCTGCGTCTCGCCTCGACCGCGCTGTCGCGGGCGATGGTCGACAAGGGCCCCTTCGTGCGCTACATCTGGACCCTGGCCCCGGATGGCGCCATGGCGCGCTGGCCGGGAGCGGCGGCATCCCCGCCGGCCGGTGGCGGCTCGCTCGACGATCTCTGGTTCCGCTGCGAACGCCAGGTGACGCTGCCTCTGCCGCGGGTCGGCGCCAGCCTCTTTCTGATTCGCGTCTTCATGGCGCCGCTGACCGAGGTGGCCGCCGATGCCGAGCGGCGCGCGCGCCTGGTGGCGAGCCTTGCATCGATGAGCGATGCGGTCATCGCCTACAAGGGGCTCGGTGCGCTGCGCGAGCGCGTGCTGCGGGCCTGGGGCGGTCTGGCATGAACCAGGCCTCATGCGCTCCGCCGCTGGCGCTGCCGCGGCTGGCGGGTGTGCTGCTCGCCGCGGGCGAGTCGCGGCGTCTGGGCGGTCCGAGCAAGCTCGAGATCCGGCTCGATGGCGAGCCGCTGCTGCGCCGTACCGCCCGCACGCTGCTGGCCGCCGGTGTGGCGCCGCTGGTGGTGGTGGTCGGCCATGCGGCCGCTCGCAGCGCGGACCTGCTCGCGGGGCTGCCGGTCGAGATCGTCGAGAACGCCGCCTGGCGCGAGCAGGGGCAGCAGGGCTCGGCGCGTCGGGGGCTTGCCGCACTGGTGCCGCGGCTGGCGGCCGCGGGCGCCGAAGGCTTTCTGGTGTCGCTTGTCGACCTGCCGCTGTTGCGTGTGGCGAATGTTCGTGCGCTGGCCGTCGCGCTCGCCGAGCGGGGGGCTGCGCGGGTGCGCGTGCCCTGGCATGACGGTCGACGCGGCAACCCGGTGGTTTTCGAGGCCTCGCTGTGCGCCGAACTCGCGGCCGACCCGGGAGGGCCGCGGGGCTGGCTCGACGCTCACCCCGGGGCGGTCTCGCGCTTGCCGGTCGATGATCCCGCCTTCGTCACCGACCTCGACACGATGGCCGATGTGGCCGCGCTGCGCGCGATGCCCGGCGCACCGCGGGTCGAGCTGCCGGGGCCGTGAGCATGCCCGACACCTGCGACGCGATCGTGCTCGGTGCCGGCGCGGCGGGCATGTTCTGCGCCGGGGTCGCGGCGCGGCGCGGGCTGCGCGTGCTGGTGATCGATCATGCATCCGATCCCGGCGAGAAGATCCGCATCTCGGGCGGCGGCCGCTGCAACTTCACCAACCGCGACGCCGATCGCCTCGAGCGTTTCGCCGGAGCCGACCCGGGCTTTGCCCGGCATGCGCTGCGCGCCTATCCGCCCGCGGCCTTCATCGCGCTCGTTCGCGCTCACCGCATCGGCTTCCACGAAAAGCACCGGGGGCAGCTGTTCTGCGACGATTCCGCCCGGCGCATCGTGGCGATGCTGCGGGCCGAGGCCGATGCCGGCGCGGTGCGCTGGCTCACCGGCTGCCCGGTCGAAGCGGTCGAGGCGGTTGGCGGCGGGGCCGACGGGGCCGACGGGGCCGACGGGGCCGACGGGGGCGCTGCCCGATTCAGGGTGCAGACCGCCGCGGGATCCTTCCTGGCCCGTTCGCTGGTGGTGGCCACCGGCGGGCTGTCGATCCCGAAGATCGGGGCCACCGACCTCGGCTACCGCATCGCCCGGCAATTCGGGCACCGCATCGTCGAAACCCGGCCCGCCCTCGTGCCGCTGGTCTTCGACGCGGGGCGGTGGTCCGCGTGGGCAGGGCTCGCCGGGGTCGCGCATCCGGTGCGGATCGCCTGTGCCGGCGACCGCGGCGCACCGGCCTTCGACGAGGATCTTCTCTTCACGCACCGCGGGCTGTCGGGACCGGCGGTGCTGCAGGTGTCCACCTACTGGCGGCCGGGGCAGGCGCTGTCGATCGACCTCGATCCCGCGCCCCCGCCGGGGGCGGGCAGCCAGCGCGAGGAACTCGGCGCATGGTTGCGGCGGGCGCGCGAGGGCGCCCGTCAGCAACTCGGTACGCTGCTCGCCGAACGCCTGCCGAGGCGGCTGGTGATGCACTGGCTCGACATGCTCGCCACCACCCATCCCCGGCTCGGGGCGCAGGTACGGATGGCCGAGCTCGGCAACCGTGATCTCCAGGCGCTCGTGACGGCACTGCGTGCCTGGACGGTCGTGCCCAGTGGCTCGGAGGGCTACCGCAAGGCCGAGGTCACGGCGGGCGGGGTCGCCACGCTCGAGCTCGATGACCGCAGCCTGATGTCGCGTCGGCAGCCGGGTCTGCACTTCATCGGCGAGGTGGTCGACATCACCGGCTGGCTCGGCGGCTACAACTTCCAGTGGGCGTGGTCGTCGGGTCACGCGGCGGCGATGGCGATTGCCGAGGGCGGCTGCTGAGGTGCGACGCCTCTGGTGCCGCCTGGCGGTGCCGCCTCAGGCGCCGCGCAGCAGCACCAGCAGGGCACCAGCGCCGCCATCGTTGGGCCTTGCCTGGCAGAAGGCCAGCACCTCGGCGCGCTGCACCAGCCAGCGCAGCACCTTGCCCTTGAGCACGGGTTCCCGGGCGATCGAGCCCAGCCCCTTGCCGTGGATGATGCGCAGGCAGCGGCGCCCCCGGCGCTGGCTGTCGGCAAGGAATTCGTTCAGCGCGACGCGGGCCTCGTCGACCCGTTTGCCGTGCAGATCGATCTGCGCCTGAACCGTCCACTGACCCCGCCGCAGCCGGCGCACGACATCGACACCCACGCCGTCGCGGCGATAGGAGAGATTCTCGTCGGTCTCGAGCAGGCGTTCGATGTCGATCTCGTCGGACATCGACTGCGCGAGCGCGAGCTGTTCGTCGCGTTCGCGCATCCTGGCGAGCGGCTCGGCGGGGGGGCGAGCCGGAATCACCCGACCAGCGCCGCGCAGCGGCTGCGCATCGGCCATCGCGTCGCGGAAGATCGCCGCCTCGCGCGCGAGCCGCTCGCGCTCGCGCCGCGCGAGTTCGCGTTCGCGGGCCTGAGCCGCGGCGCGCTCGGCGAGGCTGGTGCGCAGGGTTTCGAGTTCGCTGAAGTGCTTCACGGTGGCGCCTCGGTGGTGGCCCGGGCCGCGGCCCGCCCGCGGCCGCCGGATCGGTTCAGCCGGTCTGCTGGGATTCGAGATAGCGCTGGGCGTCGAGTGCCGCCATGCAGCCGGTGGCGGCACTGGTGATCGCCTGCCGGTAGACATGGTCCTGGACGTCGCCGGCGGCGAAGACGCCCGGCACACTGGTGGCGGTGGCCTGCCCCTGCAGACCGCTGCGCGTGACGATGTAGCCATTGGCCATGTCGAGCTGGCCGGCGAAGATGCCGGTGTTCGGCGTGTGGCCGATCGCGACGAACACCCCCTGCAGCGCGAGCTCGCTGAGGCTGCCATCGCGGGCATCACGCAGGCGCACGCCGGTCACGCCGGTGCCATCGCCGAGCACCTCGTCGACTTCGCTGAACCAGCGCACCTCGACGTTGCCGCCGCGTGTCTTCTCCATCAGCTTGTCGATCATGATCGGCTCGGCGCGGAAGCGGTCGCGCCGGTGTACGACCGTCACCTTGCGGGCGATGTTCGAGAGGTAGAGCGCCTCCTCGACCGCGGTGTTGCCGCCGCCGATCACGCAGACATCCTGACCGCGGTAGAAGAAGCCGTCGCAGGTGGCGCAGGCCGAGACCCCCCGGCCCATGAAGGCCTCTTCGGAGGGCAGCCCGAGGTAGCGCGCCGAGGCGCCGGTGGCGATGATCAGCGCGTCGGTGGTGTATTCGCCGGAATCGCCCACCAGCCGTACCGGGCGCTCGCCGAGGTGGGCGGTGTGGATCTGGTCGAAGACGAGTTCGGTGCCGAAACGCTCGGCGTGGGCCTGGAAGCGGGCCATCAGGTCGGGGCCCTGCACGCCCTCGGCGTCGGCCGGCCAGTTGTCGACCTCGGTGGTGGTCATCAGCTGACCGCCCTGCGCGATACCGGTGATGATCACCGGCTTCAGATTGGCGCGGGCGGCATAGACGGCGGCGGTGTAGCCGGCCGGCCCGGAGCCGAGGATGAGCAGGTGGTGATGGGTGGGCAAGGGCATCGTCGGGTTCCGTGGCGCGTTGCGGATGACTCAACAAATCATCGACTTACGATGCGTTGTTGAAGTTTGTTTTTCAAACTGCCGATTGTTCGTGCAAAATTATAGGGATTCCCATTGGACGAGGTGGTCATGGCGCACGAGGAAAACAAGGCCTTCCTTCGCCGCGTTCCGCTCTTCTCGAGCCTCACCGAGATGCAGCTCGACAACGTGGCGGCCGGCAGCGCCCGGCGCAGCTACCCCAAAGGGCGCACCATCGTGGCCGAAGGCGAAGCCTCGCAGTCGATGTACATCCTGCTTGCCGGGCGCGCGAAGGTGCAGCGCTCCGACTCCGAAGGCAAGGAGGTGATCCTGGCGGTGATCGGTTCGGGCGAGTTCTTTGGCGAGATGAGCCTGATCGACGATGCGCCGCGCTCGGCCAGCGTCATCACCCTCGAGCCCTGCGAATTCATGGCCATCACCAAGGATGCCTTCAAGGGCGTGCTGATGCAGAGCCCCGAGACCAGCATGGCGGTGATGCGCGGGCTGGTGCGTCGGCTGCGTGAGGCTGACATGAAGATCGAGACGCTGGCGCTGCTCGACGTCTACGGGCGGGTCGCGCGGGTCCTGCTCGATTTCTCCGAGCTGGTGGGAGGCCAGCGCATCGTGCGCAACAAGCTGCCGCGACAGGAGATCGCCAAGATGATCGGCGCCTCGCGCGAGATGGTCTCGCGGGTCATGAAGGGGCTCGAGATCGACGGCTACATCGTCTCGATGCCGCAAGGGCAGCTGATGCTGCGCGAGAAGCTGAGCAACTACATCAGCTGAACGCCACCGAAGGCTCCCTCCATGCACGGCAGCAGCGGTACCCCGCGGTGATGCGCTCGGCGACAGCAGGCAACCGGCCAGGGGCCCGGCGCGCGTCCGCGGCCGCCTTCCTGCTTCCCGAGCGTGCCGTGCAGCTCCTGCGCGAGGCGCGGTGGATCCTGTCGCTCGCGCTGGCGCTGTTCCTGCTGCTCGTGCTGATCACCTACGATCGCGCGGACCCCGGCTGGTCGCATGCGGTGGCCGGACGCCACATTCATAACGCCGGCGGTCGGATCGGTGCCTGGATCGCCGACCTGATGCTCTATCTGGTCGGCCTGTCGGCCTACCTGTTCGTGGCGCTGGTGGGCCTGCGGGTGTGGCATGGTCTGCGGCGCCTGCGGTCGGCAGCGCTGCCCGGCGCCCGCAGCCCGGGGTTGGCGCCCTCGGGGCGTCGGGCCCTGCGCATCGGTGCTGCCGACGCCGAGGCTGCCGAGCCGGCGCCGCGCCTGCCCTGGGAGCGCTGGCTGGGTTTCCTGATGCTGCTGCTCGGCTGCGCGGCGCTCGAATCCGCAAGGCTGCATTCCCTTGCGGTTCCCCTGCCGCTGGCCCCCGGTGGCCTGCTCGGTCGGCTGCTGAGCGATCCACTCTTCGAGCTGCTCGGTGCGGTCGGTGGCACGCTCGTGCTCTTTGCCCTGATCGCCGCTGGCCTCAGTCTCTGGACCGGGCTGTCCTGGCTGTCGGTCGCCGAGAGCGTCGGCGGTTCCCTCGAGAGCGGCTGGATGCGTGCCACGCAGGCGCTGGCCGCATGGCGTGACCGTCGCATCGGCGAGGCTGCGGTCGTTGCGCGCGAGGAGCAGGTCGAAGAGCTGCGCCGCATCATCCAGGATGATCCCGAGCCGGTGCGCATCGAGCAGCCCGCGGTGCGCGTCGAGCGCTCGGCGCGCGCATCGGTCGAGGCGCAGGTGTCGCTGTTCGTCGACCTGACGGCAGATACCCGCCTGCCCACGCTCTCGCTGCTCGACGCGCCGCCCGCGCAGCAGGAGTCGGTGTCCTCCGACACCCTCGAGTACACCTCGCGGCTGATCGAGAAGAAGCTCGCCGACTTCAACGTGGCCGCGCGCGTCGTCGCGGCCTACCCGGGCCCTGTCATCACCCGCTACGAGATCGAACCCGCCATCGGGGTCAAGGGCAGCCAGATCGTCAATCTCGCGAAGGATCTCGCCCGCGCGCTGTCGCTGGTGTCGCTCCGGGTGGTCGAGACCATTCCCGGCAAGAACCTGATGGGCCTCGAGCTGCCCAATCCGCGCCGCCAGGCGGTGCGGCTGTCCGAGATCCTCGGCTCGCAGGTCTATGCCGACAGCGCCTCGGCGGTCACGCTCGCGCTGGGCAAGGACATCGCGGGCCTGCCAGTGTGTGCCGATCTCGCGAGGATGCCCCACCTGCTGGTCGCGGGCACCACCGGCTCGGGCAAGTCGGTGGGCATCAACGCGATGCTGCTGTCGCTGCTCTACAAGAGCGATCCCTCGCAGGTGCGGATGATCCTGATCGACCCCAAGATGCTCGAGCTGAGCATCTACGAGGGCATCCCGCATCTGCTCGCGCCGGTGGTCACCGACATGAAGCATGCCGGCAATGCACTGAACTGGTGCGTCGCCGAGATGGAGCGGCGCTACCGCCTGCTCAGCAAGCTCGGTGTGCGCAACCTCGCCGGCTACAACAACCGCATCGCCGACGCCGACAAGCGCGACACCCCGATCCCCAATCCCTTCTCGCTGACCCCCGATGCGCCGGAGCCGCTCGGCCGCCTGCCCCAGATCGTCGTCGTGATCGACGAACTCGCCGACCTGATGATGGTGGTTGGCAAGAAGGTGGAGGAGTTGATCGCGCGGCTTGCCCAGAAGGCGCGCGCAGCCGGCATTCACCTGATCCTGGCCACGCAACGCCCCTCGGTCGACGTGATCACCGGGCTGATCAAGGCCAATATCCCCACCCGCATCGCCTTCCAGGTGTCCTCGAAGATCGACTCGCGGACCATCCTCGATCAGATGGGCGCCGAATCGCTGCTCGGTCAGGGCGACATGCTCTACCTGATGCCCGGCGGCGGGGTGCCGGTGCGCGTGCACGGCGCCTTCGTCAGCGACGAGGAGGTGCTCAAGGTGGTCGCGCACTGGAAGTCGTTCGGCGAGCCGCAGTACATCGAGGGTGTGCTCGAGGGTGGCGTGCCGGCCGAGGCCGACACCGGCAGTGCGGTCGGTTTCGGCGGCCTGCAGCAGACGCTGTCCGAGGCTGGCGTCGATGCCGAGTCCGATCCGATGTACGACCAGGCGGTGGCGGTGGTGGTGCAGCACAAGCGCGCCTCGATCTCGCTGGTGCAGCGCCATCTGCGTATCGGCTACAACCGGGCGGCGCGCCTGCTCGAACAGATGGAGAAGGCGGGACTGGTATCGGCGATGGCCACCAACGGCAACCGCGACATCCTCGTGCCTCGCCGCGACGACGCGTCGTGAATCGTCGGGTCTTTCTGGGGGTGCTGGCGCTCGCCGCGCCCTGGACGCTGCCCGGCGGGTTGCGTGCCCAGCCGACTGCCGCTCCGGGAGCGGGTCCACCCGCCTCGGGCTCGGGCTCCGCCCCGGGTATCGCGCTGGCGCAACTGCGCGAGTTCCTGCAGAGCACCCGCAGTGCGCGCGGCAGCTTCACGCAGCGAACGCTGCGCAGCGCCGGACCGCCCGAGACCGCCAGCGGTGTGTTCGCCTTCCAGCGCCCGGGGCGCTTCCGCTGGGAGGTGCGCAAGCCCTGGGATCAGTTGCTGGTGGCCGATGGCGAGAAGCTCCACTTCCTCGACCGCGACCTCAACCAGGTCACGGTGCGCCGGCTCGCCGAGGCGGGTGCGGCCAGCCCTGCGGCGCTGCTCTTCGGCAGCGGCGATCTCGATCGCGGCTTCGTGCTGCGCGAGGACGGCAGCCGCGACGGACTCGACTGGGTGCTGGCGCGGCCCCGAAGCCGCGAGGCTGGCTTCGAGCGCATCCTGATCGGGCTGCGCGGCGGACTGCCCGAGGCCATGGAGGTGCTCGATGCCTTCGGTCGCACCACCCTGTTCGCCTTCGCCGGCCTCGAGCGCAACCCCCGTCTCGACCCGGAGCTCTTCCGCTTCAGCGCCCCGCGTGGCGCCGACATCATCGAACAGTGAGTCGATCGTGAATGCCGTCACCATCCCGCCGCGCCCGTCCGCCCTGCGCCCGCCCGCCGCGGTTGGCGATGCCCTCGACGCGGTCGACACCCCGGCACTGATGCTCGATCTCGAGGCCTTCGAGGCCAACCTTGCCGCGGTGCACGGCGCGGTCGCCGGCCGCGGCGTGGCGGTGCGTGCGCACGGCAAGGCCCACAAGTGCGTGGCGATCGCGCGACGGCAGGTGGCCGCCGGGGCGGTCGGCGTGTGCTGCCAGAAGGTGGCCGAGGCCGAGATCTTCGTCGCCGGCGGCATCACCGACGTGCTGGTGTCCAACCAGGTGATCGCGCCCGCGAAGCTGCGTCGGCTCGCGCGCCTTTCCCGGCAGGCAACCGTGGGAGTCTGCGTCGACCATCCTGCGCAGGTGGAGGCGCTGGCCCGGGCGGTGCGCGACGAGGATGGCCAGGTCGGGGTGCTGATCGAAGTCGATGTCGGGGGAGGGCGCTGCGGCGTGCTCGATGCGGCACAGGCGGTGGACCTCGCCGCTCGCGTGCAGGCGCATGCGCCCTGGCTCGTCCTGCGCGGGCTCCAGGCCTACCACGGGCGTGCCCAGCACCGTCGTTCGCCGCAGGAGCGGCGTGACGCGATCGCCCAGGCCTGCGAGCGGGCCGCCGCCGCCCGCGACGCGCTGCGCGCGGCGGGCTTCGCCTGCCCGGTGGTTACCGGTGCAGGCACTGGCACCTACCCGCTCGAGGCCGCCTCCGGCGTCTACACCGAGCTGCAGCCCGGCTCCTACGTGCTGATGGACGCCGACTACTTCGCCAATGAAGCCGACCCCGCGGCGCCGCCGCTGCGGCAGGTGCTGACGGTGCGCTGCCAGGTGATCAGCGAGCGTCCAGGGCAGGTGGTGCTCGACGGCGGTCTGAAGGCCTTCTCGGTGGATTCCGGTCTGCCCCGGCCGGAGCTGGCCGGCTGGCGGGCGGTATCGATCTCCGATGAACATCTGGTCCTGCGCCCTGAGGAAGGGGCCGCGCGGGTCGCCCCGGCGCCGCGGCTTGGGGACACCCTCGCGGTGGTGCCGGGCCACTGCGACCCCACCGTGAACCTGCACGACTGGCTGGTCGTGCATCGTGCGGGTCGGGTGGTCGACTGCTGGCCGGTCGACGCCCGGGGCGCGCTCAGCTGACACGCCCGCGTGGTGCTGCCCGGGGACGACACGCGGCAGGCCTCGCTGTCGCTCGACGACGGCGAGTCGGTCCCGGCTGCGCCGGCGCGGCCCGGCTCGGGCTCCGGGGCGCCTGCGTCGGCGGCATTGCCGGCGGGCCACGTGCCGCTCGCCGAGCGGCTGCGCCCCCGTCATCTCGACGAGGTGGTCGGGCAGGAGCACCTGCTCGGCCCTGGCAAGCCGCTGCGGGTCGCCTTCGAGTCGCGGCGACCGCATTCGATGATCCTGTGGGGGCCGCCGGGCGTCGGCAAGACCACGCTCGCGCGGCTGATGGCCGAGGCCTTCGGCGCGCGCTTCATCGCGATCTCCGCGGTGCTCGGCGGTGTGCGCGACATCCGCGAGGCGGTGGTGCAGGCGCAGGCCGCGGCCGCCCGGGGCGAGCGCAGCATCGTCTTCGTCGACGAGGTGCACCGATTCAACAAGGCGCAGCAGGATGCCTTCCTGCCGCATGTCGAGAGCGGGCTTTTCGTGTTCGTCGGCGCGACCACCGAGAATCCGTCCTTCGAGGTCAACGGCGCGCTGCTCTCGCGCGCCCGCGTGCATGTGCTCGAGCCGGTCGGCGAGGCCGCTCTCGATGCGCTGGTCGATCGCGCGCTGCTCGCCATGCGCGACACCCTGCCGGCGGTTCCCGAACTGGCGCCGGTCGCTCGTGCGAGGCTGGTCGCCTGGGCCGATGGCGATGCGCGGCGGCTGCTCAATGCGATCGAGGCGGTGCTCGAAGCGGCGGTGGCGCAGGGCGAGAGGCTGGTCGACGAGGCGGTGCTCGGCCGCACGCTCGCCGAGAGCCTGCGGCGCTTCGACAAGGGTGGCGACGCCTTCTACGACCAGATCTCGGCCCTGCA
>Ga0315902_10006964_pt1 | contig 15536 bp, 9 predicted proteins | sample LakEriMetagenome_9_FD_203523 | JGI IMG/M metagenome (GOLD analysis project Ga0315902, IMG submission 203523) | Freshwater fungal communities from buoy surface, Lake Erie, Ohio, United States - Buoy 12 MA117 | ecosystem: Environmental > Aquatic > Freshwater > Lake > Lake biofilm | place: USA... | reverse complement strand
GGGGCATTGGACGGAGCCAGCCGTGACAGTGTGTCGTTGTCCAGACCGCCGAACTTGTCGGTGAGAATCTCGATCGCCCGAACTCGTTCGGAGGGCGAACGGCTGGCATCGAGAACCGCGTCGATAAACACCTGTGGCCCCATGGCCTTCGCCAGAGGTTCCCAACGCATCCGCGACCAGCTGGCCAGTGGCTGGGGTGCCGTGAGGCATTGAGCGAGTTTCTCTTCCTCAGTCGTAGCCTCACTGGCGGGGGCCTGAATGCGAGAGGGCTCGCGGGTCGCTTTGCGAACTCGATAGACCGCACCGCGGGTGCCGCGTCCTCCGACGCAGACAAACAGCGAGCCGTCCGGTCCGACTTCCGCATCGGTCGGAGCAAACCCGTGCTCGCCGACAGCTGTCATGAACTCGATCGGCTTCGTGGTCCAGGTCGAGCCATCGGGCAGCATCGGCAACGCCCAGATCCGCCCATAGGTCCAGTCGAGCGCGAACAGCGCCCCATGGAACTGCGAGGGGAACTGCGTATGTCGGTAGGTCACCAGCCCGGTTGGCGAGCTGCGGCCAAACGAGTCCAGCACTGGCGGCATGTCGAGAAAGTACTCGGGCCGCTTGTAGCTCTTCGCGAACCAGCCGCAGTCGGCACCCGGCACCAGATGGTACAGCCGCGTTGGCTCATACCAGGGGAGCGTGATCTCACGCTCGCCGTCACTGTCGAACGTGTAGATGTCCCCAAAGACGTTGAAGTCAAAGTCGTAGGCATTCCGCAGCCCATGGGCGATGATTTCCCCCTTGGACAGGTCCGGAGTGAAACGCATCAAGGTCCCTGCTCGTGGCTGGGCGACCGGCGGACGAGGCAGGGCGTTGTACTTTTCGTTCACTCCCGCCATGTTGCCGTTGAGCAGGTACCACCAGCCATCGGGTCCTTTGCGGATGGCATGGGCATCGTGTTCTCCACCGCAGTGCAGCTTCACGAAGACCTGTGGCGGACCGTCGATCTGATCGTTGCCATCCCGGTCCGTGTATCGCTGCAGTCCTTGATCGCCCAGACAGATCAGGTCACGGCCGTGGAAATACATCCCCTGAGCACCAGTCTTGGGCTCACTGGCGTACTCTTTGAACGTTTCGGCCCGGCCATCATTGTCGGCATCGACAAGAATACGGACATACCCAGCTCCCGAAACGACCACGCGCCCCAGCGAGTCGATCGTCATCGAATAGACGTCGTGAGCCAGATCATCATCGGCGTAGAGCGAGACCTCAAACCCTTCCGGAACCTGCACACCCAATGCATCCGCCGCACTGGATGGCGCAGGCAGGACGGTCCCTGCCAGCGCCAGCGTGGCGAGAATCCGGGCGCAGGCGATCCGGAACGATTTCAATGTCGCGTCGTGCAACATAGGATGAGCTGCCCAAATCGGAGTGACGGAAGTGCTGAGCGGGGCGGACTATATTCCCGATTCCGATTTTGAGGCAATACGCGGTTTTGGGGGGACGAAGCGAGTTGGGGAACTCGTTCGCCAGCCTAGAGAAACTGCATCTCCTGTTGACAACCGTTCTGGCCGCTCGCCCGGGAACGGCGAATCCTGCCTGTCTGGAAGGACCGACCTTTGAACTCTCTCACTTGCCTGAGCTTTCCTTTCTTTGCCAGTTCAGCACGCCCAATGGAAGCGTGGCGAGCCAGAGTGCGTCGCGGCGCTTACCGAATTCTGCTGGCTGTGATCGTATCGCTCGCCGGCATTGGAAGTTCCTCCGCCCCGGCAGCGGAGACTCAGGCAACCGAGACTCCCGCTGCACCGACTGCCCCGACAGCCAAGACTGAAGTCAAATTCGAACGCACACGCGGTGTCGAGGTCCTGGCCACGATCCTGTTCGCGCTGGCGATTCTGCACACATTTTCTGTGAAGCGCTTCGCCAAGCTGGCTCACAATTATCCAGAAGGGTCAATCCAGGAGAACCTGTATCACTTCCTGGCTGAAACCGAGGTGGTGTTCGGGGTCTGGGCCTCTGCTTTGTTCGCGGGGATCATGGTCTTCAAGGGCTCGCTGGGGCAGGCGATCGCCTATATCGAGAAGCTGAACTACGCTGAACCAAAGTTCGTGATGGCTGTGATGGTCGTCGCAGCCACGCGTCCGGTGGTCGCTCTTGCCGAGAAGGTCATCAGCTTCGTGGCCCGTCTGATGCCGATGCCGGAAGGGCTCTCGTTCTATCTGGCGGCCTTGTCGATCGGGCCGCTACTGGGTTCGTTCATTACCGAGCCCGCAGCCATGACCCTACTGGCCATGATGCTCAAGCGGCGCTATTTTGATCAGGGGATCAGCCCCAAGCTGGCGTACGCCACGCTGGGGCTATTGTTCGTTAACGTTTCGATCGGCGGCGTGCTGACGCACTTCGCCGCTCCACCTGTGGTGATGGTCGCGGGCAAGTGGGGCTGGGGAACGGGATTCATGCTGACCCACTTCGGGTGGCGAGCTGTTATCGCCTGCCTGATTTCGGCCATCGTGTTCGCGAGCATCTTCCGCAAGGAATTGACTGCCGTGCAGCCTGCTCCCGCCGAGGGAGGCCCGGTGCCGGCCTGGCTGACCGGGTTGCACCTGAGCTTTCTGGCGATGATCGTGCTGTTCTCGCACCATCCCGACATCCTGTGGGGTGTGCTGATGATCTTCCTGGGGCTGGTCACTGCGACAAAGGAGTACCAGGACCCGCTCAAACTGAAGGAGGGCCTGCTGGTCGGCTTCTTCCTGGCCGGCCTGGTCACAATGGGGGACCTGCAGCAGTACTGGCTGCAACCACTGATCTCCAAGATGGGCGGCTCGATGTTGTACTTTGGAGCGACGGCGCTGACAGCCATCACCGACAACGCGGCGCTCACCTACCTCGGCTCACTCGTGGAAGGGATCACTCCCGATTTGAAGTATGCACTCGCAGCTGGGGCGGTCTCTGGCGGCGGTCTCACCGTGATCGCCAACGCTCCCAATCCCGCTGGGGCGGGCATTCTGCAGTCGTCGAAGGCCTTTGAAGGGACCGGCATCAGTCCGCTGAATCTGTTCCTGGGAGCTCTGTTCCCGACCGCTGTCGCGATCGCCATGTTCTGGTTTGTGCCGTAGGCCAAACGGGCTTCTCTCGCTGGTCGCGAATTGAGGGACTTTCAGGTTCAGCGCTGCCGATCCGGCCTGGCTTTGGTAACTTCTCGGGCAGCTCCCACTCCTGCCGCGAGTCTCCCATGGAATGCCTGCTCGACCGATTTCTCCGCTACGTCCGAGTGGATACTCAGTCGGATGAAAAGTCGTCTTCGCTGCCCAGCACCGCCAAGCAGCTCGACCTCAGTCGACTGCTCGAGCGGGAGTGTCGTGACCTGGGCCTCGATGATGTATCGATCGATGAGCACGGGATCGTGATGGCGACGATTCCCGCCTCGGTCCCGCACTCCGCGCCGATGATCGTCTGGAATTCGCATGTCGACACTTCCCCGGAGTACTCGGGGACGAACGTGAATCCGATCGTACACAACGACTATCGCGGCGGAGACATCGTCCTGCCGGGAGATCGATCCAAGGTTTTGAAAGTCAGCGAGAATCCGCATCTGAATGAGCTGTTCGGCAAGACCATCGTGACCACGGATGGCACGACGCTGCTGGGAGCCGATGACAAGGCAGGCATCGCGATCATCATGACGGCCGCAGACCGCCTGATGCAGGATCGCGCCATCCCCTGCGGTCCGGTCCGCATCTGCTTCACTGTCGATGAGGAGGTCGGTCGCGGGATCGAGGGACTCGACTTTACAAAGCTGGGCGGTGTGTGTGGCTACACCCTCGATTCGGGCGGCGTGGGGCGGATCGATACGGAGACGTTCTCCGCTGACCTCGCAATCGTGACCGTGGCTGGTCGCAACACTCATCCATCGGTGGGAAAAGGGGTGATGGTCAACGCGGTCCGGATTCTCAGCGACTTCATCGCCCGCTTGCCGCGTCAGAACCTCTCCCCCGAGACGACGGACGGGCGTGATGGGTTCCTTCACCCCTATCAGATCTCTGGAGGAGTGGCCGAAGCCAGCTGTCGAATCATCCTGCGTGACTTTGAGACGGCGAATCTCGCGAAGCAGAAGGAACTGCTGGAACGGATTGCCGAGGGGCTGCGCGCGGTCTATCCGGAATGCCGCATCTCGATCGAGACCAGGAAGCAGTACCGCAACATGCGGGATGGTCTGCACCGGGAACCACGAGCCATTCCCAAGGCGATCGAAGCTGTCCGGGCGGCGGGAGTCGAACCGATCCTCGACATCATTCGCGGAGGAACGGACGGAGCCCAGATGACCGAGCGCGGGCTGCCGACACCGAACCTCTCCAGCGGGCAGTACAACCCGCACTCACCCCTGGAGTGGACGTGTGTTGAAGAGATGGAAACAGCTGCGGCGATCCTCGTCCAGCTGGCGATCGCCTGGAGCCGCGAAACGGTGTAGCGGAACTCGCCAGAGTTCCGGTGTCCAATGGCCATTCCCTGACTTGAGTCCTCATCCATGCCTGCCAAGTTCCTCTCACTGGCCCTGGCCTGCCTCAGTTTGCTCAGCTCAGCTCTGCGAGCAGCCGAACGTCCCAACGTTGTGTTCATTCTGACAGACGACATGCGCTGGGACTGTATGAGCATCGCTGGGCACCCGTACCTCAAGACGCCGCACATCGACCGGCTGGCGAAAGAGGGGCTCTATTTCCGCAACTCGTTCTGCACAACATCGCTCTGCTCACCCAGTCGCGCATCGATCCTCAGCGGCATGTATGCCCACTCGCACGGGGTCCTGAACAATTTCACCGAGTACCCGGATTCGATGCTCAGCTTTCCACGTCAGCTGCAGACGGCGGGCTATCGGACTGGTTACATCGGCAAGTACCACATGGGAGAGAACAACGACGAGAAGCGCCCCGGGTTCGACTACTTCGTGACCCACAAGGGGCAGGGGAAATACTTCGATACGGAGTTCAACGTCGACGGTGATCGGAAGATCCTGCCCGGGTACTACACTCAGGTCGTCACGGACCTGGCCGAGAAATGGATTCGACAGGAGGCACCCGGCGAAAAGCCGTTCCTGCTGATGCTCGGTCACAAGGCCCCGCACAGCTTCTACTTTCCCGAACCCAAGTACGAGCATACCTTCGACAGCGCAGCCTGTCCCTATCCCGAGACGGCCTTTCTGCTGGATGACAAACCCGACTGGTTCAAGCTGCGGCTGGACACCTGGCATGGAATCTATGGACCGCTGTTCGACTACCGCAAGAAATTCCCAGATCGCAATCCGGAGGCTGTGAAGGACTTTGAGGCGATGAACCGGGCCTACTGGGGGACGATCCTCTCTGTCGACGATAGCGTGGGGAGGCTCTACGCCCTGCTGGAGGAACTGGGAGAGCTCGACAACACGCTCGTGATCTTCACTGCGGACAACGGCCTGCTTGCAGGTGAACATGGGATGGTCGACAAACGCACGATGCACGAGCCGAGCATTCGAACGCCCCTCGTGGTGCGGTATCCGGAACTGACAGCGACCAACACGCCGAAGGTCATCGACGAGATGGTCCTGACGCTCGACTTTGCTCCGACAATTCTCGACATCTGCGGCGTCGATCCGCTTCCAAAGGTCCATGGACGATCCTGGAAGAAGCTGGCTCAGGGGCAGCAGGAGGAAAGGCCGTGGCGCTCCGCCTGGTACTACGAATACAACTACGAAAAGCAGTTCCCCTACACGCCGAACGTGCGGGGAATCCGCACCCAAGACTGGAAATACATTCGCTATCCATCCGGTGATGCGCGTCCCGATCCGCATCTGGGAGAGCTGTACCACATCAGCGCTGACCCGACCGAACGGAAGAATCTGATCAAGGACCCCTCGCAGAAACAACGAATCGCCGAGTTGTCATCTCAACTCAACAACTTGATTCGAGAGGCGGGAGCTGATCCGGACATCATGCCAGTCGACGAAGGGATCAAGAGCGGACTCCCGGATCAGAAGATTCGATAGTCAAGGAATATTCTACTGGCCGAGCGAAAGCCATCCCTGGCGAAACGGTCGTTTCTCTTTTGGCTGCCTGCGTGATTGCCTATGATCCAGTTCCGATCCCTTGTATCAGGAACTCGACATCGTGAGCACCGCACTCGACACCCTTGTCTCCCAATCCAAGCAGAAGCTCGACGCTCAGACCGTAGAAGTCGTCCAGCTGCACTTTCACCCGGAGCTGGGTGCTCCCTATTGGCTGGAGAAGGCCAAGACTCTGAAGTTTGATCCCCTGAAGGAGATCAAGTGCTTCGATGATCTGAAGAAGTTCCCGCTGTTCGATGACGAAGACCTTCGCGGCGGGCCCGTGACGCGGTTCCTGCCGCAGAAGTGGAAGAACGAGCCCAAGTTCGTGTTCGAGACCGGCGGAACGACCGGGATCCCGAAGTCCCGTTGCGTCGTGAAGGATCACGACATCGACTACGAAGAGTTCTCGCGAACGATTCCCGATTCGGCGTTTCCGAAGGGGGCCAATTGGCTGATGCTGGGGCCATCCGGTCCGCGGCGGCTGCGGCTGGCCATTGAGCATCTTTGCCAGTTCCGAGGCGGGATTTGCTTCTGCGTTGACCTGGATCCGCGTTATGTGGTCAAGCTCCTGAAGAAGGGCGATGTGGCTGGGGCCAAGGCGTATGCCGATCACGTAATCGATCAGGCGATGACGATCCTCTCGGCCAATCACAACATCCAGTGCGCGTTCGCGACCCCGAAGCTGCTGGAAGCGCTCGCTCTGCGACTGATCGATAAAGGCTCAAGCATCGAAGAGGCCGGGATCAAGGGAGTGTTCTGCGGCGGAACCGAAATGACCTCACAGTGGATTCGATTCGCGGTCGAAGAGCTGCTCGGCGAGAACGTGTTCATTGCTCCAACTTACGGGAACACCCTCATGGGCCTGGCCTGCGGCAAGCCGGTCAGCGCCGCAGACAACTGGAAGATCGCCTACTACGCCCCCCAGCCGCGAGCTGTGGTTGAAGTGGTCGACTTCAAGAACTACGACAACGTGGTGGACTATGGAGCCACGGGTCGTGTGAAGCTCTACACACTGACTCACGAGCTGTTCATCCCCGGCTTCATGGAACGTGACGAAGGGGAACGTGAGAAGCCGTGGGACAAGTTCCCATGGGATGGTATCAGCGGAACCCGCCCATTCCACGAGTTCGCCAAGACGACAGTTGTCGGGGTGTACTAGGATCAATTCAATCGCCCAGGGGTCACTGCCACTGGGCGTTTTGATGGAACTTATGTGTCGTGCACGGCGACTTACAGCAGGCAGTCCTCAGTCATCGTCCTCCAACACTCTAAGCCCCATGTCACTTCGCCTCTGGATCGCCTTGCTCTGGGTCGCCACGATCGGTGTCTTGATCGGGTGTTCTAGCTCCAAGCCCGCTGAACCGGCTGCAGCTCCAGCGGCGGCCCCCGCTCCCGCAGCGTCCGGGACAGCCGCCGCACCAACTGCGGCTCCCGCTGCTGTGGCCCCTGCTGCTCCGCAAGCGGTCGACCCGAATCGTCCTGAGACCAAGTGGATCGGGACGATTCCGTACGATGTGTTCTTCGATCAGCCGCTGACGGTCGCCGGGGACGCAACTCCCGTCGGGGGCTCAACAGCCAATCCAGCGATGGCTGAGAACACTCCCAAGCCTGAGGCAACGGCGAGTGAAACTCCAGCCACTCCGCCTGCCGCCGCAGCTGCGGGTGGCAAGGCGAACTGGGCTCAGGTGATTCCGATCGACGTGGCCTTGGAAGCGGTTAAGGTGGCTCGTTCGGAGATGAACGCCAACCTCACCGGCATTCCGAAATACAATGCCGGGATGGATTCGATTCGGCTCAACGCCGCTTTGATGGGAATGCTGGCTGTCATCGTGTCGGAGCACTCCGAGCCGTCCAACTGGAAAGAAAAGGCCAAGTACGTCCGCGACCTGAACTACGAAATTCTGGGCAAGGCCACGGAAAAGGGAAGCGGTCCGTTCAAGGCGACTCAAGAACTGTTCGAGCAGATCACCGGCATGCTGGATGGTGGTCCGCCGCCGGAGAAGCCTGCGGATGACTCCAAGCCCTACGTCGAAGTCGCCGACCGGGCTGACATGATGAAGATCATCGACAAGGCGATGAACGACTTGAAGGCCAACATTGGCGATCCCAAGCGGATGAAGGATCAGGCTGACGCAGTGAATCGGCAGTTCGCAGTGATGGCTGCACTGGGCACGATGATGCTTGACTCGACATACGAGTACGCAGACAACCCGGAGTACACCGGCTACACGAACGACTTCATCAACGGGGCCAAGGCGGGCATTGAGGCCGTGAAAGCGGACAAGTTCGATGAGTTCCAGGGCGCTCTCAACAAGATGAATAACTCCTGCAACGAGTGTCACCCCAAGTTCCGAGGTCAGGACAATGGCTGATTTGTTTTTGGGCTCCCGACTCCGTCTGGGGATTCTGGCTGGGCTGCTGAGCCTGGTCGCGGTTCCCGGCTCGGCGGACACCATCCAGCTCAAGTCGGGACACAAGGTCCAGGGCGAAATCCTCAAGGAGACCGAGACCGAGGTCTATGTCGATATCGGCGTCGATGTCGTCAAGATTCCCGTAGAGCGGATTCTGGGCCGCGAGAAGGGGGATGGGACAGAAGCCCCCAAAGGTGCTAACTCCGCTGACGCAAACAGCGACGACGTATTCCGCACCGCCAATCTGCCGATCAAGAGCGTCAAAGAGCTCGCCGAAGAGTATGGTGAAGGGGTCGTGCTGGTCGAAACATCCAGCGGACTGGGCAGCGGGTTCATCCTCAACGAGCGCGGCTACTGCGTCACGAATTACCACGTCGTCGAACGCGAGACTCGTATCGCGTGCGTGATCTTCGACAAGACTGAGAGCGGCGATTTCGTCAAACGCCGGATTCAGGACGTGAAGATCCTGGCCCTCAACCCGTACTTCGACCTCGCACTGCTGCAGATTCCCGCGGTCGAGGGGTTCCAGTTCACGACCGTCGCGCTGGCCCCGGATACCAATCAGAAGGAAGGCGACAGCGTCTTCGCTATTGGAAATCCGCTGGGACTCGATCGCTCGGTGTCTCAGGGAATCATCAGCACCCGCGCTCGCAACTTCGAGGGGCTGACCTACATTCAGACAACCACGGAGATCAACCCAGGCAACAGTGGCGGCCCCCTGTTTAACTCGCGTGGCGAGGTGATCGGAGTGACCAACATGAAGCTGCTGGGTGGTGAGGGGCTGGGCTTCGCGATTCCGATCAGCTACGTCAAGCATTTCCTGCGAAACCGGGATGCCTTCGCATTCGATGAGAAGAACCCCAACGCCGGGTTCCGCTACCTCGACCCTCCGCGACGGAAAAAGATGGAGACGGCCCCGTAGCAGAATTCGTAACAATTCTGACTTCTGCCGTACAAAGCCCAGGGGTCATAACCTCTGGGCTTTCTGCATGAAGCGAGAAACTCGTGAACTCCGCGGAACCACAACGAATCTACCTCGACAACGCAGCCACCAGCTTTCCCAAGCCGGACTCTGTCGTTGCTGCAGTCACGCAGTACATGACGCAGTGCGGTGTGGCTGCGGGGAGAGGAACTTCGCGGCAGGCGACAGAACTCGATGCTCGGATCGCAGCCTGCCGGGCGGGACTGGCGCGTCTTCTGGGAGCCGCCTCCCCGCATGCGATCAGCTTCGCGTTCAACGGGACCGACAGCCTCAACCTTGCCATTCATGGTTGTCTGGCACCCGGCGACCATGTCGTCACGACGGAACTGGAACACAACTCCGCGCTGCGACCGCTGCGGGATTGGGAAACTCATCGCGGAGTGCAGGTGACTCACCTCGCACCGGACGTTGACGGACGGATCGATCCAGCGTCAGTTCGCGACGCACTGCGACCGAATACGCGGCTGGTGGCTGTGACTCATGCGTCGAATGTGACGGGCGTGATTCAGCCGATTCGCGAGATTGGGGAGCTGATCGCGCAGTCGCGAACCCTCACCCCTGGCCCCTTTCTCGGGGGTAGAGGGGAACCAGCCACCCGAGGGGTGCTCTATCTCGTCGATGCTGCCCAGACAGCGGGGCATGTGCCGATCGATGTACAGGCGGCACACATTGATCTTCTGTGTTGTTCAGGTCACAAGGGTCTGCTCGGCCCATTGGGGACCGGTGTCACCTACATTCGCTCCTCGCGAGCATCCGAGATCCGCCCGCTGCGGCATGGAGGAACCGGCAGCCAGAGCGAGTCTCTCGATCAGCCCACTGGTTCACCGGACAAGTACGAGTCCGGCAACCCCAACGCCGTCGGACTTGTCGGACTGGCCGCAGCTGTCGAGTGGATCGAAGCTCATGGAGTCCCCGCCCTGCAGGCTCGCACCCAGCCACTGCTGGCCCTGCTTTATGAAGGGCTGTCGGCGAATCCCCGTGTCCGCGTCCTGTCGCCAGATCCCCGGAAGGTCGACAACGCCGGTGTCATCAGCTTCGTGATCGACATGATGGACCCGCGGATCACCGCCTCGATCATGGACAGCCACTTCGGGATCGAGATCCGATCTGGGCTGCACTGTGCCCCGCTGGTCCATCGCAGCCTCGGAACGGCGGACACGGGAGGAACGGCCCGGGCGAGCATCGGCCCGTTCACGACCGAAGCTGATGTGGACGCCCTCTGCACCGCAGTCCTGATGATCACGGCTGCCATGTAGCCCGTCGGGCAGCTCAGACGACGTCCAGCTGGCGGCTCGCCTCGCGGACCTTCTCAGACAGGTCGCGGATCGCCTTCTTCAGTTCGCCGCGATCATACACAGCGCGATCGCGGCTGACGTGGTCGAACTGCCCATCGAACGGAATCCCCGACGAGCTGAGCTTGCTGGCCAGACGCTCGCACCCTTCAAACCAGTATGGGTCCCATGGGTCGCAGGCGATGCGCTGATACAGCGGCCAGTTGAGTGGGTGCAGGTGCAACGTGGCTGTCTGCTGCCGGGCGGCTTCCACGGATTCGAATGTCTCCGTCAGGACCGGTTCGCTGGGCTGATAGCTGTGAAAGTCGACAGCTGCGGAGATCGCAAACACCACGGGGAACTTTCGAGCGTGCCGGTAGCTGAGGTTGAGGACACCGTGCCCACCCATCCCGATCCCAATCAGGCCGATCCGCAGCGACGTTGAGGGTTGAGGGGCGAGAGGCAGGAACTGCTCAGCGACCCAAGGGGCGACCTCGTCGCGGACCCAGCTGAGCGCTCCTTCCGCGAACCCGGCCGACTCGACTGACAGCCACCAGGTGCGACCCGCGATTGGGCAAATGACGGGGTAGTTCGCTTCTTCAATGGTGGACTTGAGCGGGACCTGCCCATCGAGATCGTGCAGCAGAATGGCGGCAACTTCAAATTGGCCGCCGGGGTTCCAGACCTCCACCGGGCGGTTGGCGACAGTGTGGCGAGTCCATTGTCCAGGCATGAAGAGCGATCAGCAGTCAGAGAATCAGGGAGCATTGAAACTGTCACGCAACAGACACTCACCCCGGTCGCTTCTGAAAGTACCACCACTCCAGCAGCAGCACAAACAGCGCGATCGCCGCCATTGATGACCAGATCGGTTTGTCCTGGTCCAGTTTCTCTTCGGTAGCCGTGACAGTCGCTTCCTTGGTCTGGAAAGCTTCGACTCCGTTCATCGAGGTCTCGGTCGGGTTCAGCAGGGACACGCCCAGCTCGCGGACCAGCTTGCCATCAGACCGGATCTCGTAGGGGCCCACCGACCGCGCGGACAAGCCGCTGACCCAGCCATCGGCATCGGACTTCGTCGTGACGTGCTCTCCCAGAGGATTTGTCACCACGTAGGTCGTCTCCCGCTCCAGCTTCACCGCCGGCAGCAGGCCGGTCGAGGCCGCTTTGACTTCGGCCAATGCGGCCTGACGGAGGGAAAGATTCACGAGGTTCGTCGTCAGGATCGGAAACGCCAGCCGGTACGGCAGCGTGGTCCGGTCCAGCTTGAACATCCAGTGCAGATACAACCGCGGCCCGGACTGCCGCTCCAGGATCAGCGGGCCTCGCTCTCCGTGGCACAGCGTTTCGAACCCCAGCTCTTCCAGGGTTGAGTCCGTGACCCCGGGCTCCAGGATCGGGTCGTCGACCATCAGCACTTCACGCAGCTGGACATGCTGCATCAGCGGGGTATCGCGCTTCCAGTCCACGACGGTGACGTTCCCCTCTCCGATCTTGAGCCGACTGGTCAGCTCCTTCGGGACGATCCCGACCGTCAGATAGGTGGTGGACTCGCGGGCCAGATCGGCTTCGGAGTCGGTAATAACCAGATCATAGGTGGCCTGTTCGGACGTCTTCCCATCCGGCGGGTCGAGCTTGATCCCGTCCATTCCCTTCAGAGCATGGCGGAACGCGGACAGCGTGGGCGGGCAGAAGACCTGCAGCTCGCGCCCCACTGGCAGTTCCAGCCACGAACTGTTGTCGATCGCCAGCGAGTCGAAGTCACTCGGAAACAGTTCGGCTTTCAATTGCAGCTCAGTCGCGGAGTCGAGCGAGAAGACCAGCCGCTGCGACTCGCCCGGATTCAGCACGACCCGTTCCTCGCCAATGATGACCGGCTTGCCGTCGACCATCTTCGAGAGCCGCAGCTGTCCGTTGCCGGCTGCTGCGGAGGAGGCTTCCACGCGGACAAAGACTTCCCAGGACTCCGCATTCGGACGGGTGGCATTCATCGAGGTGATCCCGATGTTCCCGCCTTCAGTCTTGATCCGGTAGTAGTCGACCTGGAACGGCAGATCGAAATCGACGATCGCCTGCAGCTCTCCCGAGACCGGATTAGGCCGCGTCGGGACGTTGCCGTCCGAGTAGAGCCGGATCGCGGGGATCTCCACCAGCTTTGACTGCCCCCGAGCCAGGGCCAGGGCATCTTCCAGCCGCGACGGGACGTCGACCACTTCAATCCGGTCCAGGGCCTGCCGCAGCTCGGTCTTGTTGTTGGTGAGCTGGGTCAGCCGTTGGGCCGAGTTGTGGACCTCGATCAGCATCAGCCGCTGGTCAGGCAGCATGTCATCGATAATCGGACGAATCTGTTCCTTGGCAAGCTCCAGCCGGGTCTTCTTCGTCTTGGAGTCGATCGCCCCCATACTGGCGGAACAATCAATCAGGATTGGCAGATTCTTGGAGAGCGTATCCCGACCGCGAATGAACGGCTGGGCTGCCGCAATCGCGAGCAGCGCGAGCAGCGCGAGCTGGAGCCACAGGAGGATATTGCGTTTGAAACGCTGAAATGGCGAGTTGACCCGCTGGTCGGCGATGACCTGCTGCCAGAGCAGCAGCGAGGGGATTTCCTTCTGCGTGCGGCGCAGCTTCAGGAAGTACATGATGACCACGGGGATCAACAGCAGCAGCAACAGCGCGTTGAGCGGAGCCGTGAATCCGGGGAGCCAGTTCATGAAGAGTCCTGAAGTGCCGGGGCTGACTGCGATTTGGAGTGTACCGTGAGAGGACACCGACCGGAAATGGGCAAGCTCTCGGGTGTACGCTGGCGGAGTTCAATTTGTGGGCGCAATGCTGGGGCTCTACGGCCAAATCTCCACTGCCCTCCCTCTCGCGGAGCAAAGTCCGTAAGTCATTCGCTGTTCCCGGTCACGTGACCGGTTGTTACCATCACAGTTCATCGGCCCCGGTGTGGGGCGATTGTCCACTTTCCGGACCCGAAGGCGATTAGGCACCATGCGGATTCAGCAGCTGGCGATCGGGGCTCTCTTGGCAGGATTGATCATTATGGCGACCAAGCCCGCGGAGGCGGGGGATTTGTCTCCGGTGGCCTCGGTGGAAGGAATCACCGAATACCGCCTCGAAAATGGGATGAAGGTTCTCCTCTTCCCGGATCAGAGCAAGCCTCAGGTGACCGTCAATCTGACGGTCTTCGTCGGCTCGCGGCATGAAGGGTACGGCGAGGCCGGTATGGCTCACCTGCTCGAGCATATGGTCTTCAAGGGGACGCCCGACCATCCCAAGATCCCGACTTTCCTGAAAGATCTCGGCGCGGACTTCAACGGCACCACCTGGCTCGATCGAACCAATTACTTCGAGACCATCCCGGCCAGTGACAAGAATCTGGAAGCTGTCCTCCGCCTCGAAGCCGACCGGATGGTCAACAGCTACATCAAGGGCGAAGACCTCGCCTCAGAGATGACCGTCGTCCGCAACGAGTTCGAGCGCGGCGAGAACTCGCCCGCCCGGATCCTCGATCAGCGGATGGTGTCGGCGGCCTACGAATGGCACAACTACGGCAAGTCGACGATCGGCAACCGGGCCGACATCGAACGTGTGCCGGTCGATAACCTCAAGCGGTTCTATCAGAAGTACTACCAGCCCGATAACGCGATGGTCATCATCGCCGGGCAATTCGAGCCCGAGAAGGCCTTGGGCTACGTGACCAAGTACTTCGGCTCAATCCCCAAGCCGACTCGCGTTCTGGAGAACACTTACACCGAAGAACCGGCTCAGGACGGAGAACGCCGCGTGACTTTGCGTCGCGTCGGCGATGTGGCGATCGCCAGTGCCGTCTATCACATCTGTGCGGGGGCTCATCCCGATTATGTGTCGCTCGATACCCTCGAGCACATTCTGACTTCGTCCCCCAGCGGTCGGCTCTACAAGGCTTTGGTCGAGACCCGCCGCGCAGCCAGCGTCAGCGGCGGGGCCTACGCCCTGCACGATCCGGGGATGTTCAAGCTCTCGGCCCAGGTGGCTGCGGGGAACGACCCGAATGAGATCCTGGCCACGATGAACGAGATCGCCGAGTCGATCACTGAGAACGGGGTCACCGAAGACGAGGTCAACCGCGCCAAGACCTATTGGCTGAAGTCGTGGGAGATGACCCTCAACGACAGCCAGCAGGTGGCGATCCAGCTCAGCGACTGGGCAGCCCAGGGCGACTGGCGGCTAATGTTCCTGTACCGCGATCGCCTCGAGCAGGTCACCCCAGCCAGCGTGAACGAAGTCGCCAAGAAGTACCTTCGGCGAAACAACCGCACGGTCGGCCTGTTCCTGCCCTCGAAGGAATCGGAGCGAGTCGCTGTGCCCGCCACTCCGAACCTGGCGGAGATGATCGGCGATTACAAGGGCCGCGAAGCACTCGCTCAGGGCGAGGCTTTCGAAGTCACGCCCGAGAATATCCAGGCACGGACCCAGTGGACCAAGCTCTCCACCGGGCTGAAGGTCGCCTTGCTCCCTAAGAAGACACGCGGCAACACCGTCAGCTTCCGCCTGAGCCTGCGCTACGGCAACGACAAGTCGCTCGTCGGAAAGTCCGTGGCAGCGGAGCTGCTCCCCGCTCTGATGATGCGTGGAACAGCCCGGCTGAATCGCCAGCAGATTCAGGACACCCTCGATCAGAATTCGGGTCGGCTGTCGCCGTCGGGTTCACTGGGGGATCTGTCGTTCTCGGGCGAGACCAAGCGGAAGAATCTGCCCGCAGTGCTGAACGTCCTCAAGCAGGTCCTGCGCGAGCCGACGCTCCCCGTCGATCAGCTCGAAATCATCCGCAA
>Ga0315902_10006963_pt1 | contig 15536 bp, 9 predicted proteins | sample LakEriMetagenome_9_FD_203523 | JGI IMG/M metagenome (GOLD analysis project Ga0315902, IMG submission 203523) | Freshwater fungal communities from buoy surface, Lake Erie, Ohio, United States - Buoy 12 MA117 | ecosystem: Environmental > Aquatic > Freshwater > Lake > Lake biofilm | place: USA... | reverse complement strand
GCGGCCCGCAGGACATGCAGATCGACCTCCGCGTGGTGGCAGAGGAGTCGTTCGGGGCGGCCCTGCAGTACTTCACGGGCTCGAAGGAGCACAATGTGAAGCTCCGCTCCAGAGCCAGGGACCGCGGCCTCACGATCAACGAATACGGCGTGCATCGGCTCTCCGCGGCTGCTCCTCCCATCCGTGGGGATGCAGTCGCGGGCCGCTTGGAGGCCGACGTCTACGAGGCGGTTGGGCTTCCTTGGATTCCGCCCGAACTCCGCGAAGGTGGCGACGAGATCGAGCGGGCCGAACATGGCCGTTTGCCGACGCTCGTCGAACTGGCCGACATCCGCGGCGACCTCCACATGCATACGACCGCGACCGACGGCGAAGACACGCTCGCCGACATGGTGCGGGCGGCGATCGACCGAGGACTCGAGTACGTGGCGATCACCGACCACGGCCAGCGGGTGACGATGGCGCGCGGCCTCGATCGCACGCGACTGCTGAAGCAGTGGGACGAGATCGACCGGCTCAATGAGTCGCTCGCGAGCGACGGCGAGCCACCGATTACGGTGCTCAAGGGAATCGAGGTCGACATGCTCGAGAAGGGCGGCCTCGACCTGCCCGACGACGTCCTCGCTCGGGCCGACTGGGTGGTGGCCAGCCTGCACTACGGCCAGCAGCAACCACGCGATCGGATCACGGCGCGGATCGTCGAGGCGATCGAGAATCCATTCGTCCGGGTGATCGGCCATCCCACGGGCCGGCTGCTCAATCGGCGCCCCGCCTACGACGTCGACATCGCAGCCGTGATCGACGTGGCTGCCCGGACCGGCACGTTTCTGGAGATCAACGCAAACCCCTGGCGGCTCGACCTCGATGACCGCCACGCGGCCGCGGCTCGGACGGCCGGCGTTCCGCTCGTCATCTCGACCGACGCCCACTCGACCCGCGGCCTCGACGTGATGCGGTGCGGCGTGCTCCAGGCGCGTCGTGCCGGCCTCGAGAAGGGCGATGTCGCCAACACCCGGTCGCTGGCCGACCTCCGCCGGCTGATGGCGAAGAAGGGCTGATACGGATCACACGTGACCCTCGCGTGTCGTGTTCGTGGCGAGTGAAAGCCGACCGGCCGTGAGGCCGCGGGCGAACAACGCTGGACCCGGCGTCTGTTGGTGGTTCACCCCACGCCTCACGGCGTGGGGCTTGGACAAACGGACTCGCAAGGATCACACGTAACCCGTATGCGAACCGCTCACCGGCCGAGTGGCTTCACGCAGCGGAAGCCGCAGTGATTGGTGGCACTCGATACCTCACCCTTGCCACGGGTGCCGACGATGTAGCGCGAGCAGTACTGGTCGCTACACAGAAACGATCCACCCCGCTGGATCCGTTTCGGCTGTCCAGGCTCCGCGGGATCGTGGCTGTCTGACGGCCCATGCGGGTTCACGGCGACGCCAGTCGCGGCATCTCGCGCGTAGGTGTCGGTGCGATACCAGTCGCTGCACCACTCCCAGACGTTTCCCGACATGTCGTGGAGACCATAGGCGTTTGCCGGGTAGCGGCCGACCGGCGCGATGCCCGCGAAGCCATCCTCCGCGGTGTTTTCCCCGGGAAACCTTCCCTGCCAGGTGTTCGCCATCCAGCGGCCGCCGGGCTTGAAGTCGTCGCCCCACGGATAGGTCGCACCGGCGAGCCCCCCTCGCGACGCGACCTCCCATTCCGCCTCCGTGGGCAGGCGCTTCCCGGCCCACGCCGCGTAGGCTTCGGCGTCTTCGAAAGCGACGTGGACCACCGGTTCGGCTCCCTTCCCCGTGAGGTCACTGTCGGGGCCGGCCGGATGGCTCCAGCAGGCACCCGGCACATAGGCCCACCAGCGGAGGTGCGCCATCCCGCTGGCATCCCTCAGCGGCACCTGCTCGGCCGGCGGCGTAAACACGATCGATCCCGCGACAAGGTTTTCAGGGGCTGCTCCCGGAAAGTCCTCGGCCCGGGGCGGCCGTTCGGCCACGGTGACGTAGCCCGTCGCCTTCACGAACGCGGCGAACTGGTCGTTGGTGACCTCATGGGCGTCCATCCAGAAGCCGTCGACTCGCACGCGATGGATCGGCCGGGCGTCGTTCATCGGATCGGTGCCGCCGAAAGGCAGGCCTCGGGGATCAGCGCAGCCCATCGAATACTCGCCGCCCGGCACCCAGACCATCCCCGGCGGCGGGTCGCCCGACGCCCCCCTTCCCGTGACGGTGGCCTGGAACGGCCCCTGCGAGATCGTCGCCTCGCGCCGAGGCCGGCCGGCCAGCCAGACCCCCACGGCCAGGAACACCGGCAGCAGCCAGAGCCACGCTCCCCGACTCGTCGTGGGACGCGCCCGTTCCCGTTGCGCGGTGGTCATGCCGTCTTCCCTTCCAGGGTTCGCCTCAGTTGCCTGGCGATCGCCTCGCGACGCGATGCGGTCCACCAGCGAATGCAGTCCCGCCTGGCCCGTTTCGCAGAAGCCGACTCCTGCCGTCGAGCAGCGACAAGCGTCTGCCGGACGCGAGCAAACTCCTCTCGCCGCAGCCACAGTCTCAATCGCTCGGCGGCGGCCGCATGGTCGGTGAACTCGCCCAACCGCGTCTGCAGGCGGCGGAGGGTGCGGTCGCAGGCGGCGGAGGCGGACGGCGGCATCCCGGCGGCAAACGCCTCCAGCACGTATCGGAGCTTCTTGGTCTCGATCCGGAGCCTGTGGATGTCACGGTCGTCGCGCAGACGATGGTCGAGGCGGGCAAGGAACCGGCTCACGAACCGCCGCGACCGGCGGTCGGCAAAGGCGGCGATCGTTTCGGTCGTCTTCGCGGAGGCGACAGCCGCGACGACCGCCGCCGACTGGGCCTCCCACTCGGGCGTCCGCAGGTCGGCGATCCCGGCTCCGAGCCCGCGCCGCGTCTCCGGCCGTTTCTTCTCGAGCAGTCGCGTCAGTCGCCGCCGTGCCGTCGCGCCGGCCCCGGATGCCTGCGCCGAGGATGACTCCCGGCAGCGGGCGGCGAACACGTCGAGATCTCGCGCCTCCCCTGCCGCGTGGCGCATTCGCCGCAGCGAATTCTTGAACCAGCGGCGCTGCCGTCGGGGGATCAGCGACCGAAAGGCGGTGATGGTGGCGCTGGCGCGTCGCGCGGAGACCCGAAGCCGGTGGACGGCTTCGGCCCGTGGGTTCTTCGCAGACACGGCGGTCACCGCACGGCCCACGGCCACGAGCCGCAGCAGCAGCAACCCGCTGGCGGCATCTGCAACCGAAACTGTGCACGTCGCCCGGACGGTTCGCGACGCCATCGGAGGGTTCGACACGGGGTTGCGCGGATGGACCGAAGCTCGGCCCGTTTCGTCACTCTACGAGCCGCACGACCTCGGTTCCAGCACTCGCCCAATCGGGCGGCTCAACGGGCCCCGACGGTCCGCGACCCCGGCTGGCCGGCGGCGGCATCAGCTGGCGGACGCTTCGACACGATCACGTCGGACACGAAGATCGTGCCTGAGCCCATCGCACCTTCTCCGGTCCAGAGTCGTCCCTTGACCTCGATCGCATCGCCTGCGGCGACGAGGTCGAGGCGGGCCGCGTCGATCGTCGCGACGGCATGGTCGTCCAGTTCCAGCGTGATCCGCCGCAGCTTGCCGGCGTCAACGCGAAGCACGACGGCGTTCTTGCGGATGGAGACGACGGTTCCAACGATCGTGTCCACGTGGTGTGCACGGACGGCATCGGGAACGAAGCCCGCCGGAGGCGTCACGATCTCGAACGCCGAGACGGGATTCACGCCACGCCCCTTCGCATCAACCTCGGCCCGGAGCCTGACCAGCATTCCCGGCGCGAGAACCGACGACGGCGCCTGCCCCACGACCTGAAACCTCGTCACGCCCGCCGGGTGAAACTGGGCCACGAGCGGCTCCGCATGCTCGCCGCCCGCGGACGACGGCTCATCGAAGGCGACCATGCCACCCTCGGTCTGACCCGTCACCGCTCGAACGATCCCCTTGAACTCGGCCTCAGGCAGACGATCGATCACAAGCTTATTCTCGGCGACGGGTACGGTGATCGCCTTGTTGGAGCCGCGGCAGGCGCCCAGGTTCCAGAGTCGCTCGTAGGCCTGCTGGAGCTTTGCCGACTTGTAGAAAGTGCCCCAGTGGATCGTGCCGTCGGCCGCGAGCGGAGGCGGCGCATCATGAGCGTCCGCATACGGGTTGTACGGTGCCACCTGACCGGATGCGACCGTCGCCCACACGGCGATGACGAGCAAGAGCGGTGAGTATGCGCGTGTCATGCGTGCATCCTGGCGGGCGGTGACCACCACCCTGCCTCCGACACTACTTCGACACGGCCGCGGCTGCAAAAAGCCTCCCGGCCCGGTCGTGACGGCGACACCGGATATGACGACGGGCGGGGCCAGGCTTTCGCCGTAGGCCCCGCCCGCATGGTCTCGTTGATCGAAGGGACGCCGCGGCTACTCGGCGCCGCCCGCATCCAGCGTGGCCACACCACCGTCGGTCGGCTCGGCGGCACCCTCGGCCCCGCCGTCGCCCGAGGCGGCAGCCTCGAGGAGCGGGAACTGACGGGCGAGCACGTTCTCCCGGTCCATCCGCAGCGACTCCAGCGCCTCGGGCCGCACACGGACCTCGGCCGACTGGAACGTGTTGAAACCGGTACCTGCCGGGATGAGGTGTCCGAGAATCACATTCTCCTTGAGGCCGACGAGGTTGTCGACCTTCCCCGCGAGGGCCGCCTCGGTCAGGACCTTCGTGGTCTCCTGGAAACTCGCCGCCGAGATGAAGCTCGAACTCTGGACGCTTGCCTTGGTGATCCCGAGCAACTGGGTGCTGGCCGTCGCCGGCTTCGGCTTCGCTCCCTTCGCAGGAGCCCCGCCAAGCGTCTCGATCTGGGCATTGGCCTGAGCGAGCACGTCCTTCGGAACGATCGCCCCGACCTCGAACTCGCTGTCGCCCTTGTCGGTGATCCGCAGGCATTCGGAGACGCGATCGTTGGCGCCGCGGAACTCGAACTTGTCCATCACGCTGCCCGGCAGCAGAGTCGTATCGCCGACGGTCTCGATCTTCACCTTCCGCAGCATCTGCGACACGATGATCTCGATGTGCTTGTCGTCGATGTCCACCCGCTGGCTGCGGTAGACGTTCTGGATCTCGCGGGTGAGGTACTGCTGCACCGCCTCCTCGCCCGAAATCCGTAGGATGTCGTGCGGCACCAGCGGCCCGTCGACGAGCGCCTCGCCCGCCTTCACGATGTCGCCGGCGTGCACCCGAAGATGCTTGCCGTGCGTCACCAGGTGCTCCTTCTCGATGCCGCTCTCGTTCTTGACGACGATTGTCCGCTTGCCGCGCCGCTTCTCGCCGAGGAGTTCGACCTTGCCGTCGATCTCGGCCATGATCGCGGGATCCTTGGGCTTGCGGGCCTCGAAGATCTCCGTGACGCGCGGCAGACCGCCGGTGATGTCCTGCGTGCCCGACGCCTCGCGGGGTGTCTTGGCGAGGATGTGGCCGGCGGCCACCGTCTCGCCCGGAGAAACCTCGATGTAGGCCTTTTCCGGCAGGTAGTAGAAGTCGAGGATCTTGCCCGACTCGTCCTCGAGCACCACCTGCGGATGGTACACGCCCTTGTGTTCCATGATCATCCGCCGCAAGTGACCGCTGGGGTCCTTCTCGATACGGAGCGTCTCGTTTTCGATCACGTCTTCGTAGCGGACCTTGCCGGCCACTTCCGAAAGGATGGGGATCGAGTGCGGGTCCCACTGCACGAGCACCGTGCCCGGCTTGACCTCGTCGTCGTCCTTCACCTTCAGGATCGCGCCTGCGGGGATCTCGAACTTCTCGAGTTCGCGGCCCTTGGCATCGATGATCGCGATCTCGCCGTTGCGGGCAAGCACGACAGCCTCGCCCTGCTCGTTGGTCACAGTGCGGAGCCTGGTGAACTTCACCGTACCGGCCCGCTTCGCCTTGCTCTCGCTCTCCTCGATGGCACGCTGCCCCACGCCGCCGATGTGGAAGGTTCGCATCGTCAACTGGGTGCCCGGCTCGCCGATGCTCTGGGCTGCGATGATGCCCACCGCCATACCTTCCTCGACGAGCGAGCCCGTGGAGAGGTCCATGCCGTAGCAGAGCCGGCAGACGCCCAGCGGGGCCTCGCACGTGAGCGGGCTGCGAACCTGGATCTTCTCGAGGCCCAGTTCCTCGACCTGACGCGCCATCTTCGGCGTGATCAGGTCGTCTTCACGGACGATCACCTCGTCGGTGATCGGATTGCGGATGTCAGACCGGCTGACACGGCCGCGAATGCCGTCGGCGAGGCTCACTTCGACCTTCTCACCGCGGTAGATCACGCCCTTGGTGATCCCCTGCGTGGTGCCGCAGTCGTGCATCGTCACGACCACGTTCTGGGCCACGTCGGCGAGTTTGCGCGTGAGGTATCCCGAGTCGGCCGTCTTGAGGGCGGTGTCGGCGAGACCCTTGCGGGCACCGTGCGTCGAGCTGAAGTACTCGAGAACCGTCAGCCCTTCGCGGAAGTTCGCCTTGATCGGCGTCTCGATGATCTTGCCCGACGGCTTCGCCATCAGGCCACGCATGCCGGCGAGCTGACGGATCTGCTCCACACCACCTCGGGCACCGGAATGGGCCATCAAGTGGATCGGATTGACGTAGCCGGGACGGCGAGTCGGCTTGGCATCCGTGTCCTGCTCGAGTTCCGACATCATCTCCTTGGTAATCTGCTCACGGGCGTGCGTCCAGGCGTCGAGCACCGAGTTGTATCGCTCGCCGTCGGTGATCACACCCTTCTGGTACCGCTTGAGGATCTTCATCACTTCCTTCTCGGCGTCGCCGATGATCCGAGTCTTGCTCGTGGGAGTAATGAGATCGTCGGTGGCGAATGACAGGCCGCTCTTCGTGCTCCAACCGAAGCCGACACGGTTCATGTCGTCGAGCAGGTCGATCGTCTTGCGCCGACCGAGCGTCTGATAGCAGTCGGAGATGACGCGGGCCAACTCGCTTGACCGCATCGGGATGTTGTAGAAGAGCATCCCCTCGGGCAGGCTGGAGTTGAAGAGCACGCGACCGGCCGTGGTCTCGATGACCGCGCCCGGCTTTGCCTGCGCCTCGATGTCGGTCTTGAGCCGCCGCTTCGCAGGCAGCTTGACCTTGATCTTGGCGTGCGTATCGACCTTCCGCAGCGAGTGAGCGATCTCCACCTCGGCGAAATCCTTGAACACCATCCCCTCGCCCTTACGCCCGGGGATCGCCATGGTCAGGTAGTAGCAGCCCATCACCACGTCCTGTGAGGGCGAGATGATCGGCGCGCCGTTTGCCGGGCTGAAGATGTTGTTCGTCGAGAGCATCAGCGTATGGGCCTCGACCTGAGCCTCGATCGAGAGCGGCAGATGGACGGCCATCTGGTCGCCGTCGAAGTCGGCGTTGAAGCCCTTGCAGACCAGCGGATGGAGCTTGATCGCATTGCCTTCCACGAGCACCGGCTCGAAGGCCTGGATGCCCATGCGGTGCAGCGTAGGAGCACGATTGAGAAGCACCGGGTGGTTGCGGATGACTTCCTCGAGGATGTCCCAAACCTCGGCATCCTTCCGCTCGAGCATCTTCTTGGCGCTCTTGATCGTGTCGGCGTGGCCGAGTTCCTTGAGCCGCCGAATGATGAACGGCTGGTAGAGTTCGAGCGCGATCTTCTTGGGCAAACCGCACTGATGGAGCCGGAGGTTCGGCCCCACCACGATCACCGACCGCGCCGAGTAGTCGACGCGCTTGCCGAGCAGGTTCTCGCGGAACCGGCCCTGCTTGCCCTTGATCATGTCGGTCAGGCTCTTGAGCGGCCGGTTGCTCGAGGCCAGCACGGGCCGCTTGCAGCGGTTGTTGTCGAACAGCGCGTCGACCGACTGCTGCAGCATCCGCTTCTCGTTGCGGATGATCACCTCGGGCGCGTTGAGGTCGACGAGCTTCTTGAGCCGGTTGTTGCGGTTGATGATCCGGCGATAGAGGTCGTTGAGGTCGCTGGTGGCGAAGTTGCCGCTGTCGAGCATGACCAGCGGCCGGAGATCCGGCGGGATCACAGGGATGACGTCGAGCACCATCCACTCGGGCTTGTTTTCGCTGTCGCGGATGCTCTCGACGATCTTCAGACGGTTGACGAGATCCTTCTTCTTCTGCTTCGAGTTCGTCGTGGCGAGTTCCTCGCGGAGGTCCCGCGAAAGCGTCACGAGATCGAGCCCAAGCAGCAGCTTGCGGACCGCCTCGGCCCCCATCTCCGCGTCAAAACTCCCATCGCCGTGCGTGGCCCGGGCCTCGCGGTATTCCTCCTCGGTGAGCAGTTGCTGCTTCTTGAGGGGCGTGTCCTTCGGGTCGAGGACGACGTAGTCCTGAAAGTAGATCACCTTCTCGAGGCTCGACGTCTTCATGTCGAGGAGGGCACCGAGACGGCTCGGCATGGCCTTGAAGAACCAGATGTGCACCACGGGCGCAGCGAGCTCGATGTGGCCCATGCGCTTGCGGCGAACGCGGGAGTGGGTGACCTTCACGCCGCAGCGATCGCAGATCATCCCTTTGTACTTCATGCCGCGGTACTTGCCGCAGGAGCACTCCCAGTCTTTCTCGGGTCCGAAGATCTTCTCGCACATCAGGCCGTCCTTCTCGGGACGGAAGGTGCGGTAGTTGATCGTCTCGGGCTTCTTGACCTCGCCGAACGACCAACTGCGGATATCGTGCGGCCTGGCCAGGCTGATCTTCACGGCCGAGTAGTCGTTGACGCGATCGTAGGTGGCTTCACCGATGCTCACGGGAGGTTCTCCTGGGGCCTTTCGAGGCGACTGCTGATCAACCTTGTACTGTCGTGTACTGTCTTGCCGGAGGCTGGACTGTCGTGGAACCCCGGGCGCCGAAGACCCCCGAAAGGCTCCCGAGCGGGCGAAGGCCACGATGGCTTCACCCGCGCGAAGCTAGACCCGACGCTTCTCCAACTGCATGTTGAGGGCCAACCCACGAATCTCGTTGGTGAGCACGTCGAAACTGGCGGGCGTGCCGGCCTCGAGTGTGTTCTCGCCCTTCACCATACTCTCGTAGATCTTCGTGCGCCCCTCCACGTCGTCGCTCTTCACTGTGAGGAGCTCCTGCAGGATGTAGGCCGCGCCGTAGGCCTCCAGCGCCCAGACCTCCATTTCACCAAACCGCTGGCCGCCGAACCGGGCCTTGCCTCCCAGCGGCTGCTGGGTGATGAGCGAGTAGGGACCCGTGGAGCGAGCGTGGACCTTGTCGTCGACGAGATGGTGGAGCTTCAGCATGTAGATGTAGCCCACCGTCGTCTCCTGCTCGAGCGGCTCGCCGGTACGACCGTCGAACAGCTGCGCTTTCCCGTGCCGCGGGAGATTGGCGTCGTCGAGCACCTTGTTGATGTCCTCTTCGCTGGCTCCGTCGAACACCGGAGTGATCGCCTGGAATCCCAGGATCTTTCCGGCCCAGCCGAGGTGGGTTTCGAGAATCTGGCCCACGTTCATGCGGCTTGGCACGCCCAACGGGTTGAGCAGGATCTGCAGCGGGGTGCCATCGGCGAGAAAGGGCATTTCTTCCTTGGGCAGGATCTTGGCGATCACACCCTTGTTGCCGTGGCGCCCGGCCATCTTGTCGCCGACGGAGATCACCCGCTTGGCGGCGACGTAGACCTTCACCATCTGCAGCACGCCGGGACGAAGTTCGTCGCCCCGCTTCATGCTGTTGAGCCGGCGGTCCTTGCCGTCGATTGCCTCCTCCACGGCTGGCCACATCGTCTTGATGATCTTGTCGACGTCAGCCTTGCGCTGTGGCGAGCGGATGTCGAACTCATCCGGCTTAAACGCCGCGGCCCGCTCCGCCACGACCTTGTGGTCCTGATTTCGCACGAGCGGACTGCCGTCATCGGCCGTCAGCGGCTTCTGGAGCACCTTCTCCATCTCGGCGACCATCGCACCGAAGGCTTCCGCGATCCGCAGATTGCCCTCGCTCTCGGCCTCCTTGAGTTGCTTCTGAAACTCGCGGCGCTCGTCCTCGGACAGGCTCATCTGCCGCGAGAACTTCTCCGTGGCGGTGACGATGCCCTCGACACCCGACGGAACCTCCAGCGAGTCGTTCTTCACGTCCTCGCCGGCCCGCCCGAAGATCGCGTGAAGCAGTTTCTCCTCCGGCGTCAACTCCGTCTTGCTCTTGGGCGAGACCTTGCCAACGAGGATGTCACCGGGACGCACGTAGGTGCCGATGCGGACGATGCCGCTCTCGTCGAGGTTGTGCAGGGCCCGCTCGCCCACGTTGGGGATGTCGCGAGTGAACTCCTCACGACCGAGCTTCGTGTCGCGGATCTCGATGTCGTATTCCTCGATGTGGATCGAGGTGTAGACGTCGTCCTCCACAAGCTCCTCGCTGATGATGATGGCGTCCTCGAAGTTGAAGCCGTCCCAAGCGATGAATCCGACGAGCACGTTACGACCCAGGGCCAACTCGCCCTTGTACGTCGCAGCCCCATCGGCGAGCACCTCGCCCTTCTCGACCTTCTGGCCGAGCTGCACGATCGGCTTCTGGTTCTGACACGTCCGCTCGTTGAGACCGACATACTTCCGCAGCGGATAGACGTCCGGGGCAGCCCCGCCCGGAGGCGTGACCTCGATCGACTCGGCGTCGACGTAGGTGATCGTGCCCTTCTTCGCGGCCCGCACGAGCAGTCCGGAGTTCGTCGCCACATCGCGCTCCATGCCCGTCGCCACGACCGGCGGTTCCGTGACGAGCAGCGGCACGGCCTGTCGCTGCATGTTGGAACCCATGAGGGCGCGATTGGCGTCGTCATGCTCGAGGAACGGAATCAGCCCGGCCGACACGCCGACCATCTGACTCGGCGCGACGTCGATGTACTCGATGTCCTCAGCCGGCACGAGCACGAAGTCGCCCTTGTAGCGGGCGATGATCGTGTCTCCGACGAGTTTGCCGTCGACCACCGTGGCATCGGCCGGGGCAAGGTGGGCGTCATGCTCCTCGTCGGCCCGCAGCCAGACGACGTCATCGGTCAACTTCGACTTCGAAACCTTGCGATACGGCGTCACGAGGAACCCGTAGGAGTCGACGCCGGAGTAGATCGCCAGGCTGGAAATCAGGCCGATGTTCGTGCCTTCCGGCGTCTCAATCGGGCAGATCCGTCCATAGTGCGAAATGTGCACGTCGCGGACCTCGAAGCCGGCACGCTTGCGGTTGAGGCCGCCCGGACCGAGCGCGGAGAGTCGCCGCTCGTGCGTGAGCATCGAGAGTGGATTGGTCTGGTCCACAACCTGCGAGAGCTCACCGCGACCGAAGAAATACTCGATCGCCGCCGAGATGCTCTTGGGATTGATGAGCGTGCGCGGCGACATCTCGGCCACGTCCTTGAGGCTCATCCGCTCCTGCACCGTGCGGCGGAGCTTGAGAAATCCCTTGCGAAGCTCGTCGCTGGCAAGTTCGTCGATCGTTCGCAGCCGGCGATTGCCGAGGTGATCGATGTCGTCCACCTCCACCTCACCTTCGCCCTCGCTGAGCTGGAGCATGTAGCGGATCGCGGCGATCATGTCCTCTGCCCGCAGCGTCATCTCCGTCTCGGGCACGTCGAGGCCGAGCTTCCGGTTGATGCGGAAGCGGCCGACGCGACCCAGCCGGTAGCGGTTTGTGTCCTTGAACTTCTCGTCGAACAGCGCCTTGGCCTTGTCGAGGGCCGGCGGATTGCCCGGCCGCAGCCGCTGGTAGATACGGATCAGCGCATCTTCGTGGCTCGGCGCGACCCCGGTCCGCCGCTTCGATTCGTCGGCATCCTCGCGGAGGCTGTTGACGATGAGCGGAACCTTCTGCTCCAGCATCACCTCGACCGCCTTCAGCCCCGAGGTGCAGATCAACTCCGCCTGGTCGTGGGTGATCTTGCAGCCCGCGTCCACGATGATCTCACCGGCCCGCTCGCTGCCCTTGGGATAGACGATGTCGTCGACCGCGATCTTGCCCTCGACCTTGGCGACGTACCGACCGCCTTCGGTCTTCACCTTGTCGGTCTTGTAGAAGAGCTTGAGGATCTCGGCGTCGGACGTGTACTTGGGGTCCATCGCCCGCAGGAGCGTGAGCGCCGAGAACTTGCCGCTCTGGTCGATCCGGACTTGCATCGTGTCCTTCTTCGACACGTTGAGCTCGATCCAGCTCCCACGCTCGGGAATGATGCGGCAGTTGTGCGTTTTGCGATCGCTCGACTCGGTGTCGGCCACGAAGTCGATACCTGGCGACCGATGCAGCTGGCTCACCACCACCCGCTCGGCACCGTTGATGATGAACTCGCCGCCCCCGAGCATGATCGGAATATCACCGAGGTAGACCTCCTCTTCGATCGGCTGCTCGCGAGTGAGCCGGAGCCAGACACGAAGCGGCCGGCCGTAGGTGAGCCGGAGCTGTCGGCACTCGTCGGGGCTGTATCGCGGCTTGCCGAGTTCGTACCGCAGGTACTCGATCTTCACCGTGCGGTCGTAGCTCTCGATCGGGAAGATTTCCCGCAGAACGCCCTCGATCCCCTCGTCCTTCCGCTTGGCGGCCGGGACGTCGTACTGCAGAAACTTGTCGTAGAACCTGGTCTGGATCTCGGTGAGATCCGGAATGTGGTGACTGGCGCGACGGCTGCCGAAGTGGCGAACTTCACTGGGCTGGAGGCGGCGGACGGCGCGAGTTGCCATTGACAGAAAACTCCTCGGGATGGTCTGGTCAGGCCGCGATCGGGTCGCGATCCATTCAGGACACTGTCGACTCTCGAATCCGCTTCACCACAACGGACCGTCGCTCGACAGACTGTCGACGAATCCACCGATGGCGCGCAGGCCACGACGGAAAGGGCGACCTTTGGGGTGCGGCCAACAATCAGGGACAACTGGAGAACGGAGGCAGGACCAACAGGGGCGGTAAGTAGACGCAAATACTATACCGTTTGGCGACAAGGAGGCCAACCTCCCGCCGCTAAACGGCTTTTTTAAGGCGTTTACTTGATCGCGACCTTGGCGCCGGCCTCTTCCAGTTCCTTCTTCAGCTTCTCGGCGTCGGCCTTCGAGATGCCTTCCTTCACCTTGGAGGGAGCACCTTCGACCATGTCCTTGGCCTCCTTGAGACCCAGGCCGGTCGCGGCACGCACCACCTTGATGACGCCGATCTTGTTGTCGCCGAATGCCTCGAGAACAACGTCGAACTCGGTCTTCTCGGCAGCAGCCTCGGCACCAGCCGCACCGCCACCGGCACCACCGGCACCCGGCGCAGCCATCATGACAGCGCCGCCGGCAGCCGGCTTGATGCCGTGAACTTCGTCGAGGTAATCCGACAACTCCTTCGCCGCCTTCAGCGTGAGGCCGACGATCTTGTCGCCGAGGTCCTTGGTCTCCTTCGAGAATTCACGAGTCGCTTCAGCCGTTGCCATCGCTCGAGGTCCTTTCCCTTCGAAATTTGCGGACTCGCCGGAGGGTCCGGCGGCCGCTGGATGTGGTAAGTGAAATGCCGATGTGGTGTGTCGTACCGACGGGGCACGCTGCCCGGGGCCCGCCAGCCGAGCCCATTGTCATACCATGAGAAATCGCGGAGTGAAGCCCGCCCCCAAAAATCTCGGGGCAGGACCGGGTCAGGAGGCTGCCGCCTCCCCGCCACCGGCCTTTTCGAGGTCCTCAATCCGGGACTTGAGCTGCCCTGCGAGCGTGCCGCCTGCAGCCAGAATCTGTCCAGAAAGCCTGCCGCCGAGCGAGCTGATCTGCCCCGAGAGGATCGAGAGTTGTTCGGAACGCGTCGGCCACTTGGCGACGAGCTTCACATCTCCAGCGTTGAGCCGCGCGCCGTCGAGGGCGCCGCCTCGGCACTCGAAGCCCTCGAAGTCCTTCACGCCCTGGAGGCGATCGAGTTCCTTCGCCAGATCGACGACGTCTTCGCCACCCCAGGCGATCGCCAGCATGCCCTCGGCCTGATCAAAGGCGGGAGCGAGCGGGGTGTCGGCCATCGCCCGACGGGCGAGGCTGTTCTTCACGAGCTGCAGGCTGATCCGCTTCTTGCGAAGTGACTGCCGCAGTTGCGTGGTTTTCTGGGCGTCGAGCTTTCCAAGGCTGACGACGATCACATCGCCCACCCCGACGAGGCGGCCCTTGAGGTCGTCGACCAACATGTCCTTGATGGCTTTGCTCATGGCGAACGGAATCCGGGAAAACGAGGAATGAAACGAGGGGCGGGGATCAGCCGGTCACCATCACGCCAGGCGTCATGGTGCCGGAGATCGAGATGCTCTTGAGGTACTGGCCGCGAACGCTCGACGGCTGCATGCCGGCGATGTGGTCGATGAAGGCACGGATGTTGTCGACGAGTTTGGTGGCGTCGAAGCTCGCCTTGCCGACCACGGCATGCACGATGCCGGTGGGGTCATTGCGGAACTCGACCTTGCCGGCCTTGTACTCGCCGACGGTCTTCTTGATGTCGGCGGTCACGGTGCCGGCCCGGGGGCTCGGCATCAGTCCGCGGGGGCCGAGAACCTTCCCGAGCGGACCGACCAGACCCATCATGTCCGGGGCGGCGATGCAGACGTCGAAGTCGGTCCAGCCTTCCTTGATCTTCTTGGCGAGGTCGTCGGCGCCGACTTCCTCGGCACCGGCGGCCTTCGCATCATCCGCGAGGTTCCCCTTCGCGAACACGACTACGCGCTTCGACTTTCCGATGCCGTGAGGCAGCACGATCGAGCCACGAATGATCTGGTCGGCTTGCTTCGGGTCGATCCCGAGCCGCATGTGAATTTCGACGGTCTGGTCGAACTTGGTCGGGGGAAACTTCTTGAGCACGGCAACCGCCTCCGCCACCGGGAGAGCGTCGTCGGTCTTCGGCTTCACGGCGAGCATCGCCCGCATCCGCTTGGTCGTGGCCACGGTCATGATCCTCGAATCAGGGGGGGGTGAACTTGTATGTGGGGTGAACTGGGGACGCAACAGGCTGGATCAGCCCTCAACGACGATGCCCATGCTGCGGGCCGTACCCTCCACCATGCGGCGGGCGTGCTCGCCATCGCGGGCGTTGAGGTCGGCCCCCTTGAGCCGGACAATGTCGTCGAGTTGGGCCTTCGTGACCTTGCCGACCTTGTCCTTGTTGGGCACGCCCGACCCCTTTGCGAGGCCGGCGGCCTTCTTGAGGAGTGCCGCAGCGGGCGGGCTCTTGGTGATGAACTCGAAGGAGCGGTCGTTGTAGACGGTCACCACCACGGGGATCGGCATGCCGGCCGCCTCGCGGGTGCGATCGTTGAACTGCTGCACGAACTGGCCGAGGTTGATGCCGAATCGACCGAGCGACGTGCCGACCGGGGGCGCCGGTGTCGCCTGTCCACCCGGGACCTGGAACTTCGCCTGACCAACCACCTGCTTCGCCATCGCTTCAACCTTTCTTCGTCAGCCGTCTGTTGAACGTGAAACTCACGGCCCGCTGTGGGCCCGACTCTACCTTCGAATCATGCCGCGTGCGGATCACACCGTCTCGATCTGCCAGTACTCGAT
>Ga0315902_10006961_pt1 | contig 15547 bp, 14 predicted proteins | sample LakEriMetagenome_9_FD_203523 | JGI IMG/M metagenome (GOLD analysis project Ga0315902, IMG submission 203523) | Freshwater fungal communities from buoy surface, Lake Erie, Ohio, United States - Buoy 12 MA117 | ecosystem: Environmental > Aquatic > Freshwater > Lake > Lake biofilm | place: USA... | reverse complement strand
ACATGGCTCACGTAGATGTCTCGCTAAACATTATTGGTTTTGTTATCAGCGTTCACATTGCCGGAATGTATGCGCTCTCTCCTGTTGTTGGTTATCTAACCGATCGACTAGGGCGACAACAAGTAATCCTGATCGGTAGCTTGATTCTGATTGCATCTGCAGTTATCTCGGGTCTATCGCCCGCTAACAATGAGATTCAATTAGGAATCGGCTTGTTCTTACTTGGGCTGGGTTGGTCCTGCACTCTTATTGCTGGTTCGACCTTGTTATCCGAATCAGTTTCAGATCACTATCGCGCGCCAGCCCAAGGAACTTCTGACCTAGTTATGAATTTAAGTGCTGCTGTTGGTGGCGCACTTGCTGGTGTGATCATCGCGGTATTGAGTTACGGCTGGCTATGTGCGTTGTCTGCAATTCCAATTACATATGTTGCACTTATCGCAGGAAAGCAGATCTTTAAAACTCGAGTCTGACTTTACTTTCAACTAGTTAGTGATAAATTTAGATTTCAGGAAACGAAGCCTCGTGGATTGATCCCCCCAGATCTCCAGGAGGCAAGTTGTCAGCCGACACCGCTTTTGAAGTTTCGAGCGTCGCAGTTCAAACCCCAACCATTTCATTTGAATTCTTTCCGCCCAAAGATCCTGAGGGCGAACAAAAGTTATGGCAGACCATAGATGAGTTGCAGGAATTCAAACCAGACTTTGTCTCCATGACCTATGGCGCAGGTGGCGGCACCCGCGATCGCACGGTTCGAATTGCTGCTGAATTCATCGCCAAAACCGGCGTGCCAGTAATTGGGCATTTAACTTGTGTTGGATCAACTCGCGATGAATTAGTAGATGTCCTTGAGCAATACAAGTCAGAGGGCTTTCACGGGGTCTTAGCGCTTCGTGGTGACCCTGTTGGTGGACCAACAGCCCCTTGGGTTACCACGCCTGGTGGTTTTGATTACGCTGATCAGCTTGTCGAGTTGGCAGCCGAAATCGGTGGGTTTTCCATCGGCGTTGCGGCCTTCCCTGACGTGCACCCGGCTTCTGAGGGAAACTTCGCCAAAGACATAAACGTTCTACTTCGCAAGGAAGAACTTGGCGCAACATTTGCAATCACCCAGTTCGTATTTGATAGCGGCCGCTACGAAGCCTTGCGTAATGCATTAGATGCTCGGGGTTCAAAGTTGTCTATTTACCCAGGCATCATGCCAGTAACCAGTTATCCGCAAATTGTGAAAATGTTAGAACTCAGTGGTGGATACATGCCAAAAGCAACAAGATTACGCTTTGCGCGGTATCAAAATGATCCAGAATCATTGAAGCAACTTGGCATTGACGTAGCAGTGCAAATCTGTGAAGACGTTTTTGCCCTCGGCGCTGAAGGTTTGCATTTTTATGCGCTTAACACTGCTGGTCCTACAGCAGCGATCATTAGACAGCTTTCAATGCTCGCGAGGTAGTTACTCTTCTACGGATGCGCCAAATCAAGAAGAGAACGAGCGCTATACCGCTTCCCTTCCAAAACCCAATAGGAAATGGTGTGTGTGATGCTGGATAAGTTCTGGAGCTTATGTCACTAGCAACGAAACTAACTTCAACCACAAGACCGGCGTGATCACTTGGAAGGCACTTTGTCTGTTCAAGTGCTCCTAATGTCACAGAAGTATTCATTTTAGAAATCGCCAATCGGGAAAGATCTTTTTGCTCCGTTGAATTACAGTTCCAAAGCTGTTCACCAATTGGCCAAGTGTTTCCAACTATGCGGGATTCAGTTGCACTCAGTTCGGAACTCAAAAACACATAATCCAGACGGTCTGTGAATCCATATTGATTACCCATTTGAAGGGCAGAATCTTGTCGCTTTGGATCTGGACCAGCTAGTAGTGCGTTGGCTCCCCAGGTTGAATTCCTTGGATCTTGCGAGTCTGGCCCAGAATCAGAATATCCAGCCTGGATCATCGTCCAGTAGGCACTGCAATCTGGCTTAGCGGCATCTACTGTTGGCGCACTGATTTGTGCTGGACATACTTCCGAAGTCTCCGGTTGCTCTCCAGGATTGCTTTGGCCGCTTCCCCGTGGGTCACGTGGGTCACTATTAAAGTCGCCCATAACAATCACAGGAATTTCTGAATTTGCCAGATCTTGAACTAATTGATCTGCCTGAATCTTTGCAAGGGGGACTTTGCCTTCATCCCACAGTGACTCTAAGTGAGTTGTTACAAATCGAATGTCAGTTCCCTTAAATGAAATGTCAGCCCAACTAAATCCTCGATAGACCGTCATCAACGTAGGAATGATTGTGTAGGCAGATTCATATTCCGTTGTGCCGACCGCCTTAACCTGCGCACTCAAATCAGATTTGACCAGCAGAACGTCAGCGATTTCGAAACCACATGCAACTGTGTCAGTCCCAAATACTGATGGAAACACATCCGTGTCAGTAACCATAGTTAGGTGTGGAATTGGCGGTATGGAGAAGCCCGGGTTTATTGCCTGCTTTTCAGCATTTGAAGCTACTTCATACGAATATCCAAGTTGATCAAGTTCTATCAAAAGCATCTGCGTGAAGTCATAAACCGTAACTCGCGATGAAAGTATTCCTTTTTGGCACATCCATTTCGTAGCCTCTTGGATTCCAACTACATCTGGTTCGGCAGCGGCGATTTCTTTCGCCAAGGCACTAGAACGCTGATTGAAATCTGTTAGTTCAACTTGTTCCCACATAAACTGTGCTGCCGCTTTAAAGTCTGGGAGCAAATTCATAGCAATCCCGACATCAGCGCCTAAATAAATGTTTCGGCTCATTACCGTGATGGATGGTTGATTTGCCTGCGAAGGTGAAGTCACGCAAATAAGAATGATCAAAGTTGAGGCAAGTATCCTGAAGACTTTTTTCATAACCCTATTTTGTCGCTATCGGCAGACATATATGCGAACTTGCTATTACTTAGCGGGCTTTTCGAAATCTAACTTTGGTGCCGGGTTCTGATTGCGCCAAAAAGTTTAGTGAATGGCGTGAGACCACGGCAATAACTGGATAGCCCCCAGTTGTCGGGTGATCTGGACCAAAGATCAACGGCATGCCATCTACCGGAATTTGAATTGCACCAGTAACTACACCTTCGCTTGCCAGTCGCTCTTTTGAATTCCAAATCAATTCTGGGCCGCTTAATCGCATACCTACTCGATTGCTGGATTCAGTAACTTGATATTCCGTATCAAATAACGTTTGCCCATTGCTAAATCCACTCCAGCGCGGTGCTGGCATTGCCTCGAGTTCAATTTCAGCCTGACCACTCACAGCAAAGTTGGGGAAGTAATCTCCAGAAATTGATCCTGCAACTTGATTGCTAATTGAAAACTGGTCTCCAGCCTGAATAGGTGGCGTACCAATCTGGCTGAGCTCATCGTAAGAGTGTGAACCCATGACTGAATCTCCCGTAATGCTGCCACGAATTGCGATGTAGGTTCGCAATCCCACGCTTCCCGGCTTAACGGCAACTGTTGAATTGGCAGCAACATAAACTGCTCGCGACATTTCATGTTCTCTGCCATTGACCTGAACTGATGCAGGTGCACCCGTAACGGCAATTACTAAATCTGAGTCGGTAGAAAACTTGAAGGTTCCTCGTAGCGACTCGATCGAACACGCTCCTGGATCATTTCCGACCAGTCGATTACCTAAATGGTGCGAGCTTTGATCAAATGCCCCACTTGTTGGTACTGCGATGTTGGCAAAACCGATGCGACCTTGGTCTTGTAACGTGATAAATCCTGAGGCTTCAGAAAACTTTATTGAACTCATGTCGAAACCGGAACAAATCTCACGCGATCCCCTGGCACCAAAAGTGACGGCTGTTTTGCGCTGGCATCAAACATCTGAACATCAGTCGTTCCGATTAAATTCCAGCCTCCTGGTGAATTCAGTGGGTAAATAGCCGTATAGGTATCAGCCATTGCAAGTGAACCCGCTGGGACTTGAACTCGCGGTGTTGACCTTCTAGGCAACTGCAAAACCTTCGGTAGCCCAATGCAATACATAAAGCCAGGCGCAAATCCAGCAAAGGCTGCCGTAAATGTAGTACCGCTGTGTAGTTCAATAACTTCGGATTTACTTAGACCAGTCAACTTGGCTACTTCATCCAAGTCTTGTCCGTCGTACCTGACCGGTATCTCAACTAACCGACTTGTGCTCACTTCGGTTGCAGGCGTAACGGATGAAACTAGTTGTTCAATTCGGGCAATCGATAGCCCGCCGTCCCAGCACACCAGAACAGTGCATTCAGCTGGAACCACCTCAGTGAATAGTTCGCTTTCTAGGCACGCTGAACCAATTGCGGAAACTTCGTTGGGATCGCATTCAATTAGAGCGGCTTGCCAGCCGTACGCACTGACAATCACAGGTGCTAGCTATCCATCCAGGATTTGATTTCATAACCGGCCAACTTGCATCTCTGATAGATGGATTTAGCACTTGCTACCGCCCCTGGCGTATCACCATGAAGGCATATTGACTTTGCATCGACAGATATTTGCGTACCATCACTAGCTGCAATACTTCCCTGCTCCAACCACGCCAAGACTCTTTCAGATATTTCATCTGCATCGTGAAGAACTGAGTTAGCAACTGTGCGAGGTACCAGAGTTCCTTCTGGTAAATACGCTCGGTCTGCGAAGAACTCATGAATCACAGTTAGTCCAGCATTCGCAGCAGTTGACTTAATGATTTCAGTATCAGGAACCAGCACGTGTAATTCCGGATTAATCTCAGCTATCGCATCAATGACTGCCGCTGCTTGCTCAGGATCGTTTCCAATCCGATGGTAAAGCGCGCCGTGTGGCTTTACATATCGCATAGTCGCGCTGTGTTCGCTCACGATGTCTAAAAGGTCATGTATTTGATCAAAGGTTAGTTTACGAAGGGCGTCGTATTCCATTTCAACATCGAAACGACCAAAGTTTTCTCTGTCTTCATAGCCAACATGGGCGCCAATGACTACCTCATGCTTTATTGCTGCTTGTACAGCCTTGGTCATTGCCTCTGGTCCACCAGCATGTCTGCCGCAGCAAACGTTTGCACTCGAGAGAAATGGATAGAGCGCTTCGTCATCCCCAGCTTCTTCAGCTAGGTCTGCATTTAAATCAATAGCGGCTAGGACCACTTCTCGGCCTTCAGACCATGTTGTCCGGCGTACTCAGCGCGGATTGGTTCCGACCATCCCTTAAGCAAATCTTGGGAAGGCCTGAATACTTCAATGCCAAGTGGCCGACATACGTCTACTGGATCCTGAGCATCAGGACCCCAAAGTGGAACCGAGAGATCGCCACCGGGACAGGTTGAAAGCGCTGCAAGTAAATCAAACTCTGCAAAGAATTCGAAGTAGTCACCCTTCTTTGCTGGGCAAGTTTTCATGAAGTATTGATCTTTGTCATTTAATCCAGTGCATTGGAAAACATTCAATACGTCGTGGACATCAAACTCTGTTAGTCCATATGGCAGAACGGCTCTAACTAAGTTGGAGTGGCAGTGATAGTCAAAGTCTTCTCCAGTAAGCATTCGATTTACATATGGATCGCAGCGAGTACCAAGTAGATCGTGAACTCGACCACCTTCAGCGTCAACGCCATAATCCTCTAATGAATCTGCCGTGATCGTTGCCATCGGGCGAAGGAAAGGCAGTGTTGACCACAGGCGATTAAAGGTCGTTAGGTGCGCTGCATGTAGCTGCTTAGTGCGCGAAGCCCAGAATCGCTCGCGTGGATCGTTAACATTCCAAAGGTTTAGGTCTGCCACCTGAGGACCTTCAATTGTGGTGATTCGGCAGACATGTCCTGCTGGAATCTTCCAACCAATTCCACTTCTAATTGGCAGCACAAGGGATTCGACGAGCTCTCGGCCCTTGTCATTGGCAATCGCGCGATAGAAATCACGATCCACATCTAACGGTCCACCTTCAGTGGCTTGATAAGCAGCAGCAGTTAAGTCCATGGTGGAAAGATTAACACTCAGGGCTACTTCTGGTTTCGTGATCCGATAAACACCTGCGAGAATAGAGCGACCTGAAAGGCACCTTCGTGGCTCCCCGTAACTTAATAAATCTCGAGAATGTCTCGCTGTCCTATGGCAAAGGCGCAGTTCTGGATCATGTCTCTCTTGGGCTCGCTGAAGGCGCTCGAATCGGCATTGTCGGCCGCAATGGTGGCGGTAAATCTTCACTGGTAAAGATCTTGGGTGGTCAGGAAACTCCTAACGATGGTCGAGTTTCGATGGCTAACGGAACTCACATGGGCACTTTGTCGCAAATTGATAAAGCTGATCCAAAAGCAACGGTTCGCGACATTGTTTTAGGTGATCAAGCCGATCATGAATGGGCCACAAATTCAAAAGCTCGCGAAGTCTTAACTGGTTTGTTTGGCGGATTCGGCGAAGTGATTTTGGCTCGTGAGATGGGTCCCCTTTCTGGTGGTGAACGTCGTCGTGTGGCGCTCGCAAAACTACTTATCAGCGATCTAGATGTATTGCTTCTGGATGAACCAACTAACCACTTAGATGTTGAAGCTGTCACCTGGCTCGCTGAACACTTAAAGGCTCGTCGCGGTTTAGCACTTGCTGTGGTTACTCACGATCGCTGGTTCCTCGATGAGGTAAGCGATCGCACTTGGGAAGTTATTGATGGCAAGATCGAAGAATACGACGGTGGCTACTCCGCTTATGTATTAGCCAAAGCCGAGCGCATGCGGCAATCCAGTGTTGAAGATCAAAAGCGAAACATGCTGATTAAAAAGGAATTGGCTTGGTTACGTCGCGGAGCACCAGCGCGAACTAGTAAGCCTAAGTTTCGTATTGACGCTGCTAACGAATTGATCGAGAACGAACCTCCCCCACGTAACAATGTTGAACTCTTAGCGTTTGCCAATGCTCGACTCGGCAAAACCGTTTATGAACTTCACAACGCAACCATCCGAGTTGGCGATCGCGACCTTTTCAAAGGCTTGGACTGGAACGTTGGCCCGGGAGATCGTATTGGTATCGCAGGCGTAAATGGCGCCGGTAAAACTACTCTGCTAAAGGTTTTAACAGGCCAACTTCAAATCGTTGCTGGAAAGCTAGTTACTGGAACCACTGTTAAGGCTGCGTTCCTGTCACAGCACTTAGAAGAACTAAATCCCAAGTGGCGAGTACTTGAAGCTATTGAGCACATTTCGACCCACGTTGAGATTGGCAAAGGTAAATCCTTAAGTGCATCACAGCTCGGTGAACGCCTTGGTTTTGGATCAGATGCCCAGTGGACTCCAGTTGGTGATCTTTCCGGTGGTGAGCGTCGTCGTCTACAGCTCACTCGCCTACTCATGGGTGGGCCAAACGTATTGATTCTCGATGAGCCAACCAACGATTTCGATGTTGAGACTTTGGCAGCCTTGGAAGATCTTCTAGATAGCTTTGCTGGCACGTTGCTTGTGGTTTCTCACGATAGATACTTCCTAGAGCGCGTATGCGACACTTTCGTTGGAGTCATGGGTGATGGCTCACTTCGCAACCTTCCAGGAGGCTTAGAGGAGTACCTAAAGCTTCGTAAAGCCCAGCCAGATGAACCAACTGCATTTACTCAAGATGTCTCTGCACCAAAAGCAGAGTTAACTGCGACTCAAAAGCGCGACCTACAAAAAGACTTGCAGAGAATTGAACGCTCGATTGCAAAGCTTGATGTTTCGATCAAGGAAATTCTGGGTGAAATGGAAACTCATTCTTCGAATTTCGAAAAGGTAGCTGAATTGAATGACGCTTTGCAACCATTGATTATGGAAAAGGAAGAACTAGAAAATCGCTGGGTATTACTTAGCGAACATCTTGATTAAGATTTAACTTTTTCTTGACGCAGCACTAACCAAACGCCGAGCACTGCGATGGCCATACCTAAAGCACCTACCGAACTAATGTGTTCGTCAAAGAAAATGAAACCAAAGGTTGCCGCTAACGGTGTTCCTAAGTACAACAGGCTAGATACAGATCCAGCGGATCCCTTGCGGAGTAAATAGAACAGCAGAACTACGGACCCAATTGAAACTCCAAGCACAATCCACAGCAAAACCGCAATGAACTGCATCGACCATTCGATAACTAATGATTCTGTGGTTATTGCGAGGATGCCCAAAAGGATTCCGCTCACGGTGTATTGAAATGCCAAGCCATAAAGAATCGGCAAATCAGATCCGAAACGCTTTTGTTCTAGAGTTCCCCAAACACTGCCAACGAGCGCAAACCCAGCTGCTAATACTCCGACGGTTGAAAACACCAGCGAAGTATCGCCTTGAAGAATCTTTGGCGCTAACAACAATGTAACGCCTGTAAGCCCCAATGCCAACCCTGCTACTTGCGAGGCACGCAATCTTTCGCCCAGTAGCGGTATTGCAAGCAGCGACACCAATACTGGCTGCAGGCTAACAATTACTGCAGTAATGCCAGCAGATACGCCTTCATGGATCGCCACGAAAATTCCGCCTGTGTATGCAAAGTGCAGAAATAGCGAAATGTAGCCCGCCCGAAGATATTGTGATTTTGTCATCTTCATAGGCGCTCGCATTGCTGCTGCAATTGACATCAAAATCGCGGCAGTGAGTGCGAATCTAACAGTGAGTAATGTGAACGGCTGCGCGTGCGGTAGTAAGAATTTCGCCCCAACGAATCCGGAGCTCCAAAGAAGGACAAAGATTGCTGGAGCAAACTTTGATACAAAGGTGTCCAACATTATTAAACTTTTGTACTTTGTCTCATTACCAAGACGACACCAAGACCAGCAAATGCCATTCCGATGATTCCGACAAGTCCAATTACCTCATCGAACAAGAAGTAGGCCTGAATCGCAGCCACCGGTGGAACTAAGTAGTAAAGGCTAGATACTTTGCTTGCACTTCCAGTTCGCAGCATTCCGTAAAGCAAAACAATAGATGCGATCGAAAGCATAAATACGATCCAAGCCAGTCCAAAGAAGAACTCTGGCACCCATTGAATGATCTGATCTTCAGTCGCAACTGACAGGATTGCAAACGCAATTGCACTGATTGCGTACTGAGCTCCAGTTCCACTTAAGAACGGGATTTCGCCACCAAGTTTCTTCTGCACTAAGTAGCCGCCACTGGTACCAAGCAATGCGATTACGCAGATGATAATTCCAACAATTGATGTTGATGCGGTGTAGTCACCTTGGAATACCTTGGGCAGAAGCAGTAGTGCAATACCAGCTACCCCAAGGAACAGACCAACGACCTGAACCCAACGCAGGCGCTCCCCTAGTAATGGCACTGCAAGTAGCGATACCAATACTGGCTGAATACTTACGATCACGGCGCTGATACCAGCGGAAACTCCAAGGCTTACTGCGTAAAAAACTCCGCCGATGTAGATGACGTGTAACAAGATTCCAACTGCAAACGAAGCTTTGAATTGCTCTTTGCTTAGTTTAAGCGGCTGTTTAAACGCGTAAGCGATCGCGAACAGAATCAAGGCCGCTAAGAAGTACCTGATGGTTAGGAAAGTGAACGGTTCAGCGTAAGGAACTATGTACTTAGCGCCAACAAATCCAGTACTCCAAAGGAAAACGAATAATGCCGGGGCATAACGTTCAAGTTTTTGTGGCACTTAGTCAGTACCTGCATCAAATGCTGCTCGATTAAGTCCTGCGTCAGAATCATCATTTGAATTAGCTGATGTGATCGCATTTGATTGCCCAGACTTCATGTCGCCAACTAAGCCAAATGTGCTTGCATCAATCTGGCCTTGGGCTTGGTAGAGCTCAAGCTTTGCGCGGGTATCAGCGATATCAAGATTTCGCATAGTCAATTGACCAATACGATCTGTCGGACCAAACGCGGCATTCTCAGTGCGTTCCATTGAAAGCTTTTCTGGGTGGTAACTCAATGCCGGACCGCAGGTATTGATGATTGAGTAATCATCCCCGCGACGCAGGCGAATAGTTACCTCCCCGGTCACTGCTGATGCAACCCAACGCTGCAAAGATTCCCGAAGCATAAGTGCTTGTGGATCAAACCAGCGACCTTCGTAAAGCAGGCGCCCTAGTCGTCGGCCTTCCGCATGGTAGTTAGCAATGGTGTCTTCGTTATGAATCGCACTTAGCAAGCGTTCATAAGCGATAAAGAAAAGTGCCATGCCTGGTGCTTCATAGATTCCGCGGCTCTTGGCTTCAATAATTCGGTTTTCAATTTGGTCAGTCATACCTAGACCATGGCGTCCACCAATTAAATTGGCTTCTTTCATCAATTCCACAACATCAGTGAATTCTTTGCCGTTAATGGCAACTGGAATTCCTTGGCTGTAAGTAATCGTGACATCTTCGGATGCAATCTTTACTGACTCGTCCCAGAATCGAACTCCCATGATTGGTTCAACAATTTCCAATGACGCATCAAGGTTTTCTAAAGTCTTAGCTTCATGGGTAGCGCCAAGGATGTTGGCATCTGTTGAATAGGCTTTCTCGGTGCTGTCGCGGTATGGCAAGTTGTTAGCAACCAACCATTCGGACATTTCTTTCCGACCACCAAGTTCACTAACAAAGTCCGCATCTAGCCAAGGCTTGTAAACCCGAAGGTTTGGATTAGCAAGTAGTCCATAGCGATAGAACCGCTCAATGTCGTTGCCTTTGTAAGTTGATCCATCGCCCCAGATGTCGACATTGTCTTTGAGCATTGCGCGAACCAATAACGTTCCGGTTACTGCGCGTCCCAACGGTGTGGTGTTGAAGTATTGCTTTCCGCCAGAACGAATATGAAAGGCGCCACATGCAATCGCGGCTAATCCTTCGTTAACTAAAGCTTCTTTGCAATCAACTAGTCGCGAAATTTCTGCGCCGTATTCGCCTGCTCGTGATGGCACTGAATCAATGTCTGGCTCATCGTATTGACCCAAGTCAGCGGTGTAAGTGCATGGAATTGCGCCTTTGCTGCGCATCCAAGCCACAGCCACGGAAGTATCTAGGCCACCAGAGAAGGCAATTCCAACTTTTTCGCCAATTGGCAGTGAGGCAAGGACTTTAGACATGTGGAAAGTCTATTGGAGTAACGGGGCTTAATTTCCCTTAGCAGGTGTGGTTCTGCGCATACGCTGATAGAACTTTCCAGGCTGGCTCGTGCTTGGCTGTGGGTCGCCAATATTCTCGAACCCAATTAGCTCATAAGCCTTAATCGCTGAATAGTTATCCACCCAAACGCCCAATCCCTGTTCACTCCACGGCTTAACATCAACTTGCGAATCCACATACTCAATCAAAGCCCGCATCACACCTTTGCCGCGTGCCTCAGGACGCACCCAGCAACCCCTGATCCAGCAGCTTGCAGCAAAATCTTCATCGACCTGGTCAACGAACATGATTCCGATGTCGCCAGATTCATCACTTGCTAAAACGAAATCGGATTTGCTCAGCCGGGCTCGCCAGAATCTCTCGGGTCGAATGGATTCAGATTCATACTTGGCGCCAAATGCTTCCGGATTTGCCTGCAGTGATGCCAAGCGAATTTCCCGAACTCGCTCCCAGTCATCTGGACCAAAAGGTGCGACTTGAATCTTTGAAGTCATGACCTAGCTGGTGACGAGATTTGGAGCCTGCGCACCAGCAAGGATTGCCAATGCATTTGTTGATGCGATGTCTGCCATAGCGGCGCGAGTTTCAACCGTTGCCGAACCCAAGTGCGGAATGAGCACTGCATTATCAAGTTCAAGCAAACCAGGATTAACTGCTGGTTCGTTTTCAAATACATCTAGTCCAGCGCCAGCAATCTGCCCTGACTTAAGTGCATCAACAAGTGCTTGTTCGTGAACGATTGGACCACGTGCGGTGTTGATCAAGAATGCAGTCTTCTTCATGCGAGCAAACTGATTTTCACTCATTAAGTGATGTGTGGCCGGTGAGTAAGGGCAATGAAGTGAAAGTACGTCGCTGGATTCAATTAGTTCATCCATAGACATGTACTTAGCATCAAGTTCTTTAACCACATTGTCTTCAAGTGGTGATCGACGCGTGTAAGCGATGTTCATGCCAAAAGCCTTTGCACGTCGCGCTGTTGCAATACCAATCTGACCCATTCCAACAATGCCAAGTTGGCGACCCTGAAGTCCCATGCCAAGCATGTAGAACATTCCCCATTGCCATGGTTCTTGAGCGCGAATAACTCGCTCCCCTTCACCCAAGCGACGAGTTGCCATCAAGATAAGGGACATTGCGATGTCGGCTGTGGCTTCAGTCAATACGCCTGGAGTATTTGTTACAAGAACGCCACGCTTTTCGCAAGCTGGCACATCAATGTTGTTGTAACCAACTGCAACATTTGAAACTGACTTAAGTTGCGGTCCAGCCGCATCCAGAAGCTCGTCATCGATCTTCTCGGTCAAAAGCGAAACAATCGCATCTGCGCCAGCAACCATCGTCAAAAGTTCGCTACGAGAAATCGCATCGTCTTTTTCCCAAGCAGTTACTTCGTGCTCAGCCTTTAGTCGCTCGAGGCCGCCGGATGGAATCTTGCCAGTTACAACAATGCGAGCCATCTATTCAGCGATCCATTCACCCATGAACTTAAGACCATCAGAGATGTCACTGTTATCAATGCCAGAGAAAGCTAAGCGGATGTACTGTTCTTTTTCGCCTTCCTGCGGGCGACCAAAGTGACGACGAGTACAGAACGATACGCCAGTTGCGTGAAGCGCCTGCTGAGCGAAATCACCCAGGTCAGTAATGCCCTTGTTAGCCATAGCTTCAGTCACATCTGGGAACAAGTAGAAACCAGCTTCAGGTGTGTGAACTTTCACACCTGGCATCTGACGAAGTAATTCAAGTGCAGTATCGCGACGTTGCTTCAAAGTGTTAAGCATGATCGGAACGCCTGACTGATCGCCAGTAACTGCTTCAACGCCACCGTATTGAACGAAGTGCGTGGTGCAGGATTCATCATTGGTGTTTAGCTTTGCAATTACGTCTGCAATTTCTTTAGGTGCGATTGCAGCACCAAGGCGCCAGCCGGTCATCGCAAACTTCTTTGAGAAGGTGTAGAGAATTACGGTGCGCTCTGCCATACCTGGAAGGGATGCAATCGACTTTGATTTTCCTTCGTAGCGCATTTCAAAATATGCCTCGTCAGAAAGCACATAAAGATTATTTGCAATCGCAATTTCCGCAATTGCTTCGCGCTCGGCATCAGTTGATTCAGCGCCATTTGGATTTTGTAGGTCGTTGTAAACAATTGCCTTGGTGCGAGGTGTGATCAAGGATTTGATTTGATCAATGTCAATACTGAAACCGTTTCCATTCGCAATGTAACGGTAAGGCTTTGCGATTCCACCGAAGTATTCGATTTGGCTTTCGTAAATTGGGTAACCCGGATTTGGGTAAAGAACTTCATCGCCTGGATTCATGATGGTCTGAATGAACTTTGTAATAACTGGCTTGCCACCAGGCTGAACGACAACGTTCGAGGCATCAAAACTTAGGCCGCGGTCGCCACCGACGTTTGCAGCTAGAGCTTCGCGCAACTGCGGGATTCCAGCACCTGGGCAATAGCCAGTTTTGCCATCTGCAATCGCACGGTTCATTGCATCAACAATGTTCTGTGATGTTGGCAGGTTGATGTCACCTAAGTGGAATGGGAAGATTCGATTACCTTTTTGGCCCCATTCGGCCGCAGCCAAAGAAACAGCAAATGCGGTTTCCGTACCTAAGTTGTCTAAGCGTGTTGCTAAAGCCATGGATTACCCCAAAAAGTCGCGGTTTGTCCTTGTACTTTATCGCCCAAGAAAGGCGCTAGCCATTTGGGATTTCCGCGCGCCTTAACCAAACCCCCACATCGTGGAACCTGGCTCTAGAAGCCTTAAACCGCGCGACGTTTTACCGAGCGAAGCTGGCCACGGCGGGTGTGGGTGAAAAGGTCCTTAGGGCCAATTGGAGTTGGCACCAATTCGATGTCTACGCCAATTCCGCGCTGAATGCTCTGCTTGTAGATGTACTCAAGAGTTGAGAAGTCTTCAATCGCAAATCCCACTGAGTCAAAGATCGTGACTTGTTCGTCGTTATCGCGGCCTACTTCTTTGCCAGCAAGAACTTTCCACAAGTGATTGACCGGGAAGTCAGCTGGCATCTGCTGGACGTCGCCTTCGATACGCGTCTGTGGTTCAAATTCGACGAACACTTTGCCTTGAGTCAGGACACCAGCGGCAAGTTCAGTCTTTCCAGGGCAATCCCCACCAACACCGTTGAAGTGCATGCCTGGTTCAACCATGTCCGCAGTAATGATGGTGGCCATTGCCTTATCGGCTGTGATCGTTGTAACGATGTCTGCACCCTTAACGGCTTCAGCTACTGAGTTGCAATGCACAACCTTTAAGCCTTCAAACTCAGCGAGGTTTCGCGCTAACTTCTCAGTTGCTTCTGGATCAATATCAAATGCCCGAATTTCAGTGATGCCAATGACCTTGTGGAAACCAATTGCTTGGAATTCGGCTTGCGCACCGTTTCCAATAACTGCCATAACGCGAGAATCTTTGCGAGCTAATGCACGAGCTGCCATAACTGAAGTGGCCGCCGTTCGCATTGCAGTTGCAAGAGTTAACTCACTTAGCAACATTGGGTACCCGGTGTTCATGTCAGATAGAACGCCAAAGCCCATCACGCTAAATAGGTCGTGCTTAATGTTTTCTGGATGACCGTTTACATACTTAAAGCCATAACGCTCGGCATTTGATGTCGGCATCAATTCGATAACGCCCTCATCGTTGTGAGCGCCAAAGCGAGCAGCCTTATCGAACTCTTCCCAGCGAACGAAGTTTGCTTCGATGACGTCTGTTAACTCGGCGATGAATTCATCTACTTCAATAGCCTGAATCAACTTGGCCATAGCTGGCACATCAACAAAACGAGTCATTGGGAATCCTGTTCGGGTGGGGAAACTACTTGTAAGACTTAGAAACTACTGGTTTTCACTGTCACATAGTGCCAACAAATTGCACTAATTAGCACTCTTGTTTAGCAATTTGCTATTCTAGATCTATCAAATTGTAAGGATAACCATGGATGATCTAGATCGCGCCATTTTGGCCCAGCTCCGCAAAGATGCTCGCACATCCATAAGTTCCATAGCTAGTGACCTCAAGGTTGCTCGAGCAACTGTGCAACATCGAATCACTCGCCTCGAAAATGACGGAACCATCGTTGGCTACACAGTGAAAGTCAATCCAGGCTCTTCCCCGAACGTGGTGCGCGCCATCATGTCGATTGCCACTGAAGGCAACACTGCCAAATCGGTAGTCACTCGCTTAAGTAGCTCACCCAACGTGACTGCCGTGCACTCAACAAATGGCAAATGGGATTTGATTGCAGACATTCAGGCCGACTCGTTAGAAGAGTTTGATAAAGCTATTAATGAAATCCGGGAGATGAAAGAAATCAGCTCATCGGAAACTAATCTGCTTCTCTCGACTTACGCGTTCTAAAACTCAGTTTTCTTATAAGGCTTGCCTTTTGCATCGTAAGTCCACCAAGTTCCAGTCTGAACACCAG
>Ga0315902_10006956_pt1 | contig 15556 bp, 14 predicted proteins | sample LakEriMetagenome_9_FD_203523 | JGI IMG/M metagenome (GOLD analysis project Ga0315902, IMG submission 203523) | Freshwater fungal communities from buoy surface, Lake Erie, Ohio, United States - Buoy 12 MA117 | ecosystem: Environmental > Aquatic > Freshwater > Lake > Lake biofilm | place: USA... | reverse complement strand
ACCGAGATTGTAGACCTCGTCGGGCTGCACCTGCTGTAGGATCCGCGTCAGATTGCTCGTGTCGGTCAAGTCACCGTAGTGCATGAGGAATTTCTTCCCCGCCTTGTGCGGATCTTCGTAGATATGGTCCACCCGCGCCGTGTTGAAGAGCGACACCCTGCGCTTGATGCCGTGGACCTCATACCCTTTTTCCAGCAGGAATTCCGTGAGGTAACTTCCATCCTGCCCTGTGACTCCGGTGATCAGTGCTTTTTTCATAAAATTTTGTTTTTCATCGCGTCCTTGTAGCCCTGCACGTCATGCCGCGGTGTGACCGCTCCTTTCGATAACCGCACAGCACATCACAAGCCGCCGTCTCGCCTCGTTGGATTGCGCATCTCGAATAGCAAAATTCGAATCCTCGCATTCCCCACCCTCCGCCATTTGCCCTCGGCTTTGCCTCAAGCTGTCTTCGCTCTGCTTCGGCTGCCATCCGCCATTTCCTCAGGACGATGCCGTCTGACCTCTGGCCTCTGATCTCTGACGTCTGGACTCTGGTTTCTGCCAACTGCTCACTGCCAACTTTAACACGTTCCCACCTTGCCACCCTCCTACTTTCCTACTTTTCCACCTCGGCGAAGCCACCTTCCAACTCTCTGCACCCTCAAACCCTAAGAGAATTTATCACATCGGGCGAAAGAGTCGCCCTGCGCATCTTTTTGCGAAACGAGAGGCCTCACGCCCGTCGGCAAGGGCCAGGCAATCGCCAGATCCGCATCATCCCACCGCAAGCATCGCTCGTGCGCCGGCGAATAGAAAGCCGTGCATTTGTATTGGAAGTCGACGACATCGCTAAGCACCAAAAAGCCGTGCGCACACCCTTTTGGAACCCAGACTCTTCGGGCATTCGCTTCAGTTAAGTGAATACCCTCCCACTTGCCGAATGAGGGTGAACTTGTGCGCAGATCGACCACAACATCGAAAACTTCACCGCTCGTCACCCAGACCAACTTGTCCTGCGCCGCAGCACCAGCCTGATAGTGAAGACCGCGCAGGGTAAACTGTTTCGACCGGCTGTGGTTGTCTTGCACCATGACCGCTCCCAAGCCGAGCGATTCGAAGGTCTTGCTATTCCACGATTCCAAAAAAAATCCCCGCTCATCACCGAAGACCTTCGGCTCGAGAATCCAGCAGTCAGCAATGCCCGTCGGGATCTTGGTCATGAGTTAGGTGAATATTGGACAGGAACGATGGCATCCTTTCTCCAATCATGTGATATACCTGCATGCATTCTCCATGCTTTCTTCGCTTGCCACCAAGCCTTGACCAAAGCCAACGGTCGGCGCTTCGTCAGGATTTCCATCACACAGAAGGCATTCCGCTTCGCTGACGCCAGCGGACGATTAAAATACCGCCACTGCACGAGAAAGTGCGTCTTGTAGGACAGGAAAGCCCGTCGGGGATCGTCCCCGTAATTCCACGACGCCCCCTCTTTGTGCCAAACGATGCTCTCCGGAGCATACAAGGATTTCCAGCCCCGCTGTTTGGCCCGCAGGCAGAGATCGACATCCTCCCCGTAGGCCGGAAAGAACAGACGATCGAATCCGCCCACCTCCATGAATTTTCCCCGGTCTACTGCCATGAACCCTCCTACGGCAAAAAGCGTCTCCACCGTTTTTCCACTGTCGAATCCCTTCCAATAGGTCCACCCGCGGTGCGTGCCGACCCGATAACCAGCGGAAGTTACCTCGGAGCCATCCCAACTCAACGACTTGGCGGAAACGGCAAATGTCTCCTCATCGGCCAGCGGCTGGACCAGCGGCTCGATAAAATCAGGCGCAACCCGTAGGTCATTGTTGAGGAGAACAACCACATCCTCGCTCAGCTGCGGCATCAACCAATTGTAGGAGAAAAGGAAATCGTTCGTCGGACTCTTTACCCACTCCACATCCGGAAAGCGCTCTTTCGTCCAGAACTCGTCATCGACGGGTCCTGGATTATCCAAAACCAGCAGGCGACAGTCGCCCCGGTAAGCGCGCTTTGCTTCCTGCAAACTCGGAAGTAGATCGGCCAGATGAACACGTCCGTTCCAATTCAGAACGGCCACGCAGACGGCCGGAAGTTTCGGTTCCATGATCAGAGTTAAGCCGCAGCCAATTTGTGGATCCGCTCTGTGAAAACCGACTGCAATCGGTCGGGATCGAAAACTGTGTTATGCAGTCGACGCGATGCAGCGGCGTATTTTTCCGCCAACTCGGGACTTTCCCGAATCGCCTCCAATGCAGCGACCACCTTCCTTGGGTCGGGATCATTGACCACAAGCGCAGCGTCTTCCCTGCGCGCCAGCTTCGAGGGCGTGCAGTAATCCGGCCCCCAAAGAATGATCGGTTTCCCGAAGGCGGCGTAGTCGAGAAACTTCGTGGTGAAGCTCGTCTTCATGAAAAGCTCATGTTCCTTTTCGAAGCTCATCACCACGAGCAAGGCATCGGCATCAGCCAACTCCTGTGATGCCCTCTCCGAAGGAACAAAACCCAGATAGATGCCGCGACGCGTGGCCTCCTCCAAAGCATCTCGCGGCCAATCCGCCTGCGGACCTCCGATCCGGATCTCCAGATCACCACGCCCCTTGAGTCCTTCAATCAGTGCGCAGTGCATCCGGCCGTAGAAATTCTCCACTGAACCAACATAAACCAGGCGGAACTTTCCGTCGTGACTGTCCCGCTTCCGCTCCGGAATTTTGTGTTTGCCGCCGATGGGATAAATCACGTGGCTATTGTCGTGCGGCCCGAGCATCTCCTGCATTCCGTCGCTTGTGCAAAAAGCGAGATCACACCGGCGATAGAGCGTACGATACCGTCGGCTCATTAAACCCTGCGTCCACGTGTGGCCGAATCTCCCTTTCATCACGGGAAACCAGTCCAGAAACATCACGGCCAGCGGCACCTTGAGCCGTCTCGCCACGCGCTCGGCAAGATAAGAAAGGTTGTGATCCGCAATGGTCAGAACCACATCAGGATTGAACTCTTTCGCCATTTTCCAGACCGCACGGTTCGGCAGATATGGCCAAACAAGGTTTTCGAAATCCTTGACCCATCGGTTCAGTCGCGTGCGCCGCAGCCGATCGAGCCACGGCGGAAACTCCACCAGAAGATCCACTGTCGCCGTCTCCGTGGCAGGGCCCCGGTTCGCGATCACCTTCAGATCAAAGGGCGGATCTTGCACCAAGTGCCGATGCAGGATGATGCGGACACCCGTGTGCAATTCGGGCGGCTCGAGCGTCATCAACAGGACCCGCAATTTGCGTGAGTCGCTCACTTATCTGCTTTGGATTCCAATTCCTTGGCGAGAAGTTGTCCACGCGACTGTCCACGCGCGAAAGCCCGGCCCACAGTTCGCTGAAGTCGCGTTCCACGTAGCTGCTTGTAGAACATCACCAAGCGATCGATGCCAGATCTCGCCGCCGGCTGCTTTTTTCTGCCGCGAGCGAATAGCATACTTCCTGCTTCACTGTCCTCGATCAGCTTGAGTAAATAAGGCTCCTGCACACGCCGCTCGGGAATGAGATGCAGCACCTCGAGCGAAGCAAATACTCCGGTGCCCAGACCGAGATCCAAGCTCGTCAGCGCGAGATCCACATCTCCCGTGCTTCCCAAACTCTCCCCGCGCCGGTCCAAAGAGGCCTTGAAGATATCTCTTCTTGTTTCCTGAGCATATTTTTCGGCCACCGCTCTGCGCACACACATCCCTGCACCCCACGGCGTCGATTCAAACGATCCTTCGTTGCCCCACACATTGCCCGTCACTTCGCGAATACAAAGCCTCCACAGATACGGCTGCAGCTCTTTTGCTGGTGCGACTTCGTATTCCGGAACCACCCGGCCGCTCCAAGCCCCCAGCTGCGGCCACTGCTTCGCCAAGGAAACAGCCTGCTCCAGGTAATCCGCCCTCAACACATTGTCATCGTCGACAAACACCAAAAACTCCCCCTTCGATTCCGCAATCCCCCGCAACCGCGCCTGCGTCAACCCCAACTCCTCCTCCCGCACCACGCGAGCACTCGCATGCCACCCCAAATCCAGCAAATGCATCTGCTCTGTGCCCTCTGCCAACTGACTACTGCTAACTGCCAACTCATTCCGCGACCCATTATCTACCACAATCAACTCCCATTCCTTTTTTGGCAGCGTCTGGCCGCGCAAAGCATCCAACGTCCGCCGCAAATAGTCCTCCCGCGGATTATGCGTGCAGATGATTACGGAAATCTCAGTCATGGTAAAAAGTAGCTTCGCTAAGGTATAAAAGTCGCGCTATAGCGCGAAGGTGTTTTTGAAAACTGGCGATACGCTTTGAGAGCGCTTCGTAAGCGTCGCGCGTCTTATCTGCTTCAGGCTGCGCGAGAATTCCAACATCGACCGCGGCAAAGCACATGCTTCTCACTTCTCCAGCAGAGCCCTTGGCCAAGTCCAAGAAATGGGCAAAATCCCTTTTGGTCCGTCGCTCAAAACCTTCGGCGATGTTGTTCATCACGGACAATGCCGCACGCTGCATCTGGTCTTTGAACGAGAATTCACGGCAACTGCGCAGCGCAGCGAACACCTGCTTGTGCAGCACCCGCGCTTCTTGCCAGATCTCCAAGTCCTCGAACCGTTGCGCAAAACTCATGGTCCTACGGATAGTGCAAAGGTAGCTGCGCTAAAGTGCAAAAGTTGCGCTCAGCGCGAAGGTAACTACTTCCGACCTTTTACTTTCGCACTTTCCCACCTTTATACTTTCCCGCCTTCCTACTCTCGCACTTGCACACCTTTTACCTTCCCACCTTGGCAGAGCCACCTTCCTACCTTCCCACCGCTGCCGCGCTGAGAAGCAGCGCGAGCAGCGTCCCCTCCGGATCCGGATCCCTCTTCGCGAGACACGCCTGCCGCGCGGCTTCTCCAATCGCTCGCAACTGATCCCGTCGTGACCACATGCGCTCCAGCGCATCGGAGATGGCTTCCACGCTTGCTTCCTTGGCCACAAATCCCGTCTTGCCGTCCTCGACCCAATCACCATTGCCATCAACGTCTGTGACGACTGCGGGACGCGCGCAGATTTGCGCCTCGATCAGGCTGATCGGAGTCCCCTCCGACCGCGAGGGCATCACAAGAACCTGATGGTCGGCCCAGATGTTTCGTACATCGCGCTCAAATCCGGCCAGTCGGACTTTGTCCGTGAGACCTTGTCGGTCGATGCGCTCTTGCAGCGCGCTTTCGTCCGGGCCACTGCCATAAATATCCAACGTGAAGTCGCGCGGTTTCCACTGGTATTGCGCCAGAGAGTCAACGAGCAGGTCTTGGCCTTTATCCTCGAAATCGATCCGGCCCACACATGCCAACCGGAGCGGAGAAGCCTTTTCCGGCCAAGGCACTGATTCGATCGTTTTGAGATTCAGCGGGTTTTGCAGAATATTTGCTTGGGGAAGCTTCAGCCCGAGGAATTCCTCGGCGGCTGCGCGGTTGGCCTTAGCAACAAAACCAATGGCTGAGGCGCCGCGGAACAACCGTTGCAGCCGCGTTATGTATTTTGACTCCGGCAATGCCCTCGCTCGGTGACTGTGGCTGACAAGGATATAAGGCATTGGCGATTCCCGCAGCCATTCCACCAGTCCGGGCATGGTGAGGGCGCAATATGATCCTCCTTGGCTTACGCAAACGGCATCGGGCGTTCGGGCAAAGCGTCGGCGCCACCATTCAACCTCGGGTTTCCCCAAACCTTGCAGTTTCCAACCAATCCGCCGCAGCAGTGTTGGCTCCATGCGCGCTGGCCGCGAGATGAACTCCACTCCGGCTTCGCGCAATTTGTTGTAGCCATCGTGCGGCTGTGCACTGTGCGGAAATACAGCCGTTACTCTATGCCCTTCTGCTGCCGCCCTCTTCGCGGTTTCCGCCCACAACGGCTCACTCCCTCCCCACTCCGTCTGCGTCGTAACAAAAAGCAAATTCATAGATTTGGTATCCAAGTAGCTGCGCCAAAGTTCAAAAGCCGCGCCCCGCGCGAAAGTAACAACAACTGGGCTCACTTTGGCGAAGCCACTTTTCCACCTTCGCACAGCGACTTTCCCACTTTGGCAAAGCTACTTTTGCACCTGTCACCGCAGCCTCGCTGCATCCACGTTGCCCTCGGCTTTGCCTCGCGCTGTCTCCGTCCGCCATGCAGACTCCGGCTCCCACCTTTAACTCTCCTGCTGCTCAGTCCTGACTACTGCCAACTGACCACTGCCGACTTGCTTACGTTCCTACTTTCACACCTTCCCACCTTTTACCTTCGCGCAGCGATCTTCCCACTTTCCACGTTGCCCTCGGCTTTGCCTCACGCTGTCTCGAAGACTCGGCTCCCACCTTCACACCTTCCGACTTTGGCGCAGCCACTTTCCCACCAACTCAGGTTTCAAGTTTCCGCCCTCAGCCTTCTCTTCGCCATCCGTAATCCGCCATCCGCCATTTCTTCTTTTTCAGCATTTCAGCTTTTCAGCTTTTTCTTCACTCCGTCCCACCCCACCCTTAACTTCCTTTCCAAATAATTCCTCCACTGACCGGCCAACCGATACTGCTCGCTGTGTGCACCCCATCCGACGAAAGGTTTGGGCGCTTTCAAGAAGCGTTCGACCGCATATTTCGCATCGCTGCTTTTTGCTGCGAATTTCCCGGCCAGATGAACCAACGCCGAGCCTCTGACCGCCTCTCCTGTATCATCAGAAGCGTAGTAGTGGTAGCAAACCGCGTTGCGCGTCAACTGCGGCAGCAAACTCACCGGCGCATTGTAGCAAGAGTCTAGAGTTGTCACGCCGCCTGATAGGTCGGCTACGTGATTAAAGGCAGGTTGATCGATCACGATCTGCATCTTCGCGGCGAATTCTTCGCGTGCTTTCTCCCAAGCATGCGTGAATGCATGCGCAGCTGCATTATCCCGCCAAAAAATGAATCCCGTATTGAGGTAGGTGTCCGGCCATTGCCAACCCATCTCACGGAAGAAATTTTGCGCCCACTTGTTGTCCGGATCCTCTTGGAATTCCCCGGCCGGCTCGCGGTTGGGTGCGGCGCCGACAGCCTCCACCTTTTCGAAATCCGCGCTCTGCAGCGGCCGGGCCAGTAAGACATCCGCATCGATCTGGAAAAAGTCCCCTTCAATCAATCTCCGCGCTTCCACCTTGAGACGCCGGCTGGCTTCCTTGTCCGGTTCACCAATGCATGCCGCCACACGCACATCGAGGGAGCCTCGCAGCCACTCAGGCACCAGCTCATCTGTTTTCCGCGCGGCAACTTCCGATACCAGCCAGATGAGCGGTATTTCGGGATGATGCGCTTTAACGGTCGCCGCGCTGGCCAACCCCCAAGGCACATACTTCTCGCCAGTAACGATCCAAACCGCCGCCGCTTTGATTGCTGGGCTCACGCGCGTGCGGCCTTCTCCGCCACGGCTACCAAGGGAAGCATTGCGCTTCGCAGAGCAGGTTCCAACCAGGGCACCACAGGGTTCGGCAGACAGAAAACGGAAACTTCGTCGTAGTCCGACTTAAGCGCCCAGTAAACTTCCCCGGCGTCGCGCAGAGGCAAATTGTCCTGCGAAAAACCAAAGACTGCGCGTGGCGCTACAGTTGCCCACTGGCGCAAGGATGCTTGTAACTCCTCCGCACTGTCGCACTCCGGAGCGCAGAGCAGCAGATCGAAAGATCCGGTTGTGCTTTGGTCCTGCTGATTGATCGTTTCGACGGTTCTTGCAGAATCAACCGAGGCGTAAAATCGGAGAAGTTCAGGAAGCGAGCCACTGATCCCGATCCGGCGTGCATCCCCGATGAGTTGGGTCATGGCCCAACGCACCGCCCCCTGCTGCGTACGCAGCACATTCTCAGACGTGGGCGTGGATTTAGCGTTTTGTGCCGAAGTTGCCTCTGCACTTGCAGGCGGAGCATCGCCGTAATCGGGGAGGTAGACCGCTTCGCTGGTGAACACTCGGTCGTAAATTTTCCACCACGGATCTTTGCGCAGGTATTCCCGCTTTGCTGCCTTAGCTGACCGGAACAACCGTCCAGCTTCTTTGCTCGCCGTCTCGCCAAACTTGCCGATAAAATACGCGGCATCCTTTTTCGGAAGCTCTTGCTTGGTCCCATGCTTGCGCTCGCCCGGCTTCACGCCCCACTCGAGCAACTTATCCCTCAGCCGCGTCCAATTCGCTCCGGCATGATAGTCCTTCCAGAACCGCCCGTAGCCGGCGCGCGCGACTGATTCACGCTCGTCGTCATGCTTGAGGTAATAATTTGTCAGATCAATCGCCTCATCAACCGTGTCAAAGCCCACCACTTCTTTCCCAAGTTCGAAGATTTGCCCGAGCCCCGTTTTGTTGTCGCAGATTTGCATCACCCCATGCGCAGGCAGTTGGAACATGCGTCGGTTGATCGGGCCCGTCGTGCGGTGACAATTAAATCCAATCCGCGACCGCAAGTAGAGCGGCGTTAATTCGTCATCATCAACCCCGCCTCCCGGCCAACCACGACCCATGAACACTCCCTTGGGAAAGGCCTTTGCAAAACGCTCGAGTCTCCTGCCACGGTAGGATGAATAATCGTCTAATCCTCCAACAAACACCACACTCTCGGAGCGAATGCCGTTTAGCACTACGTCTCTTTCCGCGGGTGCCGGAACATCCGTCGGGGAGGTGAAGATCGGGAGCCATGAATGGTGCCGACAACCCCAGCTCTCGTATTGGAAGCCCGAAGCGATATTCGCGTAACAGGCCGCATCAAAGGCCTTCGCTACTTTGGCGCTTTGCCAAGGGCTGTCTTCCGGGTCGTCGCAGAAGAAGTAGCAATTGAACGTCGGCAGATACTTCAGGAATTCCGGATGAATCCCCGCGCCGTAGGTGAAGAGCACATCTGCGTCTTCACACTCGCGCTGAATCGCCTCGTAGTAACCCATCCGCTCCGCATCCCGGTTTTTCCATTTCCTATCCAAGTCAGGAAAAGTGATCAGCGTCTCCCGCGGTCCCGCCGGCAAAGCAACTACGTTTATTCCCTCCGGCGCAGCAGCCGCAACCGACCGATACCAGTCGTCTGCCCAATCCGCATGCCGCGGATACGTCATCACAATCTTCATTCGTCTCTGCTCTTGCCGAAGGATTTCGTCTGCCTACCGCCAACTGACGACCGCCAACTTGCTTACTTTTCCACTTCCCACTTTCCCACCTTCCTACTTTCCCACTTTCACGCTTCGCTACTTTCCCACTTTCTCACCAGTTCCTGCATTCGCTTGCCAAAACTCCACCGCGCGCACGTATCCTCTCATTTTCGCTTCAGCGAAACGCCGATCGCGCGGGTTCATGGTCAATCTACGTTTCAGCGATGCAGCCAAGTGCCGCAATGGCGAAACGCTCGGCATTTCGAGTGGTGCGCCATGAAAGGCATTGTAGAGATGCCGCGAGAAAGCCCCGCCTTCCGCACGCCCCGCGATGTAGTCCTCGGTCATCCGCTCCTTCGGAGTCAGATGAATAGCTTTTAGCTCGTGAAAGAGACCGGTGCCCCATCCGAATTCCAGAGAGGTGAGAGCAAGCTGCGTGTCCCCCATGCCCCCCAGCCCATCGAGGCCTTTTCCGCGCCGGTCGAGTTGGCGGGCGATCGGTGACTTCTCGATATTTTCCACATAGCGCAGTGCGACCTCCCGCCGCGTGCACATCCCGGCGCCTACGGGAACGCAGCCCGAGGGCTCGCCAAGATTCGACCAGCGATCCTCGTTGAAGACCCGGAGGGCTAGCGTCGGCCAGTGTGCTTTGGTCCACTCGGCTGGCGGTTCCTCAAATTCAGGCACTAGCTGACCGCCCCATGCGCCGAGGATGGGATATCTTTCGCCGATCTTGATGGCCTTCTCCAAATAATCGGGCGCAAGGAGGTTGTCGTCGTCCACTGTGACCATAATGGCCGCGTGGGAAGAACGCAGTGCCGTGAGCAGCGCATTGGTTTTGCCCAACTGGGACTCGACAATGTAGCGCGCATTCGGATGCCAAGAGAGCTCCGCTGTTCTCGCCGTCTCCGTCGTCGAGGCATTATCGACGAGCAGCAGTTCCCAGCGCTCCACAGGCAAAGTCTGGGCCCGCAGCGCTTCCAACGTCCGCCGCAGATAATCCGGCCGCGGGTTGTGCGTGCAGATATGGACGCTGATTTCGAACATAGATTCGGTCTGAGCTAAGCTTTCGCTTCTCTTGCCAAAACAAACTTTCGCCACGCATCGGCGCAGGCCGATGCCTGCCGCCACCACCCTCTCTTGCAGCATTGCAGGAAGACCTTGGCCGCGAATTTCAGTCTCAGCGCCAATGGGGCTTGCGGATAATTCAGTGCCCGTGTGGTGATTCGAGCCACGGCTTTGGAGAGAGCGAACCCGCGACCTTCGTGGTCCCCCACGGTAAAGACGAACTCGATGTGGTTGTCGATAGCACCGGCAAGGCTCTGTCGATTCGAGAACCCTTGCGGGTGTATGCGGTAGAGAGCCGTCGGCCGCTCCGTGAAGTGAACCGCGCCTCGCTTTCCCGCCCGCGCCCACATCACCCAGTCCTCGATCTGGTATTTCATGCCCTCTTGAAACCCGCCGATCGCCACCAGCGTGTCGCGGCGGAGGCAGGCTGTGGAGACCGGCGCATACATCCAAACCATCATGGCCCGAAAATATCCGTCCTCCACCTTGCCAGGTAATCCGTTTCCGGCCACACCGCAGAAATTGTAAAATCCCGTTGGTTGCGTGATGAGTTCGCCCTTTTCGTCGATCGTGTCGGCCTGCGAATAGGAAAGGACCACGTCGGGGTTGGCGCTGAATACCTCGGCGTGCGTTTGCAGGTGCTCCGGTTTCCACGCGTCATCCGGATCCAGCAGGGCAACTACCTCTCCCTTCGCCGCCTTGATCGCTGTGTTGCGCGCGGCGCTCACCCCCGCATTTCGGTCGTGCCTGATGTATTCCACGCGATGATCCGGATGCGATTGGGCAAATGCCTCGACGATTTCCTTAGTCCCATCCTCCGGCCCCGCGTCATCCACCACGATGGCTTCCCAGTCGCGATACGTCTGCTTACCAACGGATTCCAGTGCAGTCCCGATGTAAGCGCCCATCTTGTAACTCGGGAGAACAGCGCTGATTGTTCGGCAAGCCCTCATTCTGCGACGACGCCGAACACACGAGCTCTGGCCGAATCGTCCAACTTCAGCAAGCGTGCCCTAAGCTTACTGGCAGCTTTGATCGCAAATCTTTTGCCGCGAAAATTCCTCCCGAGAAGACCGTGACGCACAACTCCTTCGGCCAGCAAGATTCGGCAATTCGACCACCAGTAGAAGTCTGCTTCGCGGGCCGATATCCAGCCGCGCGTTTTAGCCAGCATGCAATCTTTCATGGCTTGGCGCGCCAAACCGATTTTGTTGTCCAAGTCGCGCGCCAAGCCCATGGTGCTTTCGCAGCTCTGCTTTTCGTAGTCGTAGACATTGTTTCCATGGCGCCTGTATCTCACCAAGCGACTCGGAAGGTAGTGAACTTCCCCCCTTAGTGCGGCACGAAGCGAGAGCGCGCGATCCTCCTGCATTATGCGAGAATCCAAAGCGCCAAACTCGCGAAACACTGTCATCAGATAAGTGCTGGTTGCGCCCAACACCCAAGGATGCCTTCTCATCGAAATGACCGGCATGGCCCGATTATGAAGACCTTGGAAGCCGTCTGGCTGGTAGCTGCCTGTCTCTTGTCCGCGGTCATCAACGTATGTCGCATTGGTCCAAACGCATTGAACCCGCCCTCCACCAACCAGAAAAGCTTGCATGCTCTTTTCGGTGCGCTCGGGCAGTGAAACATCATCCCCAGCCATACCAACATAAACAACGCCAGCAAGTAGCTCAATCTGCCGATTAATGTGCTGCGCTGTTCCGTTGTTCGTCCGGTTTCGATTGAGTATCACCTTATGAGGTCCGCGATACGCGGCGGCCATCTCTTTCATTATATCGAAAGTGCCATCAGTCGAGGCGTCATCAGAAAGAAGAACCTCCAGCGGCGAATAAGTCTGTGCGAGCGCGCTTTCAACCGCTTCAGCAACGAAACGTCGTTGATTATAGGCAGACAACGCTAAGCTGACCAACGGGCGCTCCATAATGATCAGAAAAACAATTTAGTGGGAGCAGCGCGTCTTCAGGACATCCGCAATCCACAATATTTGCGTGCTTTCGAGGTTCGGTCCGATGGGCAGGCTTAAGACCTCAGCAGAAAATCGCTCACATAGCGGCAGCGAACCTTCAAGTATTCCAAGACATTTGTAGACACCACTCAGGTGCGCTGGGATTGGATAGTGAATGAGCGTCTGTATACCTTGACCCTGCAAGTGTTTTTGCAGCGCGTCTCGCTCTCTAGAACGAACAACAAACAAGTGCCAGATCGGCTCAGCCCACTCAGGAACAAAGGGCACGACAATGTGAGGGCTGAGGCATGCGCATTGGGAGAGATAAAGCTCGGCAAGTGATTTGCGGCGGTTATTCCACTCGTCCAAATGCGCCAGCTTCACACGGAGAAACGCGGCCTGCAGCTCGTCGATGCGCGAATTCACTCCGGCCAACTCGTGCTGGTATTTCACCTTGGATCCGTAGTTGCGCAGCATGCGCACGCGATCGGCCAAATCGTCGTCGTTCGTTGTCACTGCGCCTGCATCGCCGAAGGCTCCGAGATTTTTCCCGGGGTAAAAGCTTGTCGCCGCCGCGTGACCTAAGCCACCTGTCCGCTTTCCCTTGTAGCGCGCGCCCTGCGCCTGAGCGTTGTCCTCCAAGACCTTCAGCCCATGATTCGCCGCAAGAGCCATGATCGGATCCATGTCGGCCGGTTGTCCGTAAAGGTGGACGGGTATAATCGCCTTCGTCTTCGCCGTGATGGCCGCTTCGATGCGATCGACATCGATGTTGTAAGTCCGCTCATCCGGCTCCAAGGGAACTGGCGTCGCGCCAACATTCGAGACCGCCAGCCATGTCGCAATGAAAGTGTGCGCTGGAACGATTACCTCGTCACCCGGCCCGATATCCCACGCGCGCAACACGAGCTGCAACGCATCCAGCCCATTGCCCACCGCGATGCAATGCTTCGCCTCGCAATAAGCAGCGAACTCTTGCTCAAGCGTTTCCGTCTCTTTCCCAAGAAGAACCCATCCCGAATCCATGACACGGTGATACGCCGCATCGAACTCATCCTTCAGCTCGAGATAACTCGCTTTGATATCAAGGAAAGGAATTGCCTGTTTCAAGCGCATCGGGGTATCCACGAACAAATTTTTTCCTGCATGTAGAGAGCGAACTGCCTGGTGCGCCGGTAGGCAAGCACCTCAATCAGATGATAGGTTAAGATCGCTAAGAGCAAAGTGCTGCCGATGGAGAGAGTCCATGCCTCGGGAACGCTCAACTCAGCACGAAACTTCTTTAAAATGGGCACTGTCGCGAATTGCGCCATATACACGCAATAACTGATGCGGCCGCAATAGTTGACGAAAGCCTTAAGCGGAGCAGCAGCCTCCATCTTGGTGCTGAGAACGAATGCGGCAAGAAACGGGATGGCCGCAAGCCAGCCATAATCAATCCAGCCAGGCAAATTCCACTTATACATGCAGACGAGTAGCAACACCCCAAGAATCGAGCTGTATGCGTAGAGCTGTTTGATGCCGACTGCTCGCTCCGCAAACAGCACGAAGCCGACAACCCCCAAGACAAACTCCGGAAACCGGAAGATCGGCAGAACGTAGAACACGCTCGAGGCATCCTGCCCCCTGAGCTGCGAGGCGAGCATTCCTGCCGTAATAACAGCCATCGTTAGCACCATCGCTACAAGCAATATCGCGAGCTTCGGGACGGACAATTCCCTCAAGCGATTACGCAGCCACGGAAACAGAGAGTAGAAGAATGCCTCCACGCTCAACGACCACGAGCCACCAAAATTCCATATATTGACCGGGAAAAAGGCCGGAAACCATGCCTGCATCGCGAACAAAAACAGCAGACAAAGAAAAACGAGAAAGATGATTTTGCCGGCGTCTCCATAATTGACAAAAAGGGCGAAGGAGTTTGCACCCGCCGGAATCATCCAAACGGTTACCAAGCCCATCACTGCGTAGACGGGATAGAGACGCGCCAGCCGCGCGGCTGTGTATGAACGAACTTCTTCCGTTGTGGAAAAACCTCTGTAGCGATAAGAAAGAACAAAGCCGGAAAGCATGAAGAAAAGAGTCATCGCCAAAGTGCCTTGCTCGATAATCGGCTGAACACTTGACAGTGCAGGAAGCCGCCCAAAGTGGAAGCTACAGTGAAAGATCAGAACCCAGAATGCGGCCGCGAAGCGGAGTCCGTTAAGCGCAAAGAATTCCTTCTTTTCTTTTAGCGGATCAGACATCACCAAGCTCCACGATTAGGCATTCATTACTACGCTGAAGAGGACAGCGAACAGCGTGGCAGCACTTCACTCAGGTTTTAGGTCTGGCGCTTCAGCATTCGGCCAAGCCCCGCTTAGCCTTCGCATCCCTCAGAAACTCCTTATAATCCCGGTAGTAATCCGCCGGGTCGTAGAGTTCGGAAGCAAGCACGAGACAAACCGATCCTGAAGAGAAGTTGTCCAACTCGCGCCACATCATCGGGCAGACATACAGCCCAAAGTAGGAGCGATTCAGGTGGAAGCGCTTTTTCTCGAACCCGTCGTCGAGCACCACGTCGAAGCTCCCTGACATGGCAATAATAAGTTGGTGGAGATTCTTATGCGCATGCGCGCCGCGATCGGATCCACCCGGCACGTCATAGGTGTAGTAAACCCGCTTGATCTCGAACGGAATGTGGCTCTTTCCTTCGATGAAGGTCAAGTTGCCCCGGGGATCAGTGATCTTCGGCAGGTCAGCAATTTTGCACTCGGCTATCGGCATGAAGTCACTTTTCTATCAGCGATGCCACGACATAAATTTCCGCTGCAATATCAGGGTAACGTTCACCGAGGCGCATAAAAGTATGCAGCATTTCAGGTGTCCATGACTCCTCGATCTGTGCATTAGAAACCGGCTTTAGCCAGTAGCCACCAAAAACATCGATGCGTAGCCCCGCTGCTTTGAACGCCTGCCGGAAAGTCTCCGGGTTGAACACACGGCGATGCCCATGGTGTCGGTCCATCTCATTCATCCCCTCTTCATACTCGAGCAAGCCCATATCAACTGCAGCTTGGCGATGGATAGATCTCGCATTAGGCACTGCCGATATCATCCGGCCTCCTGTGGCAAGGAACCTTGCAACTGACTTTAGAACAGCAACGGGATCTTCCACGTGCTCGAGCACATGCCCGAGGAGGATGTTATCGAACCGCTCATCTGTCTCAAAGTCCTCGAAAAGCGAATGAACGACTTTCGCTTGCGGAAACCGCTCCTTCAGGTCCCGGCAAAAAGACTCGGCCCCCTCGACGAGCGTCAGGGGTTTACCCAACCGTGACAGATACTCGGTCATCACGCCCTCAGCAGGTCCCATTTCCAAAATGGTTTGCCCCCGTATGTATCTGGCAAAGACTTCGTAGGAGTAGCGCAC